>Ga0209503_10000340_pt1 | contig 30594 bp, 53 predicted proteins | sample SouAtlMetagenome_2_FD_187448 | JGI IMG/M metagenome (GOLD analysis project Ga0209503, IMG submission 187448) | Marine eukaryotic phytoplankton communities from Atlantic Ocean - South Atlantic ANT15 Metagenome (SPAdes) (version 2) | ecosystem: Environmental > Aquatic > Marine > Oceanic | place... | reverse complement strand
TTAATATATCCAAGAGACAGAACTATCAAACACCATGCAAGGATAGCTCCTTGTGCAGTAGTGCTGACTAAAAACATTATCTTTTCTTGATAGTCAGGTTTATCATCATCTAATTGCTTTTTATTTTCGATCGTTTTATCTGCCATAACTTGTTTTATTAGTCATACTAGACATAATTACTAATTTAAGCAAATGCCAGAGGTTTATGGTGCATTAATAGGGGCAGCAGCCACCGCTTTTGTTATGGTGCTATCGAATATGAGCAACCGCAGAGAAAAAACAATTATAGATATATATACCAGACTAAATAAGCTATCACAGGCGGTTAGTAGGTTAGAAGGCAAGATCCAGTAATGCGTGGTATGTTTGGATAAGATCATAAAAAACAATGTCAAAATTCCTGATAGGTTTATTTATTAAATTTGGTAAATCTGAATCGCTGCGCAAAGCTGCTTTAAGTCTTTTAAAGGATCTTGCTGCTAAGTCTGACAATGATGTTGATGATGCAATCGTCAAGATGCTTGAAGAAAAACTCTTTCCAGTAAAATGAACATTAAAAAATTTCTTAACATTGAGATAGAGGAAGCTCCAGCAGAGTTGCAACTATCAGTTGAGATGAGATGTAGAGAAATTATGAAGAGCAATGACTATGACAACATTAAAAGATATTGCACTCATCTCGTAAGACATCAAATGAAACAAGATGTTTTTCTTGCTAGTTTATTAGGTAGATTAGTTGAACTTGAAGCTAACCTTGTTGTGAAACAAATAAGAGAAAAAAAACCAAGAAATCCTATAAAAAAGTTTTTTCATATTCTTTAATTTCTTTATCTGTAAAATCTTTAACCTTTAATTTTTCTAGCTTATCCACTTCATAATTAAATTTTACGATTGCTGTTCTTATATGTTCAGTAACCCATGCACCATCTTTACTAACCACTTGAGCTTTGTTTCTATCGTTCATAAAAACATAATGGTCATAACCTCTTAGTTCAACATCTAATAGATTTTTTTCAAGGTTTTGACGCCTTATTTCTTTTAATCGAAAAAGTTTTTTTGGATCACTCATGTTTTTTTAAAGTTGTAATATTCTCTTAAAACTGTTTCATGTTCTAACTTCATTTTTTCCATTATCCCATTCATATATTGTAAATCCCTTAAATTCATATTATCACCATCGGGAATATTTTTTTTAAAATCTTCTTGAAATTTACGCAAATCTGCAACCTGTCTTTGAAGTTCTTTTATAAGTTTTTGTTTTTTAATATCACTCATCTATTCTTAATGGTTATCACATTCTGGACACTCAAAATTTAAAGGTTCATGTAAGACCATTGCTGATAAAACAAGCAAGGCCAATTTAGTTGGTGGTTGTTCATTACTGAAGAACAAGATTTTTTCATTTGGTAGATGCAACCCTTCGTTAGAAACAATTATAGAAAATTCTGCTGCAAATTCTGCAGAAACATCTTTTAATTGACTAAACAAAATACCATCTCCATATTCTTTGTTGTTACAAGTATGTGGTCTAAAATCAAACCAATCAAGATCAAAGCACTCAAGACCAAGTGCGAGATGGTCTTGAAATACTGCGACGTTTGCTGGAAGTTTAGGGTTAGATATTTGTTTTAAAATCTTTGTCATTTTAAAAAGGTAATTCTTCTGTTTCAGTTTTCAATACTGAAGTTGAACCCGATATGAATGAAGTACCGTTTTTAGATTCTCTATGCCAAGCACTTACAGGTACTTTAATGACTTTTTCGCCAGCATAATTATCTTCGCCTTCTTGGGCTGTAATCCATTCTGCCAATGCCATAGCATCTTGCAAAGTGTATTCTATGTTGCCACCTAAGTCTGGTGATTTTTCTGATTTTTTTTCAGAGTTATTAAAAAGAACTAAACGTCCTGTAAATAAAGTTTCGTAAGCCATAATTAAAAAGATTTTAGAGGTGTAATTGAATTTGTTTCTTCCCATGCAAGAACATGGGGAAGGGCATATCTTATTAGAGGTTGCCCCATAGCAGTAGCCTGTCGTGATACGTTGTACCACTCTGGACCTTCTGCTTTACCTCTTCTGGTATTAGTTCGCCATTTTTTGATGGTTCTTTGTGTAATACCATATCTTTCTGCGAGGTCTTTGGTTGATAAAAAAGGTTGGTCAATCATTTAAGTTTCATTTGTTTTGAAATAATTGCTCTGTCTAGTTCGATTTTTTGTTGTTGGGTTAGTTTACCCTGTGCGAATCTAGTTGCAATATTTTTTTTATGATCTGTTAATTGATCTTCAGAAGAAGCAATTTCGATAGCTTTTTTGGCTAGACCAAAAGTTGCTTCGGTATCTGGTTGGTTAGATACCTTTGCTTGTACTTGTTCTCGTAATGTTTCTATAACTTCGCCTTTATTTATATTTTTTTCTTGCACTTTTTCTTCTTCTTCCATATTAAAATCCATATCTGTTTCAAGACCTAAGATCAACTTAATGCTGTATCTTCTTTGGTATGTAACTGCACCACCCCATATATGAGTTTGGTTTTTCTTAGGATTAGCCATATCTTTTTCTGATAAAAATATTGGCAGTTCGCTTTTAATCATGCCACCACCTTTATGAATAAGTCTTGTAACTATAAGTGTTTCGCCTGTAGAACTACAGCCAAAGCCTTGAGAAATACAAAGATCATTCTTAAGAAGAACAGGTGTAACCAAAGAAAGCATTTGCTCCAAAGGTAAATAGCTGTAACCAAAAGAACCTACACCAACTTGTTTGGTCTTACCCATTGTTGGAAATTCTGCTTGTGCTTTTTGTAAAGCTGCTGCAACCGCAGCGTTTGGGTTTGTTTCTGTCATTGTTTTAGGTTTGTTTGTATGCCCAACTTGGTAAGCTGAGTTTGTGGATCTCTTCTGAGTAGCCCTGCCAATAAGAATCTGTATGGCATTGACTAATCTTTTTAAGTGCTTCTTGTCTTAGCCATCTGCCTTCGGCAAGTGCATCTTCGTCTAACTCTGTAATGCTTATGGCATGAGGAAAGACTTTTTCAACTGCTATAAATACAAATCGCTTTGCACCTATTACTTCTAAGTAATGAGCAGCCTGCAGATGGTAAAGGTAGTTAGCAACTGACCTTATAAACTTGTCTGGGTTGCTGTTACCCTCGCCAGTTGTTTTTAGGTCGATAATAGTATCGCCATTAATAAAGTCGCATCTTGCTTTACAAGACAGCCCTGTTTCTTTGTCATCTTTCCAAAAGCTTTGTTCAGCAAAACCTTTAGAAAGAAGTTGTTTGGCAAGAGGGTGTTTATGTACAGCATTAGCAACACTAGATGCTAGTTCGTATTCTGTATTTGATATAGGTTCTATACCTTTTGCAGCCATTTCTTCTGCTTGTGCTTTGCCAGCTTTTGTTGCTCTGCTAAGACAAACACCATAGGATGTCTTTGCTCTGTCTGGTTCTAAGGTAAATGCGTGGCATAGCTCACCAACTCTAAAAGCTTTTTTTAGTGCTGGTTCGTGTTCTATTTTTTGCTTTTCGTATTTACTTTGATAAAAGACTTGTGGGCAAGTGCTGGTTATAAGCTTCAGATCAGAAGCACTATAGGCAGGATCAGCATGGTAAACCTCTGGGTGTACATAGTGCTTTAGTCTAGTTTGTTTAAATGTTGCCATTGAGTTTGTCCTCTATGTTAATAATGCGAAGCTTAAGGCTTGTTGCTTCTTCGGCCTGTTTGATAACAAAGTCTTTGATAATATTGATCTTGTCATTAAGACATTCAATACTACCCTTAGAACCAACTGCTATACCTTGGACTGATTCTGTAAGAACAGATAAAGCTTTCAGAGTATCTTGCATACTAGCGTTTTCTGCTAGTTGAATTGTTTTAATTCGTTCTTGCGTTGCTTCATGAACTTCTAAAGTTTCAAGAATTTTCTTAAGGTCTCTTACCATTTTGCTACCTCTATGCAAGCCGCTTCGATACCAGCACGACAATCTGCTTTGGTCATGTCTGCTAGTGAAGTATTAAGTGTGGTATAAAATAAACCACCTACTACTAAGTAAAGGAAAAAGTGTCTCATGCGTTTGCCCTTTGTCTTAATAAAGCAGATAGTTGCTTTGTGTACTTAGAAACATTTCTTTTGTTTCTACTGAGTTGAGAAAAGTCACCAGTAGCGCAGCAATAAGCGTAACCATTCTGGGCTTCTTGGAGTTTAGACTTTACTTGGTCTATCTCTTGTTGTAGTTGAATCATTGTTTTTAGGTTGTAGGCTCTCGCCCTTACTTCAATTATAGTCTAGGGTTTCCCCAATGTCTACCCCTACCATGTACGGTTTGTTGATGAGGTTAATAAAGTTGTCCCCAGACCCCTTTTGGTTTTTGTTCTCTTGTTTTAAAGAACCCTTTTAGTTCGGGATAAATTTCCATAAGTTCACGAGCAGCAAATGGTTGATGGTTATTATTAACTTTTAAACCTAGATCCCCAGTTGTCTCATCTGTTTCCCATCTAAGGATATGAAACAAGCCACTTATACTATATTGGCTATAACCTCGACCTTGTAGCTTGCGAGCAATCTCGGCAAGCTTTGGTAAAAGGTCTGGTTGTTTCTCTTTACATTCGTCCCATTGCTGGGCAAGTTTACTTTTCTTGTGGGTTGGTTTAAATAAAGGAAGGCTATCTAATTCTTCCATTAATCAGTCCCTTCTGAGATTTTTAGTAAAAGTTCCTTTTCTTTTATAGGGTCAAAGCAAATGTCTCTTTCTACTGGTAAACCAAAACGACCTCTTATCTCTTTTATTTCTTTCATAGAGAAAGAACCAAACTCTTGTTCTAAACCTTTTACAAGACCCCAAGCAATTTCTGTCTCTGGGTCATACTCGGCAATAAACCAAGTCCAATTACTGTCGGGTGTGAATAGCTTTACATAAAAGACTATTTCTTGTGATAGGTCATCATGTGCTGGTTGGCTATAAAGCTTTGGAAGTTGTTTTAGAATTTCTTTTGTTAAAAGTTTCATTGTTCTTTTTTGTAGATTGATTTTAAATAAGTTGTTTCAATAGTTTTACGAAGCTGTAGGTATAACTCATTGGTCATGTTGTCGAACAAGTACCGATCATTTAACCTACTTATTGCTTCGTCAAGTTCTTTCTTAGTCATTTTTAATATGCAGATAACCAACTTTGTTACCGTTAAGGTCTTTAAGTGGTTTTTCTATTGGTAATACATCTTCTGTAATGGTTGCTTCTTTGGTAAACTCTGATAAATCTTTTAGGATTCGACTTATCTCTGGTGCTGCATCATCTGCAAACATAGAGTTATCCAAGTTAATAGAAAGAGAAAAGGTAGCCATTAGACTACCTCTTTGATGTCAGAACCAACTTTAATGTGTGCTGCAACAGCATCTTGTAAATAAAGATGACCACCATAAAGATCAAGGGCTGAAAATAAAGCTTTTGTACTACCTTCGTGTAAAAGGTTATATCTAACACCTTTGGCTGGCTTTCTCCAACTTGCTGGTTTAAATACATCACCAGTTTCCCTATCAACAAAAGCAAAAGCACCTTCGTTATGGGTTATCTTTAAATACTTTCTACCTTCAAGGATAAGAAAGTCTCTTTCGCCACCTTCTTCATATATAAGCTGGTTTAGCTTGTCTTGGTAAAGTCTTGTTTGTTTGTAAACTAATTGTTCTTGTGTAAGAACTTCTAGTGTTTGGTCGGTCATTAGCCTTTTGAGGTTGGGAGCATCTCTGCCCTATAAATCAATACTAAATTAATGGTCAGTGTATGTACATGGACAATGTTCGGTCTTTACATTGGTGTTACAGAAGGCTGAATATATTAAGTTGTTCTACTGGTTCGGGCAGTTTACTCTCATCCCCCCACTGTTCTGCCATGGCTTCTGCTATACCTTTATAAAACTTGCTGCGTTCTTTTCCCTTACCGCTACCAAGCCACCAAATTCTTTTTGATTCTTTCTCTGGAAGCTTTTTTGTCTCTTCTAGAACATTATCAGTATCTTTTAATTTAGGTAAATTTTTTAACCACAGACAAGTTCTTTTATACTCCATATCGCCAAACTGGTAAGGATTTATTAGCTGATCTGCCTCTCTTATATGAGAAGAAATAACAGAGACAGGGTTCTCAATACAGATTCTTTCTATTGGTGCATCCATAAGTTTTTGTACAAATACAAGTGCTTTTTCTCTTAAGTGCATTGGTTTTTTACCCTCTGTAAACCATCTTGCTCCTGATACCGACAGATGGGTGCAGGGTGGGTGCGCCACCATTAAATCCCACCCCATGTCTAAAAATTGCAGTACATCACCTTTTAAATGATTTCCAAGGGCTTCTGTTTCTAAAATATCGCAAGACCAAGCATCATGCCCTTTTGCTGCAAAGGCATCTCTAACAATACCCGAATATTCACAGGCAACAAGTACTCTCAAATGCTTTCCTCTTCTATATAATCCATAGACTTATGTACTTGGTATATAACTGAAAGTTCATTTTCTGTGGCTTCTTTAAGTTCTTTATCCATATCATAGTCCTTATCAAGTTTTCTTTCTTCAAGTAATTTGTTTCTGTCATTCAGCAATTCATTTACATACTGAGCTTGTTCTTTATTCATAGTTTATTTTTATATGTATCAGATATTCTAAAGAAATAACAGTGCATACACCAGTTCAGATACCGAACACTATAGGGTAGTAACTGGGGAACTATATATTATAATTGATATATAGGGAGAGATCCCTGAAACCTCAAACAACTAAAAATGGCAACTTTAAAATTTCGTTCTAATCCAACACTTGTTGAATTAGCAAAATTAACTAAAAACAATAAGGTATTCAATCAACCTTATATAAAAGAAACCACAGAGAAAAAAGGCTTTTATTTAGTTAAAGATGATGGTATTTATCTAATGAACGCTTTTAACACTAGAAGTGGCAACAATAACTGGGTAATCTATGCTAAAGGTTACAACCCTAATACTTGTAAAGATGTATGGGAAAAAGCAAGATATGTTTCACCCGACGATTTTGCAGAGTTTATACCAGCTAGTGATAAAGCCATTGATGTTCTTATTAATGGTGGCGACCTTAAGGTAAAACTTACAGACAAATACATTACTGTAACTGCTACAGGTGTAAAAAAATAACTAGCTTAAGGTTGACTAGGTACTATTGTTATCATTAAAGCGTAAGTAATCTTTCTTTAAAAAACCACCTTACCGCCTTTCTATAAAACTACCCTGTACAAAGGGTCTTTTTTTTGTTTATTGTGTATTATTAAAGTAATCAGGGAGCCTGATGCCCATTGCAACACGAGGGCTGAAAGCTGTAATGGCAGGGCGGTTACAAAGAGGTTGACTGATCTATCCCCTGATTTTTATTCAAGTGACTTAACAAAAATATCTGCTCCTACTGGTTCTCCTTCTAAACAATATCTTTTTTTTGCCGTTAAAAATGTTACTTGACTATCATCATTAAAAGTAATTCCGCTTAAAGCGTCTAAACTAGACCTTACAAGCTTGTCTATATCATTCCTTTTTATAGTCAAATTTAAAGGAGACCCTGTACGGAGACTGCCATTTGAGTAATAATGAGCTTTCGGCCGCTTAAATCTAAAAGTGGCCTCAACAGAACAAGCACCCTTTATTGGTGGTTGATTTATTTTACTAGCTTCCCTTTTAACTAATTCTCGCCATGGTTTTACCCTTTTACTCACTTCTATCATTCGACCCTTACCGACATACTTTTTACTTCCCTGTGGTGCTGCCTCAAGTCCATTTACAGAAAATTTAAAAGATGTCATTTAATCCACAGGGGTATCAATTTACTGCACTTCCTACAAATCTTAGAGGAAAAATCCAACCGAATCAACTAGCAGTACTTTGGGTCATACAAAGTTATGCTAATAAAGATGACCAAAAATGCTGGCCTTCTTTAAAGACAATCGCTGCTAATTCTTGTCTAAGTAAGAGAACAGCACAGAAAGTTGTTAACCAATTAGTGTCTTTAGGTTTCTTAGAAAGAACCCACCAGATGGGTAAGAATGGAGAGCAAGGCAGTAATTTATATAAAGTAACTGTCTGGCATCTAGCTAATGTTCCAGAACCTAGTATTGATAGGCGTGGCAAATCCTGCACCCCTGCAGCAGATGCTATGCCCCCATGGCAGGAAATGCCATGCCCCATAGCAGCAAATGCTACCAAACTAGATACAACTAAACTAGATCCAATTAAACTAAATAAAAAAAATACTAAAAAAGATTATTCTGAAGAATTTTTAGAATTTTGGTTTCTTTATCTAGATATTAAAAAAAGGGCTAGTGGCCAAAATAAACCTAAAGCATGGGAAGAATGGAAAAAAGCTATAAAGAGAACAAGTCCAGTTAATATAAAAATTTCTCTTATAGCTGCCATTAAACAACAAAGAGCTACAGAACAAGAAGGTGGCTTTGCCGTTTGTTTCCCTAATTGTTTTAGATGGTTAAGGGATGAATATTACGAGGGCTATGTAAAAGATGAGAAAGATGCCCTGTACAAACAGAAAAAAACTGATACAACTAATAAAAAGCCATGGGAAAAAGATAAACCCAATGGCAGTCTACCTTTTTAACCTCTTATGACTTTAAGCTACAGAAGGCAATCTCTTGATCGAGACACTACGTTTTATATCCCTAAAGTAGAATGTTTTGCCTGTTACGACTCTGGTATTGTTACTAATGGCGATAATGCCATTAATCAATTTATACCAGATTATGACAGAACATCAGATGGAAAGATAAATGGTGGACAAGATTTAGCGATAATCTGCCATTGTAAAGCTGCTTATGCTGACTATGAAAGCAGCACCAATAAAGAAAAACAAGGCTTCAGAGAATCTAATGGTCAAGTCAAAACAACAGAAACTTTAAGAGGAGATCCACAACCAATCGGTATTACTATGGAAAAAGAAAAGATAAGGCAGATACATACAAACAGACAAGCAGCATGGGAAAAGACTTCTAAAGAAATGAACGAACTAAGAAAAAAAAGAATAAATGGTGAAAAAGTAGAAACTCCTTACTACATACAAGTTGTCAAAGAAAATTTATCTAATATAGGCAATATGTTTTCTTTTACTTCAGAAAAAGCTATCGTTGAATCCATGGCAGACAAACAGGAGGTAACATGAAACTAAATTTTGAGTCATTATTATCATTAGATGATCTAAAAGGCGCATGGATATCTGATGAAAGTGGAAAAAACTTTCGCATTGATGATTTTTTTGTTGATATGTCTGATGGACTTGGAACAGATAATTTTGCAAGATTCGATGATGTTTGGGTTACTTTGGTACCTATAGACATTCAAACTGGTGAATTTAGTAAAACAGAAAAACACGGTAAACCATTCCAGAGTTTAAAAAATTGGACAATAAAACTTAACAGAGGTTTTGATAATGACTAATCTTATTGATATTGCTAAAATTTTAAAAAACAAATAACTATGACCAAAATTAACGAACTAAAGGCAGACCACAAAAACGCAAGAAAAAGGACAGACCGTTCTGCCACTCTTATTGAAGAATCCTTAAAAAGATATGGTGCCGCAAGATCCATTGTTATTGATGAAGATGGTCGTGTTTTAGCTGGTAACGGTACTGTAGAAGGTGCAAAAGCTGCTGGTTTAGAGAATGTTCGCATCATAGAATCTGATGGTAACGAAATTATTGCTGTAAAACGTACTGGTCTTACTGAAGATCAAAAAGTTGGTTTAGCTTTAGCTGATAACAGATCCTCTGATCTTTCTGATTGGGACGCATCTATGCTGCACCATCTTTCAATGGAACATGAAATAGACCCTTGGTTTGAACCAGAAGATTTAACAGAGCTTATGGACGATAGAACAGATACAGAAGCACCCGAAGATTTTAAAGATGTAGACGAAGATATTGAAACTGAACATAGATGTCCTTCTTGTGGGTATGAGTGGAGTGGCAAAGCAAAATAATATTCGGACTGTTCTACAAGACATAATCAAACCACTACCAAATAAAATTTGTGTTGCAACCTCAGGTGGCATGGATTCATCATCTGTTGTTCTTTCTGCTCTTGATGTTGGTAAAGAGGTCAGAATATATTCTTTTAGTTTCGGTGATAAATTTTCATCAGATTTTGAAGCGGCAAGAAAACTAGCTTGGCAATTTAATCTTACTTTTGTTCCTGTATGGTTACCGACAGACAGAGATGAGATTGTTGAGACAGTAAAACATCTTATAAAAAAAGTAGGTTGTAAGAAAAAAACTGCAATAGAGTGCCTTTTCCCTTTTTATTACTTGATTAAAATAATGAAAGAATTTGAAGATGAGACACTTGTGACAGGTGTTGCCGCTGATGGGCACTTTGGTCTTTCTAAAAAAGCAATGATTCATTACTCAAAAGATGACCAAAAGTTTAAAAAATTTAGGCAAGATTATTTCTCAAACTTAGAATCTGCTGGTACTAAAAGACTTATAAAACTATGTGAACTAAACAAAATACAACTTTGTAACCCATATTTTGAGCCTTCTGTTTTTTCTTTATGGATAGACAAAAACTGGGAAGAATTAAACAAGCCAAGGCAAAAAGAGGTTATTCGCAAGCATTATCCTGAATTAGATTTCCTTAAAATAAAACCTCATACAAACTTACAGCTAGGCGATAGTAAGATTGCACATAGAGTAGGTAATGCGGTAATTTCTAAGTATAAATTAAATGCTAAATCACCCATTGGTATCTATAACAGAATCGCAAAAGGCATCTATGCCTAAACCAATCTACAAAATTCCTTCTATGGTAGAAATAGAAGCAACACCGTGGAATGGTTTTAAAGTTGCTTCAACATTCTCTGGTTGTGGTGGTTCTTGTCTTGGTTATCGTATTGCTGGTTATAAAGTAATTTATGCAAACGAATTTATAGAATCCGCAAGACAAACTTACAAAGCTAACCACCCAAACAGTTTTCTTGATCCTAGAGACATAAGAAAAATTACAGCAGACGATATTCTTGAAAAGATTAACCTCCAAAAAGGTGAGCTAGATTTGTTTGATGGATCTCCACCTTGTGCTGCTTTTTCTATCGGTGGTAAACGTGAGGCTGGTTGGGGTAAAGAAAAAAAATACAGCGAAACAACGCAAAGGGTAGATGATTTATTCTTTGAATATGCTCGTATTCTTAATGAACTACAACCTAAAGTATTTGTAGCAGAAAATGTTGCTGGCCTTGTTCAAGGTACAGCAAAAGGTTACTTTAAACGCATTATTACTAAACTCAAAGACTGTGGTTATAACGTAAAATGTAAAGTACTTGATGCTCAATGGCTTGGTGTGCCACAGATGCGTAAGAGAACAATCTTTGTAGGAGTTAGAAACGATTTAAATATAGAACCAGCACACCCTAAGCCTATGCCATATCAATATTCAGTTGGTGAAGCTTTAATTGGTGTAGAAAAATCTGATGATTATAAGAAAATTGATCCGAGTACAGAAACATATCGCCTTTGGAAACTTACAAAGCCCGGTGACCAATTTTATAAAGCTGCATTAAAACTTACTGGACAAAATAAATTCTTTTCTCATGTAAAGCAATCGCCATTTCGTGTTGCCAATACTGTTGTACAAGGAACCATGGATAAATACCATTGGTCAGAACCTCGTTTGTTTACTATTCAAGAACTAAAACGAATCAGCAGTTTTCCTGACGATTTTATTTTGCATGGTAATCTGTACCAAAAATGGGAAAGAGTCGGTAGGGCTGTACCACCACTTATGATGGCCAAAGTTGCAGAAACTATTGCCAAAGAAATATTAGAAAAATGTTGAAAACAAAATTTCCTACAAATCCTTACGTTGGTATGATTTTTTATTGTGTATATAGCAAAAAAACTTATGAATTTCTGGAAGATTTTAATGGCCATGATAAATGGTATGACATAACTAATGAAAAACTAAACCCACTTTCTGATTTGTTTTAAATGGATATACCAACAAACTGGTCTTTTGAAACCTCTGGTGTTGCTCAAGGTTTTGATCGTCATGTAAGAGAACAACTGCCTTGGTATGACCTCGCAACAAATGCGATTCTTCATGTAGCCAGACATTACATACCAGAAAATGGCCTTGTTTATGATTTTGGTGCATCTACTGGAAATATTGGTAGAGCATTAGCACCAATACTTAAAAAAAGAAATGCACACTTAATTGGTATAGAACCAAGTCAAGAAATGATAAAACTGTACAAAGCTCCGGGCGAAATAATATGCAGCAAAGCAGAAACATTTATAGCAAAAGATTTTGATTTATCTGTTTTATTTTTATGTTTAATGTTTATTCCACCAGCCAAAAGATTTAATCTTATGCTAAGACTAAGAGAGAAATGTAAACCCGGAGGGGCAATCATTGTCTTTGACAAGTTAGAACCAATTGGTGGCTACGCTTCAACTGTTTTCTACCGTCTTACACTTGCTGGTAAAACCGCATCTGGAACTTCTGCTGATGAAATTATTGAAAAAGAATTATCATTGTCAGGTGTACAAAGACCAATTACAGAAGATCAACTTGCTGGCGAATTTATTAACTGGTTCAGATTTGGCGATTTCTCAGGATACCTAATAGAAAAACCAGCATAATGGCAGCATCATTAACAACTCAAGCAGAAACAGAAATGCGTATTGCAAGATGCGCAAGGATAATTGCTAATGGAGGTAGAAGGTCTGATTGTATTCAATACGCTTCAACAAACTGGGGGGTAACTAAACGAACTGTTGATAATTATTTAAAAGAAGCAAGGGTACAACTTAGGGCAGATTGGGATATAGAAAGGCCACAGATGATTGCTGATTTATTAAGTCAGTGCAGTACTTTACAAATGGAAGCAAGAAGAAATGGACAACTAAATATTGCTCTTGGTGCGATTAATACAGCAGCAAAATTAGCTGATCTTTGTTCATGAGTATTCTTGAAACAGTTAAAAAAGGCCATGTATTATTTGGCGATGGTCTATTTGATATACCTACTGCAAAGGCAGTCCAAGATAGAATTACCTCTAATTTATTACCGCATCAAGAAAAGTTTTGCGCAGATACAGAGCATAGAAAGTTAGCACTTGTTTGTGGTTTTGGTGCTGGTAAAACATATGCACTTGTAAGTAAATCTGTATTGTTAGCTTCAATGAATGTTGGTCATATTTCAGCAATTTTTGAACCAACTGCACCAATGCTTCGAGATATTCTTATGAGAACTATGAATGATTTATTAGATGAATGGCAAATACCATATACATTTAGAGCTAGTCCATTGCCAGAGTACCAACTGCAATTTAAGGAAGGTGTACATACGATCTTGTTAAGGACAATTCTTACTTACCAAAGATTGCGTGGTCAAAACTTATGTGCTGTTGGTTTTGATGAAGCAGATACTGTTGCAAAGCGGGATGCCGAACAAGCAATGAACATGGCACTTGCTAGACTGCGCTCAGGTAATGTACAGCAGTTTTATGCAACTACTACACCAGAAGGTCATTCATGGGCGTTTGATACCTTCGAAAAAAACGCCAAAGAGGACACTCGGTTAATAAAAGCAAGAACAGCAGATAACCCTTATCTTCCAGACGGATTTATTGATTCATTACTTGAAAACTACCCACCACAGCTAATACAAGCATACTTAAACGGTAACTTCTGCAATTTAACTACCGGTCAAGTATATGACAAATTTAATCGCAATACCCATGTATTACAGAATGATCCTTATGTAGATGATAATGAACCATTAAGGATTGGAATTGACTTTAACATTGGCAATATGAATGCAGTAATAGGTGTGGCAGTTGGTAATAAATTTATGGTTATAGATGAAATCGCCAAGAGTCACGACACAGATACCATTGCTAAAGAAATTAAAGCAAGGTACCCTTTCAACAAAATCTATGTATATCCTGATGCGTCAGGTGGCAACAGAAGTACAAATGCTTCAAAGACCGACATCCAAATATTAGAAAGTTATGGCTTTGTTAATCAGTCTGCATTATCTAATCCCCCTGTAAGAGATAGAGTTAATTCTGTTCAAGGTTTATTATTAAATGGTAAAAGTGAAACTAGGTTAATGATTTCAAAGAAAGCAATAAAATTAATTGAATGTTTAGAATTACAAAGTTATAACGAAAGAGGTGAACCAGACAAAGATGCAGGGTACGATCATATGAATGATGCCCTTGGTTACATTACTTGGCGATTGTTCAATCCCTTACATATGTCCGCTGGTCGCAAAACTGGTATTAGGCTTTATTAAGATTATTGTCTAAACTATAAACAAACTATGGAGTCAAAAAGTGTACTCAGGATATAGCCATTACAACAGACAGACAGCAACAAGTGGTACTGAGATAAATGACCCTAATAGTAACTGGTATCAGCAAGAACCCCATTGGATGTTGATTGAAGATTTGTTGGGTGGTACATATCAGATGAGGGCAAAACATAGAAAATATTTGGGACAAGAGCCGCGAGAATTAGATGAGAGTTATGACAATAGATTAGCTCGTTCTGTTTGTCCTCCTTACTTTTTAAGATTAGAAAGAATGTTGGCTGGTATGTTAACTCGTAAACCAGTAAGGCTTAGTGATACGGCAGACAATATAAGAGAGATGTTATTTGATGTGGACTTGCAGGGAAATGATCTTAATGTTTGGACTTATGAGACTGCTCGCAAGATGATTCGTTATGGTCATATTGGAGTATTGGTAGATGCTCCAGCAACTGGAAATAGTGGTAGACCATATTGGGTAACATATACACCAAGAGATATTCTGGGTTGGCGAACAGAAATGGTAGATGGTTCTTTACAATTTACTCAGTTAAGACTTCTTGAAAAGGTATCAGAACCAGATGGTCTTTATGGAGAAAAGATTGTTGAGCAAGTAAGGTTATTAACTCCGGGCAATTTTGAAATACACAGAAAAGCTAAGACAGGAAAGTTCGTAAAAGTAGATGAAGGCACTATGCCTTTAAATAAAATCCCTTTTTCTGTTGCTTATTCAAACAGAGTGAATCTTTTAGAATCAAGACCACCAATGGCTGATATAGCAGAATTAAATTTAAAAGCTTATCAGATACAATCTGATCTTGATAACCAATTACATATATCAGCAGTACCAATGCTTGCTTTTTATGGTTTTCCACAAAATGCTGAAGAGGTTAGTGCTGGCCCCGGAGAGGCTATTGCATTTCCAGCAGATGGTCGAGCAGAATATATAGAACCAGATGGTAAAAGTTATGATGCTCAGTTCAGAAGATTAGACAGATTAGAAAGCCAGATAAATGAATTAGGACTTGCTGCAGTACTTGGACAAAAGTTATCAGCAGAAACAGCAGAGGCAAAACGTATTGATAGATCACAAGGCGATTCAACAATGATGGTAGTAGCCCAACAGATGCAAGATATGATTGATAACTGTCTTATGTTTCATGGCCAGTACCTAAACTCAGAGGCTGGTAGTTGTTTTGTAAACAGAGACTTCCTCTCACAAAGATTAGAACCACAAGAAATACAAGCATTACTTACTTTGTACACTTCTGGATCTATTACTCAGAAAACATTACTTGACCAACTTACTGAGGGCGAGGTTCTTGGAGATGAGTTTGATGTTGAGGAAGAATTAGAAGCAACACAAAATGGTGGTCTTATTGAAATGGCGCAACCAAAAGAAGAAGCAGAACCACAAGAACCAGAGGAAAGTTCAGAGCCAGAACAAAATGCTGCTTAATCAATGTCAACACCAGAAACTTTTTACAGAGAGGCGATTGACTTAAACCGCTACAGCAACCAAGTTGCTCGTAGAATTATTACGAATTACAACAATGTAATTTTAGATTTAACGAATAAATTAGCAACTATTGATGAAGTAACAGCACCAGCAACAGTAGCAAGAATAAGGGCTATGTTGGTACAAATGAAAGAAAGTTTGGAAACTTGGTCTACAAGTAGTTCTGCTTTGATGGTTGATGAACTACAAAGTTTAGCTGTATTTCAATCTGGTTTTATTGCTGATGAATTACAAAAAGTTTTACCAGTAGGTGCTGTTGGTGTTAATACAGTACAAGTCTCACCAGACTTTGCAAGAAGTATTGTTATGACTGATCCAACAGAAGTAAATATATTAACCCTACCAAATAATTTAGAATCAACTGTCCAAAGAACATTTAACCTTACTGCTGCTAAAGGTTCTGCTATTACATTACCTAGTGGCGAAGTTGTATCAAAAGCATTTCGTGGTATTTCTAAAAAACAGACAGAACTAATATCAAGTCAGATTCGTATTGGTATTACAGAAGGCGAATCTATACCAAAGATTGCAAAAAGATTAAGAGGTCGTTTGCAGTTTGGTCGTAATCAAGAGATGACTGCCAAGGCACAGAGATTAGCTGCTGGCGATGGAATGAAACTAGCTAACACGCAAGTTATGACTATTGTTAGAACTTCTGTTAACCAAGTACAAAATGCGGTAAGTCAAGCTTCATATGCTTCTAATGGAAATGTTACTCAAAGGTATGAATATGTTGCAACTTTAGATGCAAGAACAAGTACCATCTGTGGAAACTTAGATGGTAGAACATTTAAATATAACGAAGGACCATTACCACCACAGCATTTTAATTGTAGATCAACCACTGTTCCTATTATTGATGATGATGATTTAAGACGAAAGTTCCCTGATACTAGACCGAGTGCAACTGGTAGAGTTCCGCAAAATACTAATTATGCAACGTGGTTAAAAGATAATCCTTCGATACAAGAGAAAGCATTAGGAAATAAAAAAAAGTTTTTTAATTATCTAATTGATAAAAAAAGAAAGAGTCCGAGAGAGGCTTTGCGGTTAATTATTAAAGATGACGGTACAGAGCTAAGTTTAAAAAAACTAATTGAAAAATACCCTAAGGCATAAAAACAGTTATTATTAATGTAGTTGCTTTAAAACTATGCCCATGGGAAAAGGAACTTATGGTTCCAAAGTAGGCAGACCGCCTAAAAAGAAAAAGAAAGTAAAAAAAGGTGGTAAAAAGTAATGGCGAAAACATTAGCAGAAAAATTGTCTGAAGCAAAACAGGCAGCCCAAACTTGTAAACCTAAGAAAAATGCCAAAGCTAAGAAAGGTTCCTAAAGATAAAAAAACAGGTATTCCAAAAAAATACTTGTCGGGTTCAAAGAATAGATCGGCAAAGGCCGCTGAAATAAAAAGAACAGCAGCACTTTATAAAAAAGGTGCATTTATTGATATAAAAGCTGTACAAAAATCAAGGGTTGCTCAAGATGTCACAAAAAAGCAGAAGAAAACCACTAAGCGCCGCAACAAAAAATAGCCTTAAAAAAAAGGCTGAAGGCACTAAGTTTAAATATGGTGAACTTGCAAAAGTTTACAGAAAAGGACAAGGTGCTTATTTGTCTGGTGGATCTAGAAATGTACCAATGGCTGCTTGGGCTATGGGCAGAGTTAATAGTTATATGAGAGGAGATAAAGCAAGAACAGTTGATATGGCTATTTATAGGAGTTATAGAAAATAATGGCTATTGAAAGAGGTGGACATACATTTGTTGGTGTTGATAAACCAATTAGAACACCAAATCATAAGAGTGGTAAGAGCCATGCTGTTGTTATTAAACAAGGAGATGGATTTAAATTAATACGTTTTGGTATGCAGGGCGCACAAACTAAAAAGCCAAGAAAAGGCGAGTCAGATGCAGATAAAGCAAAAAGAAGATCCTTTAAGGCTAGACACGCAAAAAATATTGCAAAAGGTAAAACAAGTGCAGCTTTTTGGGCGAATAAAGTCAAATGGTCATAATTTTGATATATTAAATAAAAAAAAGGCTACGCTTTATTTATGTCAGAAGAAAACGAAACAGTGGCTACGCCACCTGTTAACCCTAACGAACTTGAACAGTTAAAAGAATCAGTCAAAAAGTTAGAGCAAAAAAACTACGAACTTATAGGTAAGTTAAAAAATCAAAAAGAAGAAAAGGTTGTACCAGAAGATTATGATGCTTTGTTAGCATTTAAACAAAAAGTAGATCAAGAAAAATTAGAAAGTGAAGGGAAGTACACAGAAGCTACACAAGCACTTGAACAACAGTACCGAGATCGTTCTGCTGAAGATAAAAAAAGAATAGAAACCTTAGAAGCAAGAAACAAAGAACTGGAATTGATAACACCAGCAATACAAGCTTTGTCTGAAATAACACACGATCCAGAGTTGGTATTAAATAATTTAGTACCTAAAGACCAAATACAAATTAAAGATGGTCAGCCTGTTGTGGTAGATGGGTATGAACAATTACCAGTAGCAGAATATGTAAAAAATAAATTAGAAAAAGAAAAGCCTTACTTGTTAAAAAACAAACCGATAAGTGGTGGAGGTGCTCCTATTTCTAGACCATCTTCAACAAGTTTTTCTGAAGATATGATAAAACCTTTCCTTAGAGAAACAGAAAATTTAGGAGAACAAGGACGCATTTATAAAGTTCATGGCAAAGAAACATGGCAAAAGTTGAGAGATATAGCCAAAACACGCTAGTATAGAACAAAGGCAAAGCTACGCAGAGCCATATAGGGTTACGCCCACACCGTTAAATTTTAAATTTGTGGACTTATGGCAGTTCTAAGGAGTGATATTATCATCCCTGAGATATTTACGCCTTATGTCATAGAGCAAACTACTGCACGAGATTCTTTTCTCGCAAGCGGTGTGGTTGCACCTATGGCTGAGCTAAATGCAACAGAGGGTGGTGATTTCGTAAACGTACCTTTTTTCTCAGCTAACTTAAGCGGAGACTTTGAGGTTTTATCTGATTCATCTTCATTAACACCCGGTAAAATTTCTACTGACAAACAAGTTGGAGTTATTTTACATCGTGGTCGTGCATTTGAATCTAGAGATTTGGCAGCATTAGCAGCAGGGTCAGACCCAATGGCTGCAATCGGTCAAAAGATTGGTGCTTATATAGCAAACCAAAGACAAAAAGATTTACTTTCTTGTCTTGATGGTGTTTTCGGTTCTGTTAATACAACAGATTCCAACGCAGCATTTTTTGGTTTAACAATAGATGGTGGATCTGGTGATACTCCAACTGTTCTTTCTCCAAGACACGTTGCAAAAGCAAAAGCTATTCTTGGCGATCAAGGCGACAAGCTAACTGCTGTTTGTATGCACAGTAAGGTTTACTACGATCTCGTTGAGAGAAAAATGGTTGACTATGTTCTTGCATCTGATGGTAACGGAGGTTCTGCTACTGCTTCTGGTGGTACTATTGCCCCTGCTTATGGCGCTGGAAACGATACTGTTCCTACATATTGTGGTTTAAGAGTTATTGTTTCTGATGATGTTTCTACTGTTGGTAGTGGTTCATCTACAGAGTACAGTACATACTTCTTTACTCAAGGCGCAGTTGCTAGTGGAGAGCAAGCTGGTTTAACAACAGAGACAGACAGAGACATTTTGGCTAAATCTGATGCTATGGCTATTGACCTTCATTATTGCTACCACCCAGTTGGTTCAAAGTGGGCAACAACAGATGTAAACCCAACTAGAGCAGAGTTGGCAACAGTAGGCAAATGGTCGAAAGTCTACGAGACAAAAAACATTGGTATAGTTAGGGCAACTAACGTATCAACACAAGACTAAAGGTAACTAAATTATGCCATCAGTTTTTGAAGCTACTGCGGGAACGGCTCTTGGAGTTAGTTCAGATCAAACAGGATCAGTTACGCAGGCAACAAGTAAAGCTACAGGTGTCACTTTAAGTAAAGTGGCTGGTGTTATAACAATGGATGACGCGGCTCTTGCAGCAGCGGCTGAAGTATCTTTTGCAGTTACAAACACAAAATGTACTGCAAGTGATGTTGTTATTGTTAATCACGCAAGTGGTGGAACAGCAGGCGCATATTTAGTGCAAGCTAATACTATTGCTGCTGGATCTTTTGCAATCACAGTTACTAACGTATCTGGCGGTTCATTAGGCGAAGCAATCGTACTTAACTACCAAATCCTTAAGGCTGGTTAATGGGGTTATTTGCTTTTAAGCGAAAAAAAGAACAAGAAGCTGCCAAAGCGGTGGCTTCTGTTCAACCCAAAACAAAACGCAAACGAAAACCTAAGTTAAAAAATGGCGATAACAATAACAGCGACAGTAGGTAGTGCTTCAGCTAATAGTTATGTCACTTTAGATGCGGCTAATTCTATTGTTGAAGGTTTAATACTTGATGATGATGTTTCTGCGTGGGATGGTTCTAGTAATGATAATAAAAACAGAGCTTTATTTACTGCTGCAGTTAGAGTTGACCGAGAAAGATTTTTAGGAGCAAGGGTTACTAATACACAAGCATTACAATGGCCTCGCCAAGGTGTACGAAAACCAGATACATATATCAATACTTATTCTGTTGGCTTTCCTTTTCGTATATCAACAGATTATTTTTCTGAAACAGAGATACCAGAACAAGTTAAAAAAGCACAAGTTATATTAGCTGTTTACTTGAATAACAATCGAGATGGGTTAGGATTATCAGGACTTGAAGATTACAAAAAGGTAAAACTTGGTAGTCTTGATGTAGAGCCTAATTTTTATGGTGCTGTTGGTGCTGATAGAGTACCACCACTATTTGAACGGTACTTTACTGGTCTACGAATAAGTGGACCCGGCAATGTCGCTATTAAAAGGAGTTAACTAAATGGGAAACTACAACTACCCAGCCGCAATTATTATCACAGACACAAATGCACATACTGGAAGGTTTGGTAAGATTCATTGTCTTGCTGCCGCAGAAGTGACTCTTGTATCTGAAGTAATTACAGAGAATGGTTCATCAACTGTTAATGGTATTACTATGGGTGTGGCATCAGAGATTGAAGGTATCATTACAAGTATTACTTTGGCCAGCGGTCAAGTCATTGCATATCTTGTCTAATGGGACTTGCATCATCATTAAAAAAAGTGGCCTCTAAAAGCTTAGTAAAGCTTGGAGGTAGTGTAACTATAAGACAAGTTACTAACGGCTCCTACGATACCGCTACTGGTGCAGTGAGTGAAAGTAATAGTGATACTGTAGTAAAAGGTTTATTAGAAAATATAAATAATACTGAAGTAAATGATTTAATACAGGCAGAAGATAAAAAACTAACAATATCTGCTGGTGACATTACATTTGTACCAACACCCAAAGATAAAGTTGTAGTTGCTTCTGTTGTTTTTAAAATTATTACTGTGGTAACAAATCAACAAAATAATATACCGATAACTTTTGAATTATTCTTGAGGGCATAATGGCTAGAGAAATAAGGATTAATCGTATTGTTGATGACAAATTCAAAAAAGAAATTGTTGACGCTGTAGAAAGAGCAACCTTATCTTGGAAAGAAAAAGTAATAAAAGCAACTCCAGTAGTTACAAACAACTTGCGAGGTTCTTGGGATCATAAGATAGAGCCTTTTGTTGGTACTGTTTTTACAAATGTAGAATATGCAGAACCAGTTGCTTACGGTACAAGCTTGCCACCAAGTTGGGGTGGACAGTTTAGAACAGGCGAAGGGCAGACTACAATTAAAGGTTATCCAGAACTAATAGGCAAACAAATAGCTACAGACATACAAAATAGATTTAATATATAACTATGGCAGCAGTAAATTTAAATACAGTCAGACAAACGATAGAAGCAAGACTTGCTACAGAACTTGCGAACAGTCCAGCTATACCTGTTGTTTTTAATAATATGCCATTTGATTCTTCTGCTCAAGACTCTTTTGTTCAATGTTCTACAAGTTTTGGGTCAGGCAGTTATCTGACCATGGGAGGGTCTGCTAACTCTACTAATAGTGTTGTTGGTTTGGTTCTCTTAAATATATTTACAGCAGAAGGTATAGGTGCTGGAGCAAACTTTACAATTGGCAAAAGGCTCCGAGACCTTTACAATAATATTACAGTTTCAAATGTCATCTTTGATCCACCTGTTGGTCCTGAGGTATTTTCACAAAGTACTGAGGGGAAATTCCAAACACAAATCAGAATTACTTTTGAAATATATGAGGATCTTTAAATGGAACTAACAGAAGAACAACTTGACGCAGTAGAAGCTGTAAAAGGCAGAAGAGATGCTGCCTATTGGGATCCAAAATGCCGTAAGTATTATGCCGAACAACAAAATTTAAAAAAAAATGTAAATAACACCAAAAAGGGTTAATATATTATTTAATAGTTCTTTTTTTTGTTATGGCTGTAAAAGGTGATGTAGGCAAACTAATGTTTGAAAACGCTGGTGGTACAGAAGCTGATATTGGTGAGCTACGGTCTTGGTCCTTATCTGTTTCTAAAGATACACAAGAAACAACCGCAATGGGGGCAACTTCAAAGACTTTTGTTGGTGGTTTAATAAGTGGTGAAGGTTCAGCAGAACTTTTGTATGATGCTAGTGGCAACTCAGACTACCAAGCTTTTATTGATGATGTATTTACAACAGGTGATGCTGGTGACGCATTGTTTGAATTATTTCCAGATAGCGGAACAGCCTCTAAAAAAATAGGCTTTGCAGGAATAATTACAGGTGCTGAGTATGGTGCAACGCTTGGAGAGATTCAAGTTGTGAACATCTCATTCATAACAAACGGTGCCATTACTTCAGCTATATAGTACATTAGGTTAACTTACCTAATTTTTTATGGCAACAAAAAGAAACGTAGACCTCATTACTGAAGCTTTTAGTGATGTGATGACTGCTAGAAGGAAATATGAACTAAAAAATCCTAATGGCGAAATACTAAAAGAAATATTTTTTCCACCACTTACCAGATTTGATAGAAAGCAAGCCCAAGCTGCTGCTGGTACAGATGACGCTTTAACAATATCTACTAGGCTTCTTTGTCAACTTGCAGAGAATGAAGATGGTACAAAAGCGTTTGCTTCTGCTGATGCTGAAAACTTACAGCGATTTTTACCAGAAAGCGTTCTAAATGAACTTGAGTTATTTATGATGGATATTCAAGTCGATATTAATACAGCAAAAAACGAATAAGGCGAGATAATTGGATAAATTTTGAATTTTTTCTCGCAACAGAACTTGGAAAATCAGTGCAAGAATTAAGAAAATCAATGACGGAAGAAGAGTTAATACATTGGGCGGCTTACTATGAAGTTAAAAATGAAAGACAAAAACAAGAAATGAATCGTCAAAAGGCAAAATCAAGGTAGAATATAATAAAGGTTATTTGTATTTGTGGCACAATCGACAGTTAAATTAATAGTTGATGCTCAAAATGCAATAAGACCATTGCAGCGTGTAAATGAACAGACCAAAGCTTTAAGCAGTAGTACAGATAAATTAAAAGGCAGATTAGATAAAAGTAGTAGATCACTAAAAGATACTGGAAAGTCAGCGAAACAAGCTTCAACAGGAGTTAAAACACTTACAGGAGCTTTAGGCCCACTTTTAAAAGCATTAGCTGTTGCTGCCACAGCAAGATTTATTTTTGTCAAAACTGCTGAACTTCAAACACAAAGAACTGCATTAACACAATTAACTGGTGATGTTGAAGATGCAAATAAAATAATAAAAGAATTACAGGCTTTTGGTAATGTAACTCCGTTTACAAGCAGTGAATTGATAGAGCAATCAAAGCGTTTAAAAGCTTTTGGTTTTGAAACTGAAAATTTAGTTGATACCGTAAAAAGATTATCAGATGTTGCTGGTGCTACAGGAGCAGATTTAAGTGGGATCTCAACAGCATTTGGTCAGATATTAGCCAAAGGCAAATTACAAAGAGAAGAAGAATTGCAGTTATTGGAAAGAGGAGTTGATATTACAAGTGAATTAAAACGAATCACAAAATTACAAGGTGACGAGTTTGATTCTGCTATGAGAAAAGGCAAGATAGGTGCTGATCTTGTTAATCAAGCACTAATAAATCTAACAAGTGAAGGTGGTGTATTTTTTGGTGGTGCTACTGCACAATCAAAAACTTTAAATGGACAAGTTTCAACTTTACAGGACAATATAGAAACGCTTGCAAGAATTATTGGTGAGCAATTAGAGCCTGCCTTAATGAGTAGTCTGAAAACTGCAAATAAATTATTGGGTTCAATAAATAGATTATTTTCAAGCGAATTTCAAAGACAAATATCTGGCTTTAGAGCAAATTTACTTGTTCCAAGCGGTACTTTAAGTGATTTAAAAAAGATAGAAGATTTTACTAAAAATATTCAACCACTTGGTTTGGATGTTAGTGCCTTAGATTTAAGAATAGATCAGTTAAGAGGTACAAAAAATCAAATAGATACTGTTATGAATCAAATAGGTGGAAGAGTTAGCGTTAAAGAAATTAATCAATCATTAAGTACACAAAAAACACTGACAAAAAAAATAAATGAATTACTTGATAGAAAAAATCTTTTACTTAAAGGTGGCAATAATACTAATAAAGATAACAAAAATACCCAAGAAGAAACTGTAACAATAATTGAAAAGCAAATAACTGCAACAGATTTATTTAACGGCAAATTAGGAGAATCAAGTTTTCTTGTTAATGGCATAAAAAGTGAAGCCGATCAACTAAAAGAAAAGTTTATGGAGATTGGTCAAGGGATAGAGCAAGGCATAGTTTCTAACTTAACTGATGCGGTTATGGGAACAAAAACATTAGCTCAAGCTGCTATTGGTGTATTAAATGATTTAAAAAGAAAGCTTGTTGAAGTTGCAATGCAACGTGCAGTGTCTGGTATTGGAAATAGTATTGGTGGTTTCTTAGGTGGTATTTTTGGAGGTGGTAAAGGTGGTGGAGGCGGTCTTGTTGGTAATAAAGCTTCAAGTTTTTTAGATGGTGTTGCTAATCCTTTCAAAAGGGAAAGAGGCGGCCCAGTAACTGCTGGTGGTACATTTTTAGTGGGTGAGAAAGGCCCAGAAATCTTACAAATGGGTTCAAGAGGTGGCAATATTATTCCAAACAGCGCAATGGGTGGTGGTGGTGTTACAAATGTAGTTACTGTGAATGTTGATGCAAATTCAAGTAATGTATCTGGTAATAATGCAGATGCAAACCAATTAGGAAATCAAATCGCTATTGCTATACAATCTGAACTAATAAAACAAAAACGTGCTGGAGGTTTACTTGCATAATGGCTACTTTTCCAAGCATCACTCCACAATATTCGACACAAGAAACTGTAAATCAAGAAAATATAGTTGTAAAACTAGGTGACGGCTATCAACAACGATTTGTTCAAGGACTGCCAGCAAATAAAAGATTAATTACTTTAAATTTAACTTTTAATGTATCGACAACAGACGCAACAACTATTGATACTTTTTTAGATGCAAGATTTGACGATCAGGCAAACTTTGATTTTACACCGCCACATCATTCTTCTGCTTTAAAATTTGTTTGTACAAGAAGAAGTCGAACTGCAATTTTAGATAATAGAGTAGTGATGAATTTAACCTTTGAAGAAGTAGCAGAACCATAATGGCAATACCAGTTTCTGAATTACAAAAGCTGAATCCTAGTTCAAGAATAGAACTTTTTGTAATGGAACTTGTAGAGGGTTTGCATTATGCCACAGGAAACCCATCTAGTGTTCCTACAACATATAGATTTCATGCTGGCTCTAGTATGAACTCAAATGCAGAAATAGTTTGGCAAGGTAATTCTTATCAAAGATTTCCTATCACTTTTGAAGGTGCTGAGTTCACTGGGAGAGGTCAGGTTCCAAGACCGACTTTAACTGTTGCAAATTTAGGAGGTATAACTAGAAGTGGGATAGTTATTACTGTCACTGATTTGATGATAATTGTTAATTTAACAACACCTCATAATGATTTGGTAGATGCAAAAATAACACGCATAACAACGCTTGCGAGTGAACTTGATGCCGCTAATTTTCCTAGTAGTAGCAATCCATTTGGAACACCTTCAGCTAATGAATTACCGCAAGAAATATTTTTTATTGATAGAAAAACTACAGAATCAAGAGAGATAGTTCAATTTGAGCTTGTAGGAGCATTAGATCAGGCAAATAAAAAACTACCAGCTAGACAAGTAACCAGAAATGAATTTGCCGGTGTAGGTACATTTATAAATTAATAATGAGTTATTTATGGAAACAAGATGCAATAAAACACGCACAGCAATGTGACCCAGAAGAATCATGTGGAATTGTTGGAATAAAAAATGAACAAGAAAAATATTATCCTTGTAAAAATATATCAAATGAATTTAAGGCAGAATCTTTTGTAATTGACCCTTTGGATTATGCAGATGTTGAAGATTCTGTTGATGAGATTATTGGTATTGTTCATAGTCACCCTCAAGATATTTTAGAGTTTTCAGAATCTGATAAATATAGTTGTAAATCAATAGATTTAACTTTTTATCTTGTTTCACCGAAATCGGATAAAATAGGAGTAATCAGACCTGATGAAATAGATGCTTAAAAAAATAAAAGTTTACGGCACTTTAAGAAAATTTTTAGGTCAAGCTGAATTTGAAGTTGATCTTAATACACCTAGAGAGGCGATAAGTTTTTTAGTTTGTAATTTTAAAGGTATTGAGAAACATATGGCAGAACAGTTTTACACAATACAAGTTGGAGCAAAAGTTATAACAGAAGATTTATTAAATTTCAATACACAAGAAGATATAAAAATTATTCCTGTTGTTCATGGTAATTTTTTTACAATTTTATTAGGTATTGGTTCATTATTAGGATCATCAGCCTTACCAACAAAACTTTTAGGAAGTAAACTTTTGTCAACTCTTGCTGGTAGTGCTTTATCAGCTATTGGTTCAAGTATGGTTATTGATGGTGTGACAAGTATGCTGACACCACAACAGAATACTTCTTCAGCAGTATCTGGACAGGATAGTTTAGACCCTTCAGCTTTGGCTTCAAACTATTCTTTTACAGGGCTAACAAATATAAGTAATGCTGGTGTTCCAGTTAATTTAGTATACGGTGAAATTTTGGTTGGATCTATTGTGGTTTCTAATGGTGTTGATACTGTGCAAGTGGAGGGTAACAACTAATGGCTATTCAAGAGTTTGACCAAACCACTACTTTTAATAATCCCGATTTACCTAGCGGTGCATTATCTTCTAAGCAATTTAATACAATCGTGGAATTGCTAGGGGAGGGAGAACTAGAGGGCAGTGCAACAGCATCAAAAGCTGGCATCACAGATAAAACATCAACTGCATACTTCAACGCATTTAAAAAAGATATATTTTTAAATCAGACTCAAGTTTTACAAGAAGCTGCAAGTAATACAGCACCAACTGATAGTGATTTTAATTTTAAAGATGTAGGCTTTGATTTTAGATTAGGAACTTCAAGTCAGACATTTATTGATGGAATATCGAATATTGAAACAGAAACTGTTATTGGTACAACTGTAACCACCTCAAGCCCTGTAACTCATACAGTAAGTTCAAGTGATATTAATGCCGTTCGAGTAACCCTTAGATTTCCTTCAATGCAAAAGTTTGAAGATGATGGTGATATAAATGGAGTAGAAGTTAATTTATTAATTAAAACAATAGAAAATGATGGTACAACAACCACAGTAATTGATGACACAGTAAAAGGAAGATCAACTAACGCATATTTCAGGGATTATATAGTCAAACTAAAATCAACAACATCTTTTCCTGTTGCGATAAGAGTTGAAAGGGTTACAGCAGATAGTACAGATGCAACTTTGGTAAATGCTTTTCAGTTTAATCAAGCAACAAATATAATTTTTGAACAGAACGCTTATGCTAATACTGCCCATGTCGCATTAAGGTTTAATGCTGAACAGTTCCCAAGAATACCAAAAAGAGCTTATAGAATTAGAGGCCGCAAGATTAAGATTCCGCACAATGCCACTGTTGATTTGCAAACTGGCGCAATATCTTATTCTGGTACTTTTAACGGAACTTTCAAAACAGATAAGGCTTGGACAACAGATCCAGCTTGGATTTTATATGACTTGCTTATAGACACAAGGGCGGGCTGTGGTATTGCTGAAGCAAATCTAGATAAATTTAGTTTTAAAACCGTTAGTGAATATTGTGGAGCATCTGTTGATGCTGGAAATGGTGATGGATCTACAGAGCCAAGGTTCAGTTGCAATGTGAACATCACGCAGCAACGAGAGGCATATTCATTAATTAATTCACTTTGTTCTGTGATGAGAGTGATGCCTTTTTATTCTGCGGGTGGAATCGCGATATCTCAGGATTCACCAAAAACGGCAAGTTATATTTTTACAAATGCAAACGTTACGGAACCTGGATTTCTATATGCAGGCTCAAGTTTAAAAACAAGACATACAGTAATTAATGTTAGTTATTTCGATATGACAACTCAAGAAATTGATGTTGAAACTGTTGAAGCTGATTCTGCCACTCAAACAAAATATGGGATTGTTACAAAAAATATAAAAGCATTTGCTACAACAAGCCGTAATCAGGCGAGGAGATTAGGAAGATGGTTTTTATATAATGAACAAAACTCTGGTGAAACTTGTTCTTTTGCTACAACTGCGGCTGCTGGTGTATTAGTACGCTGCGGTGATGTAATAGAAATATCTGACAGACTGAAAGCTGGTGTAAGGCGAGGAGGATTGCTTAAGAGTGTTACCAGTACAACAGTTGTTGTTTTAGATGATTCTGATAGCACAGATATTCCTAGTCTTGGTGATAGTCCAACAATATCAATTATTTTACCTGATGGGTCATTAGAAGAAAAAACAATAAGTGGTATTTCTGGTACAACAATTACTGTTTCTTCTGCCTTCAGTACAGCACCAAATGAACACGCCCCATTTATTTTAGAAACTTCCAATTTAACTACGTCAACTTGGAGGGTTATCAGCGTAAAAGAAAATGAAGATAAAACTTTTGCAATTACAGCCTTATTACATGACGCTGGAAAATATGCTTTTGTTGAAGACGGAACAGCTTTACCTACAAGAAAGATATCAATCCTTACAACAGTTTTAAACAAGCCAGAAGGTTTACAAGTTAGTGAAAAAATTGTAACCATAAACAATAAAGCAATATCAAAGTTAATTCTTGACTGGCAAACACAGTCAGGTGCAAGTAAATATGAAGTTCAATACAGATTTGCTAATGGTGATTTTAAAAAGATAGAAACTCTTTCAAGTGATGCTGAAATATTTAACAGTGATGCTGGAATATATGAAATAAGAGTATTTAGTTTTAATGGATTAGGGCAACCTTCTAGACAACCAGCGGAATTAACATTTACTGCTGTAGGTAAAACAGCCCCACCCCCTGATATTACAAATCTTACATATGAACCTATATCAGATAAAGAAATAAGACTTAGATGGGACGCTGTAGACGCTGCGGACGTAAGAGCAGGGGGAAGAATCCACGTTAGGCATTCACCTAAGACAGACGGTAGCGGTACATTTTCAGATGCAACAGACCTAGTTTTTGCATTGAGTGGTGCTTCTACAGAAAAAGTTGTTCCCTTATTAGAAGGAGAATATATCCTTAAAGCACAGGACGATGGTGATAGATTCAGCACAGGAGAAACATCACTTGTAATAGATTTACCAGATGCACAACCAAAATTATTAGTACAAACCAGAAGAGAAGATCAAGATGATCCAAAATTTCAAGGTACAAAAACTAATGTTGGATTTGATTCTGGTACGGCTTCGATAAGTTTGGCTGGTACAGGTAATTTTGACAGCAGTACAGATATTGACTCTGAAACTTCTATTGATGATATTGGAGGAGTATCTACAACTGGAACATATTTATTTAATGAAACTTTGGATTTAGGTGCTGTTTACAGTCTTGATTTAAGAAAACATATTTTAACTGATTCTGTTTATTCGGCTGATTTAATAGATTCTGTTGGAAATATTGACGCAAGACAAGATTTTGATGGTACTTCTAGCGTTGATACAAACGCAGAAGTTTTTGTCCAGACTTCTCAAGATGCCAGTAGTTATTCAGGTTTTCAAAAGTTTGCCAATGGAACATTTAAAGCAAGAACATTTAAATTTAAGTGCGTATTGACTACACAAGATACAAACCAAGATATAAGAGTTAGTCAGTTAGGATATATTGCAGAATTTCAAAGAAGGGTTGAACAAAGTACAACAACCATTGCATCAGGGGCAGGGGCAAAGGCAGTTACTTTTAACAGCCCATTTTTCACAGGCACAAGTGCTTTATTAGGTGCAAACTCTAACCCACCAGCTATTGGAATTACAGCTTTTAATATGGCTTCTGGTGACTTCTTTGAATTAACAAGTATTGCTTCAACAGGTTTTACTGTTCACTTCAAAAATAGTTCTGGAAGTTCTGTTGATAGAAACTTTAACTTTACTGCCATTGGTTTTGGTAAAGGGTAAAATTTAGGATATACTTAAAAAAAACGTAAAAGCTAATGGCAAGAGTTGATAATACTGGGGGAAGTGGCTTTACAGTTGATAATGGTACTGGTCTTGTTGTTCGTACAAAGTTAAATCAAATAATTGCTGCTCTTAGTACATTAAATCAAGGATCTGGCACACCTTCTATTGG
>Ga0209503_10000339_pt1 | contig 30605 bp, 16 predicted proteins | sample SouAtlMetagenome_2_FD_187448 | JGI IMG/M metagenome (GOLD analysis project Ga0209503, IMG submission 187448) | Marine eukaryotic phytoplankton communities from Atlantic Ocean - South Atlantic ANT15 Metagenome (SPAdes) (version 2) | ecosystem: Environmental > Aquatic > Marine > Oceanic | place... | reverse complement strand
CCGGCCTGCTCGGCGGCCCCCAGCTTCTCCCCCCTCGGGCCCGCCTCTGCCCGTTGCATGTCCGCCTCCTGCGCGCGCTGCCTCCTTTGGTCGGCGCGCCGCTGTGCCACGCGCATCTCGTTGTCCTCCTCACGCTGCTGCCTTGCCTGCGCCGCCGCCGCCGCCTTCTGCGCGGCCTCCCGCTCCTTGGCCACGATCTTTGCAGCCTCCTTTCCAATGGCTTGGGCCTCCCGCCCATTCACGGCTTCGTACTGCACCGCCGCCTGCGCTGCCGCCTCCGCCACTCGCCCCTCCAGATCGGCCGCATTAATCGTGGGATCGTCCTCCAGCAACCGGGCCGCCAGCGCCTTACCCGCTGCAATGCCGGCGCGTCGCGCCTCCGCCCTCTCCGCAGCCTGCGTCGGCGCCTCTCCCCGGGCGATCTCGGCATCCCGCGCCCTCGCCGCCTGGGTTTGCCGCCTCGTCTCCGCCGCCTTGGCCTGCTTTATTTCCTCCTTCAGCGCTTTGATCTCGGCTTGCGTCATGCACCGTGCGCAGTAGGGGTCGTTTTGCACGAGGTTCAGGTGCTCCTCCGGCGTGATCGGCTGCTCCACATACCCGCGGATGTTGGTTCGCGCAAAGCGCCTCACGATCAGCCGCGTGGCCTCCTTGTCCCACAATTCCACGAGAGGCGAAAGTTTTGCCATCACCTCCTTCAGCGGCACGTAGAACCAATTGAGCGGATCCGTCAGCCTGTCGTAGGAGAACACCTCGCCCCACGTGTTCTGCCGGATCAGGTCGGGATTGTCGTCGTAATCCTTGAGCAGCGTCTTGATCTCCTTGAGCAACCCCTCAAACCGTTGGATCACGGCCTGCCGTTCCTCCGCCGGTGTGCTGGTGCAGTACGCCTGCACCAACATGCCGTTGTCGCTTTTAAACGCCTCGGCGACATGGCCGTCGACGTTTGCGTCGTGCACCTCCGCTTTGAGAATGCCGCGCGGCGGTTGCTCACCCTTCTCCGCGTCCAGGTAGGCCTGGATCTTTTCGTTGCGGGTGTTGCAGACGTACTCACAGTTCCAAAAATGCAGCTGTGCGTCGAACTGCGTCCAAAAGTACAGCTCCGTGTACGGGTTGACACCCGCTGGTTGTGTCGGGTGCCCTTCTTCGTCCGTCTCGAGCACGGTCTTGATCCAGTCGATGCTTGACAACTCCTTAATCTTGCGCATCTGCAAAACCCCCAAGCCTAGCTGCGCCACCCCGATCAGGGCGTACTTTTTGAAAAGCGCCGACTGTCGCTCACCTGCCGAGGCCGCGTCGGCAAGTCTGTTGGCCTCTCGCGCCCGCTTGGCTGTGTTCAGTGCCGTTTCCTGTGACATGCCGCCATTCTTCAGTTTGGCGATCACTTTTCGTTCAAGCACATCGGGGGCCATGACGCGTGCGTTGACAGTTCCCCTCACGTCGGGCGTCGAGTCGGGCGTGAGCTTGAAGTGGTACTCCTTGAAGAGCTCCATGGTCTTGTCTACATCGGGCTGAAAAGGTCCGTTAGGGTACACGTCCAGGTAGTTTGCCGCTGCGGCCGCTTCGCTGCCCACGTATCTGGGAGTTGTGACAAACTCGGCCATACTTCTGATCTGACTCTCTGAAGCTTCGCGGTACACAACATTGTACGTCGTGTAGTCGGTGAGCATCTGTTGGCTGCTGGAAAATACGAGCGCATCGATTGCATTTGAAGTCAGACCGGCGACGGTCTTTGTCATCACGGTGAGCAGCTTGGCGCCAAAATACGACGTTGCGACCGACGCTCCAGTCGCCAAGCCTCCGACGATCGCTGTGGCGGCTGCGGCGGGAACCCCCGCACTGGCCAGCAAAGGCGTCAGAGCGGCCGCCGTGATTACCCCAACCTTGGTCCCCGCGGCGGCGAGGATCAGGCTTTTGAGGCAAAGTCCGCAGGAAACAACGACCGCCTCGACGTTGCCCTTGCTCCCCCACTCGGGAATGGGCTGCCCACCGGCCCTCACTACGCGTCGCTCACCCCTTACACCCGTCGCCATGGGCACAAGTTCGTCGGAGTCCACACCCGCCTCCACGGCCATCAGCGCACCCATGGCCAGTTCCTTGCGCGAGTTGTAGATTTGCTCCACCTCCTCCCACGCCTCTTTCAGGCTGTCGGGGTCCGAGCGGTACAGCAGGTAGGCCATGTTTACGAAGGCCGCCATCTGCAACTCGTGCTCGGTCGCTGCCGGATCCATGTCGATGTAATACATCATACCGCCTTCTCGCGTACAAAACTGCTGCAACGTCGAAAAGTCTACATCGTCGCCGGACTCTTGTGCCTCGAGCTCTGTCTCGTCCCACAGCTCTTTCCACATGGCTTTGGCATCGGGGTTGAAGGTTTCCGGTTTGATCCGAAAGAACTCGAACATCTCGATGTCGCTCTTTAAGTATTCAGTGGGCACATCCGGCTTCTCCGCTTCCTGCCCCGCCTGCTTTTGACCCTTCGACTTCTTAGCACGAAAATCCTTTAAGCGATCCTTGCGAATACTACCCTGCTTCTTGTTCAGTATGTCCCTGATAGTCGGCCTGCGCTTGGCCCGCACAGTCAAGCGCGCGGTGGGCAACGTGACAGTCGACACCATCGCTACCTTTTCTATCAGCAATATCAATTGGTATTATAAAAAGCACGAAAACGTCTGCCTACGACCAGACACGCACGATCTGCTCGAGCAGCAGCGCCGCCTCGTAAAGCGAAAGGTCGCTCACGTCCGACGGCGCCTCGGCAAGACCCTCGATCCATGCCGGCGCGGACGATCCAGGAGGCGCAGCCACGCGCAGACGCGGGACGTTCTTGGAACCCAGGACGGAAGCCAGAATGGTACCCGCCAGCCCCACGGACGCGTAGAAGGTGTCCCGGTTCCGCGCCGTCATCAGCGCGGCCTCGGCTGCCAGCGCGTCCGCGCGCTGCGCCAGGACGGACGTGTACGTCTCCTTGAGAGCGCGCTTCTCGCGGTACTCGTTTTGCATTGTGAGCACGTGGTTGCGCGCCGACCGCAATTGAACCAGCTCGGTGAATTCCTCGAGACTCGGCGGGGGCGGGCACTCTGCCGCCGCATCGGCATCGTCGTACAGAACAGGCCTCTCCTCCTCTCCGTCGTAGCCCTTTTGCGTCGCAAATGACGGCCGAATGGCCTCGTACACCCGCGCGACCTCGTGCTCGCAGACGTACGCAAGCGCCGATTCGAAATCGTAATCGGGAATTGTGGCCTCCGCGTTCAGGAAGGCCCGCTTGCGCGCCTCGTCCAACGCCGGCGTGGTTGCCTCATACTCCTCGCGACTGACCGCTCTGGCGGACGAAGGGCTGGCTATGTTTGAGGCCTCCAGCATGAAGTGCAAGCGCTGCACGTCCTCAAGCGCCTCGTCGTCCAGGTCGACTCCTTCCATGTACGCGTTTGCAATGGCCGTCGGCGCTTCTCCTTCTTCGCCCTCCTTCTCCTTTTCCTCCTCCTCCTTTTCCTTCTCCTCCTCATTCTCCTCCTTCACGGCACGTTCTTTGGCGCGCATGCGTTCCGCGTACGCCTCAAGGCACGCTCTGCGCGTGCGCATCTGCGCAAGGTAGGTGTCCTTCATCGCCGCTTGATGCGCGTACACCGCTCGCTTAACACGGTCCTCGAGCCGGTCGGCGTACTCACTGAGAGCCTCTGCCGATTGGTCGGGATCGAGCGCTGCGCTCTGTGCCGTTGGCGGATCGGGAGGCACGCACTCAACCACCACGCCCCCTTTGGGTATGTCGGCGCTCCCAATCGCAAGTAGCACGGCCTGCACCAGCCGCTCGGCGTTCCAGCACAGCACGTCGACGAGCGAGCCGTGTTGCAGCACGTTGTTGCCGCTTAGCACCTTGAATGCCGCGCTGGCAACGTTCAGCACGTCGCCGGATGCCGACCTGCCCACGCCGTGCGTGACGGTGGGCACGACGAAGACGCAGCGGGCCTGTACTACCGACGGCCAATTGCCGCGCACCAACTGCACAGAAAAGGGGTGCGTCCCTTGGACGCCGGCCAGCGTGGCCACCCGAACGGCCACGGGCACCTCCTCGGTGCCGTCGGGCGCGGCCTTGCAGCATGCACGTAGCGTGTCGATCAGGCGCGCTCCGTGCACAGGCGCAGAATCGATGCCACCCGAGCCAGGGTGCACGAGCGACCACACGCGGCTGTGCGGCACGTGGCCGTGCGAAAAGGGCACAAAGAAGCGCTGGGTGGCCGTTGGCGCACCCCCGTTGAGGTAGTTGGCCTCGTCGAAGGCCTCAAACGTCTCGGGGTCGACGCGCAGGCTCGCGTTGCGCATGCGGAACAGCTCGGCGTCCACCATCGACTCGTCGTCGGACACACGCTTAATCGACCGGCCCAGTGCGGGAACGCGCACCTCCAACACGGCCAGTCGCTCCCCAAACGCACCCTCCGTCTTCGCAGCAAGCGCCGCTGCCAGGACCACGGGCCAGTGGACGACCAGACGCAAGAGCACCGGGTTGAACGACCCGTACGTGAGCCCCAATGCTTTGCCGAGCACCCGCGTGCGCGCGACCGACGCGAGTGCCTCGCTCAACCGCGCGTCCACCTCGTCCGAACTGCAGCCGGGCAGGTCCGAGATGGCGTTTTGCAGTGCGTATATGGGCATCGACGCAAGAGAGAGCGTAGTGGTGCGTTGCAGTACGCCTATGACGGCCTTAAGTTGCGCCTTGGCCTCCACAGGCCAAGAATTGTACAGCGCCGTGCGCTGCTCGAGAGTCTCGTCGCGCTGTACAATGATGCGCGGCGCGTCCACCGCCATGCTCACCTCGGCGCGACGCGTCCACGCGCCAAGGCAGTGGAGCACGCGCGCCGCATCGGCTCCTCCAAGAAGGCAAGCGAACATCGGGTCGTTCTCAGAGAGCATGCCATGCGCCGCGTTGTCGTCGCCCACGCTGCAGGCGCGCAGCACCTCCACTACCCGTGACGCCACCGACCGCACCGCGTCGATGGCCGTTGTGCTCATGCGCATCCCCTCCGAGAGCTGCGAGCGCATGATCACGCGCGCGATCAGCGCGTCGGCGACCGCGTGCGCCGCCAACAGCTCGGCGACGTTGTCGGGCGGCGTCGAGCGCGCGATGGCGCGTCTTTGCGTCGTTTCCGGCGTGTCTCGCACCGGCGTTGGTGGCTTGGTGGCGACGAGACGCACCGCGGCCGTGAGGGTCGGGTCGCGATTGCCTTCCGACCACCACTGCAACCGATCGCGCACATTCAGAGGCAACAGCTGCCCATCCGCACAAAAGGCCACGCCCGTCGAGCCGGCCACGTTCACCACGGCGTTTTGAAACCCGCCTTCGTCGACGCCGGCTTCGTTGACGAGCACAAACAGGTCGTACCAAAGCATGCGCGTGTGCGTTGCCGACTCCAGGCGCGTCCACAGGTGCTTCCACGACAACGCATAGTTGTGCCGCGCGTGCCTGGTTTCATCAAACGCGGCCGTGATAGGCAGCGTGTCTCGCACCTCCTCCGTATTGTCATCGGTACCACTCACGCCCAGCGCGTTGAGTTCGGTAAACGTGTACATGACCGGCGTCGCTTTGATGCGTTGTGGTCGAAACCGATGCAACGCGTCTCCAAGCCCTGCCTGAAGCTCCAAAACGGCCAAATAATCATAGAGCTGGTCGCCTCGTGCCATCAGCGTCGCGTAGCGGGTGGTTTTGGGCCCTTGTCTGAAGTATTGCAACCGGGGGGCCATTTGTCTGCGCAGCTTGTCGGCGCCAAGATTTAGACGACTGTTCATGGCGTCGACGAGCAGATTCCACCGTTCGATCTCGCCTCCGGTCAACGATGCCGCCTTCCAGGTGGATGCGTAGTTGAACAGCCTGAACCAGTTGCGCAGCTGAATGCCCGATTCCGCCGCCACAGACGCCTCGATGGCGCGGTCCTTGGGCACTTTCGTTGTCTCGGGGTGAACAATTGCAAACCGCTTCAACGTGGCTTCAAACGCTCTTAGGTCGCCCACAAGCCCAGAGGCGTGGTACCCAGCGGCAAACCCCACCTGAGCGTCGGCTTTGATGCGAACCTTCCATACACGGGCGCCGTCGACAATCTCCACGACGATAGACGTGGTTGTGTAATTTGATTGCAGCACGTCCCAGTCGAGTCCTCGCACCAGCGCATCTCCCGGTGTAGCAAAGAGCAGCCCGGTTTGCGCCTTTCCCTGCGCATCCAATGAGTTTCCAGAGAGACCAAAGCCCGTGGGTGCTCGTTGCAAGAAGTCGGACACAATGTTCAGTCCCTTGTTTATCCAGCCGTCGTCGTGCAGCAAGTAATCCAGTATCACCTTGTCGTTTCTTCTCGACGAGGCGTACTTTACGTTGATCGATTTGTTTTCGACGATGCCGCTTTTGGTGCTAGAGGACTCCTGCAACGACCCGTACTGCTTCTGAGACTCGACCTTCATCAAGTTGTTCAGCGTTTGCGTGAGCGCACGGATCGTGTATTTGCGGTACTTCTTCACGGACACGTCGTTGATGTTCACCTCCTTCAACGCTTCACTCGCAGAGACGGCCAGCGTGGCCTTTTGTTCCGACTCGTCCGTTGGCGCGGTTTTAGGGTCGGTGAGCCTGTTTACTGCCTTTGCCGCCGTCATCAAGGGTGCAAAATTTCTTCCCACCCCAAAGAGGTTCAGGACCGGCGCGAGCACCTGCAATAGGGCGGAAAGTTGCTTTGCGCCAAACGTGACCGAAAATGCGTTGAACAAAGTGGTCATGTTTTCTGCACCATACATCGCGTTGAGAAATGCCGTCACAGCGACCATCCCACCGCTCAATCCGTAAACCAAAAAGACCACAAGGCCAATGCTCAAAGCGATCGCCTTTGTGCGAAACGCCTTCGTTTGCTTCTCGCGAAGCAGCTCCACCGATTGAATCTCAATGTACGGCGATTCGGTGAACCGGGCTGGATACGGAATGGTGAGTGCCGGCAGCAATACGGCCTGCTCGTCGCCACACGGCAGGTCTGTGATGTCAACAACGGTATCGGGGAGCGACTGTCCGCTGACCACCGTCTTTTGTACAATGCTGACGGTCGCAGTGCTAGGCGCGTGCGTGCCCGTCTTGGCCACCAACCCGAGGCTCACGGGACCCACTAGGCTCTTGCCCGTAGAATCAACACGAAACGGACCCTGGAAGCTCTGCAGGTAGACGACGCCGTCCGCGTCCGGAGTCACGAGCTCCCCATTGACCGACACCGCGTAGCCACCCTCGGCGTCGTCTGTAATCAGCACCTGCGTCGTGGCATGGTACCGCTCCTCGCTGCGCGCACGCGCCTCGGAGCGCACGGCCTTCTCGTAGCCTTTGGGCGTGTCCCACCGCACCTGGCCCTCGAGCGGTTCTCCCGGCCGGACCAAGTTGTGGCCGTATCGCCAAAGAGACGCCGTGCCCTTGCGGTCGACGCGGTCGTCGTAGATGGTAGCGCGCCCGCGGTCGTCCGGCGCCGCCATGCCGCTTCGGGGCTGCTACCTTTCCGGGCGCCGATCCGTTGTTATTATTATTTTATAACATGCGCGCACGGCCGCCTAGCGCGCCGCGCCGACAATCTCCCTACGTTACGAAAACACCTGCCGTACTCTCGCATGCACGCGGTCGAGCCACTTCTCGGAGCCCTTGGCCACGCCGTCGTGCGTCCGCGCGTGCAGGTAGATGGCGCGCACCGTGGCAATGGCGTTGGTGTAGAAGACAGGGTACGTGCGCCAGTTGGCGCCCTTTGGAAGGGCCGTGTCCTTTGTGTGCCGGCCCGGGAGCTGGTGGAGCACGTTGGCAGCGTACAGCACGCCCAGGTCGACGTTGAGCGCGTCGATGAAGGCCCGGTGCATCGCACGCGCGCTCTCGGCCGTCGCCGGGTAGTGCTTGCACAGCGTGTGGTCCGGCGGCGCCCGCACGGTGCGGTTGATCGACATGTTGCGCGCCAGCGCGGCGCGGTACAGGCGCGAAGGCGTCGCCTCCGTGCCCTCGCGCCGTGAGGGTGGCTCCTCGGCCGTGAGGTGCGGCAGCCGCGCCATCAGGTTGAAGCCCCGGTCGTACTCGTTGCGCGTAACGCAGTAGCACGCGCCCGAGCAGAAGGGCATGTTTGCGGGCAGGTGAAAGTTGACGCCCGTGATGTCTCCAGAGTGGCACATGTGCCAGTAGCACCGCTCGTTCTTCGCGTTGTCTGCGGTATTGCTGTACGCGCCATTGGTCTGCCGCAGCACGTGCTCAGGGATGGGCACCCTCGCGGGCCGTTGGCAACCCTTGCGTGCGCACGGCTTGTAGTGATGGTCGTACTGTGGGTTGGACCGGAAGCGCGCGTGGAACAGCCCCAGGTGGTGCAAGAACAGCTTCACCTTGTCCGGTAGGTTAGTCGGCACGGTCGGGCTGAGCTCGTAGAACTGGCCCGGCGGCACCTCGGCGACGGCGGCGGCGGCGTCGATGTCTCGCGCCATGGCGACACGTGCCTTGATTGTGTCCACCATGTCCGTGATTACGCGGCGCTCAACCGTCCCGATAGGCTGACTAAGGACCGCTGGGTCAACGGCCGGCGGGAGCAGGTCGCAGTAGCGGTAGGGCATGCTCAGGTTTAACACGGTGTTGCAGTACGCCATCAGGTACGGGAACGACGCGTCCTTGCGCGCCTCGTCGCGCCCCTCGCGACAGAGGAGCGGCATCACGCGCAACGCGAACAACAACACGCCGCGCTCGCCAATCTCATTTGCATCGATCAGCCCCTTGAGCATCCCGACCAGCACATCGAAGACGGGATCAAAGAGCATCGCGCACGCTTTTTTTAAACCCCGTGGGCGCACAAGCCCAAAGTTTTTCCAAGTTTTTAAACAAAATTACCGGTACGCTCGGCGCACGCCGCGCAGCCAGTTTCGCTGCCTGGTGGCGTTAACAGGTGCTCCCCCCTTCTGCTTCAGCTCCTTGAGACGCTTCTCCCTCGGGTCCTCCACCGTGATCTCTCCCGCCTCGATCGCCCGCATCCGAGCCTCCTGCTTCGCTTTCCGCGCCTGTATCGCCGCGAACAGGGAATTCGTCTCAGCAGCGCCGCCGCCGCCGCCGCCGCCGCCCCCATCGTCCGCTGGCGGCTTTGGAAGTGGCTGTGACGGCCTTCGGCCGCCGCTGGCCGGGACGTCTTTGGCAGCCTTGGCCTTGGCGGCTTGGTCGATATTGTCTTGGAGTTGTTGACTCAGACGGCGTCCCGTGTCTTGTCCTAGCTTCTTGGCTTCCGGATCCGGCCGCGGCACATCAGGATCTCCCGGATCTTCCGGATTGTCGCCAATGGTAGTAAAGGAGTCGCCACTGTCTCCTCGTCGTGGCGGCGCCGGCATTCCACCACCACCGCCGGCGAGCTGCGACTGCCTCCGTTTGATGGCATCTTCGACGACCGAGCGGCGGTCCGCTGAGAGCGTGGACGACTTCTTCTCCTCCGGTGGCGGCGCCTGGGACGCCCCCGACAACTGCACCGCCTTTTGTTTGTCGTCGCTTTGGTTGAGTATGCGGAGCAGCCGCAGCACCTCCGCCGACGGCGTCTCGGCGCGCTGCCTCGTGTTGGGCGTGGCCTCGCCACCGCGCGCCACCTGCTCGGCCGCCAACAAATCTTTGGCCCACTCTGGACGCGCAAACGGCTCGTCGCTGAGCGAGAACGGCGTTTTGACCGCTTCCCATTGGTCCGTGAGCGCACTCGGCGGATCGAGTGGGAACAGGTCCGCATGGTTTGCCTCCAGGTACTTCCACTTACCCGCAACCGCATTCCGCTGCGTAGAGAGGATAGTCACCACGGACGCGCGAAGGTCCTTGAGGAAGGTTTCAACGTGCGGTGGGTACTTGCGGCCAGCCCGCTGCATTTTCTCAATGAACGCGAGCGCCGCCACCTGCGCAGCGCGATCCAAGCTGCCCACGGAGAGGCTGTTTTTGAGCACCGCCATGGCACCGGGCGGTGGCGTTTCGCCCTTGACCAGTTGGTCCAGCTTCTTCCTGTCCTCGTAGTCGTCTACCTCCTTGAAGCGCGTGTAAAGGGTCCAGAACCCCGACCCTTTGTTGAGCGTGTCCCAGTAGGCGAGCACCTCCTTCAGATCCGACTCCTCCACCCCATCCACTCCATTCTTAACGATCAGCTCCCTGAACACGTCGTTCGAGAGGCTCCCCTGGGCGCCACGCAGCGCCTCCCACACCGGCGCCCACGATTGCAGCACATTCATTCCGAAGCCCTTGTCTGCCGCCTCAATCGCCTGGCGGATCGGGCCCTCCTGCGCCTGCTGTGCCAGTTTTCTGGCGTTCTCCTCGGCCTGCTGCTTGGCCCTCTTCGCCGCCTTGTTAAACGCCGCTTTCCGCTCGTCTTGTTCCATGTTCACCTTGCGGTCGTCTGGTTCCTCCTGGTCCGCGTCCTTGTTCACAATGTCCTCAAGTTCGGCCGTGACCTTCGTGATCGTCTTGCCCATCGCACCGACCCAGTCCGTCGAAGCCTCCGACTCGCCGGCCTTGGGCTTGGGCGCAAGGATCGCCCAGAACGCGTTAAGCGGCTCGGAGTTTCCGGCGCTGTTCTCCAAGAGCGCGTCGACCAGCGCCTTCAGTTCCGGATCGTCGAGAGACCACAGCTTGCGCTGGAGGTCTTCCTCCGTTTGGTCCTTCATTTCCCTCCCCTTTTCCGTGAGCTTTTCCTTTGGCGGGAGAGCCCAGTACGCGCCGCGCTTCTCGATGGCCTCGCGAAACCGTTTGAGCTCGACGGTCGCGCCACCACCACTGGCCTCGGCCTTCTCCTGCAGCCGGTCCCGCTCCGCGGTCACGCGCATCAGCTTCGCCTCGAGCGCGTCCACCTCTTCCGAAGGCGCGGTCGCCTTTGGCGGCGGCTCGGGTGCCGCCTCGGGCTTTTCGTCGATCTGCTTCTGCAGGGCGTCGTTCTTGGTGGCGAGGTCCTCCAGCTTGGTCTGCTCCGCCTCAAACTTCTCGTTTGCGGCGCTCAGCTCCGCCTCGAGCTTGGCGGCCTCCGCCGCGCGCTCCTCCTGCTCGGCCTTCAGCTTTGCCTCGAGCGCCTCGATCGTTGCGTCGTCGGTCGCGTCGTCCGCTTCCGCGGCCTTGCGCTTCTCCTCCTCCTCCTTGAGCTGCGCCTTGAGCTTCTCGGCCTCCTTCCGGAGCGACCGCACCGCCGCGTCGTTTCCTCCTCCTCCACCACCACCACCACCACCACCACCGCCACCGCCGCCGCCACCGGCTTGGAGCGCCCTCAGCTTGTCGCGCTCGTGGATTGCGCCCCATGGGTTGAGCGCACCCGTGGGCGTCGGCTTACGGCCGAGCGACCAGCGCGGGAGCATGGTGTCGCCGTGCCGATCTCTCTTTGCTCTCCTCTTTGTCATTACGCCAAACCTTATAATTTTTGGAAAAACGCTGAGCTTGTGCACCGACGCTGCCAAAGCCCGTGGCGACATGCCCAACCCACCGCCAGAGGCGAAAGCCTCCGTTTGGGCAAACACCGAGGAGAACATCCCCAAGCAGAACGAGGCCTTTGCGGCCACCAGCGCCGCCAAGTTGCACAACACGGAGCAGCGCGTCGCGTTTCCGCCCGGCTTTGACGGGAACCTTTCCGAGGGTAAGTGGAAGAAGGCCGACAACCGGCAGACGTGGCTGATCCAAGACGCGCACGCGGCGGCCAACGCGCTTACCGTGCTCCACGACGACAAGCGACTGTACCGGCTTGAAAAGGCGCAAGAGGCCGAGCTGCTCGCGGCCAGTGGCGATAACGGCACGAGCGAGTCGGACGCGTTACCGCCGCGCGCCGTCGCCGTCACGACGCTCGTGCACACCAACCTTCGCAACCGCCTAATGCTTCTGGACGCCGCCGCCTTTCTGGCACGTGTCGCGCCGCCCGAAGAGCTGAAGGCGCGGTGCGCACGCACCGTGCGCATGTCGTTGCTCGCGGGGCAGGCGGCCCGAACCTACGGCCTCAATGCACAAAAGAACGCCTTGTCGACGCGGTACGACCCCAAGCTCACATCGCAGGTGTGCGTCAGTTGGATCGAGGAGCGGCCCGACGGCGTGGACGGTGACAGCGCGCGCACCACCACGCACAGGATACGCTCCGAGTTTTGCGGTATCAAGTACGCCGAGACGGCCCTCGACTACTTCAACGCCCTCCGCACGGCCATAGTGAGCACGCTCATGGAGTGCGAGGTCGCCGTTGAGGGCAGTCCCGCGTCGCTGCACTCGATCAACGGCACGCGCCACCTGTTCACGTCCATGGACGCAGACCCGAAAGCCGTGAGCGGCGCGTACGAGGCCGGGGTCGTCGAGACCAGCGAGGAGTTTTGGAAGCTGCTCATACACACGACGCCTGCACGCCTCTCGCCCGCCCTCGACGGACGCGTGCCGGACGAGTTCCTGTGCTTTGATGAGGAGAAGATCTTCCTCAAGCTCGCGCCTCGTGGACGGGAACTGAATCACCCGGAGGTCTTCCACGGCCTGCTGCTCTACAAGAAGGGCATGCACCGCGAAACCCACGACTACTGCGTCGACGCGATGAACGAGGAGCGCAAGCCCCAACCGAACCGTCATCCTAACGCGCCGTGGGGGTTGCGCCCACCCGAGAGTGGCGCGGCCGAAGAGCTGTGGCTGCACGTCCTCTCGATCCACGCGGAGATCATTCCGCTGTGCGAAGTTGTTTCCGGTTACGGTCTCGAGGCCGTGCCTGGGAAGCGGCTAGTCAAAGACCAGCCGCACTGCGCCATGCCCCGCCTCGTGTACCGCCTCCAGGCGTGCGACGAGCGCTTCCTCTCCACGACGTTCGCGCTGCCGTGTGACCAAGAGCTGTGCAATCCGCGCGAAGAGGCGGTGCGACTGCCCCTCTGGGCCACCACCGAACAGGCGATCGTCTCCTACCTCTCACTGTTCCCTCCCGACTACGACGGTCCTTGGAAGGAGGATGAGGACGGGAACATGCGCAAGACGCTGCCCTTCCGACTCACCAAGCACATTGCGCCGCCGACCGAGGAGGACGCGCTCCTGCGCTCGCTGCTAGGCATGCCCTTTGGGGTGGAGGCCTTCCGGCTGGGCGACCTCCACGCCGAGGTCGAGCGGCTGCGCTACTGCCCGCACCTCGCCGCCTTCTTAGTCGCGGCGATCCACGAGCTGGGCCCGGACGCCTCGATCGCGCAGGCGTTCAACGATCTGACCAAGCTGTGCCAGACGCACCGGTCTGAGGTGGCTACGCTGCACAAGCAGATCACGCAGCTCAAAGGCGAGGCCGAGACGGCAAACAACAGCGCCGAGTCGGCGCGCAAGCGCCTCAAGGTGGCGGTAGAGGAGGCGGTCGCGGAGACCAAAGAGGCCGTGGCGCAGGAGGCGACGGCGGCGGCGGAGGAGCCCTTGGAGCTTATGGCGTGCAACATCGAACAGGCCGGTGTGCTGCTGCGCGGCGTGGGCCTCACACCCGCCGATGGCTGGGAGCTCAAGAAGCCGCTCAAGGGCGGACGCATCGTCGCCATCGTGCGCGCCTACGCGCGCGCCACGGGCCTGGAGATCGCCGATGAGGTGGCCAACTGGTCAAAGAAGAACGCGACGGGCGAGCACTTCACGGCACTCGACACGGTGACGCGCACGCTGGTGAGCGCCATGTCGCAGGTGAAAGACGGCAAGCGCGCGATCCTGCTCGTGCAGGTGCGCGGGGAGGTCTACTTTTACGAACTAGACTGGATCGATGGCGAGTTTTCTCAAGACGCGCTCTCGCCCGTCAGCGCGCTCTCTCCGGAGCGCGCCAACCTCGCCTGGCTCCTCTGGAACGAGGACGATTCGACGATTACGCCGCTCGTGAAAATCCAATAAATCGGCACCAAAAATCCAATATTGGGTCGGCTCAGGGGTGCTAAATCGCTCTGAGCTACGGAACAGAACGGCCCCCACGCTGATGGATCTCAGCCCGATCTCAAAAGAATGCAATTATAATATATAATTGTAATTTGTGGAACTTTCTTAAAACGCGTAAAAACGTTTGCCTTGTGCGCCCGTGCGGAGTAGCGCGGGGGCGGCGGGCGAGTACACCCCCCTCACCCGCCACCGCGCCCAAATCGGGGCTCGTACGTGCGTGGTGCGTGGATGCCGCCGTGCGCCAAGAAGAAGCAGCACCGCTGCGCCCGCTCGCGCCCGGCCGAGGTGCAGGTCGGCGCCGTGGCAGACGAGGACGCGCCCGACTGGGTGAACGCCGTCTTTGGCCATCCGGACGTGGGCCCGTTGGTGCTGGCGCACGTCGACGACTTGAAGGACGTGGCCCACTTCCGCCGCGCGTGCAAGCTGCTGCACACCAAGGACACCATCTTTGCCGAGGCGGCGCGGATCTTCAAGTCCTACGAACCATCCGCCAAGGACGGGTTTTGTTCCGTGACGCGGCACGCCTGCGTCTCTGGCAACCTGCGCCTCATCAAGTTTCTGCACGAGCACGTCACAGCCGCAACGACTGTCTGCGCCCGCACGGCCGCGTCGCGCGGGCACATTCACGTCTTGGCCTACTTGCACTCGATCGGCGTAGCGATGAACGAAGAGGTTTCGATGTCGGCTAGCTATAACCCCGCAAAGGGACTGGAAACGCTCAAGTGGTTGCAGGCGCACAACGTGCCATGGAACGAAACCGTGCTGGTTGGCCCGCTCTTGGGGGGTTCCGTTCTCGGAGACGACGAGCACATCGTAGCGATCTTGCAGTACGTCTTCGATCGCGAGTTTGAGATGACCGGCGTGGAGTTTCTGGAGCGCGGGCGCGTCGACCAGTCCCGCTGGGATCTGCACGAGCGCGTGAAGGATGCGGCGAGCTTAGGAAGCATCGCGTGCATCAAGATTCTCGAGGCGCACGGTGGTCACTCGACCCTGGCCGCTTGCCGCTTGGCAATCGAGCACGGGCACCTGGACACCTTCAAGTACCTGGCCACCACGGTGATGGACACCCTTGCCGCGCGCTCTGGCTGCAGCCTTCTCATTGTGGCGATCCAAAAGGCCCAACTGGACTGCTTCCAGTACCTGTACCCACTCTGCGCCCCGCACATGGATTACCACCTCGATCAGCTGGTGATGCAGTCCGCCTTCATGTACGGGAAGACGGGAATACTGCGGTACCTGAACGCCCAAGGCGTCCAGTTCAGCCAGGAGAACATCAAGTACCTGCTGAACAGAGACGGCAACGAGGAGGCCATCTTGATGATGGCCAGAGAGTACGACTACCACTTCACGGTCGCAGACATGAAACAATGCGTGCTGCTGCAGTACAAGAAGAACTACAAGGCGATGCACACCAAGCTGCGCATCCCGTGGCCAGACGACACGCTCCAGTTCTGCGTCGCGAACAAAGACACCGAGGGCTTCATGTACGCGCTCGAGCACGGCGCCATGGTAGAGGACTTCCTCCTCGCGCGGTGTTGCTGCTCCGGGTTGGGCTGCGAGATCGAAGCGCTCGTCAAGTACCACAACGCCAAGATCACCTTGGATTGCATGTACGCCCTCGCAAAGGGGGGGTACAGCTGCATTGGCATCTTCCTCGTCGCGTGGAAGGCGGACAAGAGGTGGAAGAAAGCGGTCGAGAACAGCCTTCTCCATTCCAGGCCGACGACGAAGGCGGAAAAGACCAGCCACGGCGCGCCGTACGCGAAATTCATGATGGAGGTGTTTAACCGGCGTATCCAGGTGTAAAAACACACAAAGGTTTCAACTCTTTTTCGCCTTCTTACGCGGCACCTCCCCGCCGCCCCCCTCCTCCGCCACCGGCTCCACCTGGTACGCCAGCTTGGCGTCAAAGTGCGCCTCCATCGTGTAGTGGAGCATTGCCGCGGCGGTGCACACCGACGCGGCGGCGACGGCCTCGGCAAAGAGCGGGTTGGCCGGCGGCGCGACCTTGATCACGCGTCCCTTGGCCAGCTTGAGCCGCACGGCACCGAAGCAGGCGGCGAGGCGCGCGAGCTCGGCCTTGGGCGTCGCGTCGACCACGAGCACGTGCGTGCGCTCATCCTCCGAGAGCGCCTCGACGATCGCGTCGCCGACGCCGCCCTCGCCGCAGAGGCCCATGAACTCGTAGTAGCTCAGCACCGTCTGCGCTTTGAAGGTGTCGTACGCCGCCCCCTTGGGCTCGTTCATCACCCTGTACTCGTCCGCGCTCGCGCAGCGCAGGCGCCAGCAGAGCGAGAGCACGACGATGCGCGCGTCCGGCTGCTTGCCGCGCAGCGCCTCGATCTTCTTCTCGAGCTGCGCGGCGCCCACGGGCTGCAGGCGCGCGCCGAGCAGGTTCTTGCTGGGCTTCCGATGCGCTGGCTGCGCTGTCGCCGCCGGCGCCGGAGCCGGCGCCGGCGCCGGCGCCGCCGGCTTCGCTATGAGCGTCAGGGGCGACTTGAGCTTGGGCGCGGGCGCGGGACCCGGCGCCTTTGAAAAGAGGGACGCGATCGACGGCTGTGCCATCGTACCGCTCGCTTGTTGAGAACCACGAGTCCCGTGTTTTTCTAAAACTCGTTAACAAATCACCACGCCCGAAATAATCCACGGCACCGCCGCGGCCGCAACCGCGATGCCCAGCGAGACGGTGTCTCCCGTGGCCGTGTAGGGCACGTTGACCGACTGCATCATGAGGTACACAAACCAGCAGATTCCTAGCAGCAAGGGCAGCGCAAACCAGATGGCGCGCAACGTGAACCGGCCTACCTCGCCGTTGTGCGCCTCAAAGCGGCCACCAACGAGCGCTGCGGAGAAGAAGAACGAGATCGAGTGCTGCGTACACCAGTTCACGGACGATATCCTCCACGAGGGCGTGTCTGCGATGAGCACGCCGTCGTACCCCGATCCGATCGCCAGGCTCGCGATGACGAGGAACAGCTGCATGCTTACGAGCGCGACGATCAGCAGCGCGGTGAGGGTGTCGAGCCACACAATGTATCGCTCTTGCGAACACCAGCTCGCGTAGAGCGCCCACGAGACCAGCGTCGTCACCGTGAGCACCATGACGACGAGCAGCGTGCACGCGACGAACCAGTGCGTCAGGTAGCTCAGGTCAAACCCCCACACCGAGCCCACTCGACCCACGGTGTACATGGCGATCCCAACCGCGTGCAGCGCGCACGCGATGCACGTGTTGCCAAACCACGCGACCGGAATCGACGCGTAGAGCAGCAGCAGCTCAAGGCTCGGCAACAGGTTGGTGCGGTCGCCATGAAAGTACACCACGACCACCGCAACGACGGCCGAGACTGCTGCGGCGTACCCGGACCCCGTGGCCGCCTCGCGGGCCGCTTCGTCGCCCTCCTTGGCAAAGTAGTCGCGCCGCGTCTTGCACCGTCGCGAGTAGGGAAAGGCGAACGCCACCAAGCCGACGGCGCAGCACCAGAGCGACGCCGACGACGAGTTGGAGGTGTAGAGTCGTCGCGCACGGTAACTCGCCTCGCACACGTCGGCGTCGCCGGCGCACGCGTCGTCGCCAAACAGCGCTCCAAGCTCGTCCAGCTTCGAGAAGGCCACGATCTGGATCACAAAGGCGGACGTAAACACCAGCACGGACAGGTGGCCCAGCACGGCGCAAATGGGGTCGCAGCCGTACTCGTAGATGGCCTCGTGGTTGCTCAGCACGATGATCGCGGCGGCGACGCACAGGATGCCCCCAAAGACCATCGTCGAGGCCACCAGGTCGTCGGCCATTGCGAGGCCGCGACTTGTGATGTCGCCGTGTGAAGCGGTAAAGTGCGCCACCTCGGGCGCGTGTAAAAGACCAGCACGGACAATGCGCACGCCCGAGTAGCCCAAGAAAGCCGCCGAGAGGGCGATCACGTTCTCGCGTCGGCACTTGGCGTCGTGCCCGCGTTGGCTGACGCCCGGACCGGTCAGCCCAAAGATGAGGATCACCGCCCAGCCGCACAGCAGCGAGTACAGCGCGTCGGCGATGCGCGCATTTCGGCCGCCCTGATGCAGCCCAACCCACGCCACGATCGCCAACAGCACGCTCGCGACGGTGCGCTGCTGGAACCGCAAGTCGTCTCGGACGGCAGGCGAGGCGACGAGTGCAATGAGCACGAGCGCGGTCGTGCGCATGGATACGGGCACGTCGACCACGAGCGTCGTGGGCAGCGCGTTCAGCGCGTCGAGCACCACCGAGGCGGAGAAGATGGTCGCGGCCGCCACCACGTTGCCTTCGGCCACCAGGTCGTTCTGTGACTTGAGTGCCGTCGCCTCGGCCTCCGTCTCTGCCGCGCTCGGCTCCATCTCGATGGCCTCGACGGCGAGGAGCGGCGACGCGGTGCGCGAGCCCATGAGCACCGGCCCACCGCCTTGCATACCGGCGCCGCTCGTACGCCACGCGCCGCACCCTCGCCTCCTTTCCTACTCTACCTAACAAAAAAGGTGAACCGGTTATGATTCGCACGCAGGGGTTTATTTTTTTTAAAAACGTTGGGCTTGTGACTTCCGATACGGTACGCGCCATCACCCGCCCACCCATTTGCGTACACCCCCTTCCAAAATGTTCACAAATGTGGGCTCGTACGTCAAACCTAGTATTTCGCCCCCGGCGTCTCAGATGACGGTGGCGATGAAGCGTGCGCGACCAACGTCCCCAAAGGAGAAGGTAGTGGGCGTCCCCTGCGTCCTCTGCACCGACTTCCGAGCGGAGAAGGTGGAGTGGGCGCGAGATCATACGCGGGGGTGCCTCGTGCAATGCCAGCGGTGCCGAGGGTGCTTGTTCTCCATGCGCGATTCCCCCCTGTACCGGCGCCGGTGGCACACCTTCCTGGATAGACTGCAGAGCCCACAGTCGCGCGAGGACGCGCTTCTGGCAGAAGACCGGCGCGCGGCTCTCGCGTGGAAGGCTAAGATGCAACGGAAGCGTCGCGAGGCACGCGAGGCTGTCGAGCACAGGTGGTGCTGGGTTGACGAAGACCGCGACTAGCCGTGTCAGTTGCGTGTTACAAGCGTTTTTTAAGTTCTTGGTTGGTGACTAACTCGTCCAATTTTACGGCGAGCACTCTGGCCAGTCGCACGCACACGGCTTCGGTGCCCACGGCCTTCTCGTCATTGCGCAAGGCCACGTCGAGCACAACGAGTGCCAATGTGGCGACGTCGTCGTCCACCTCGATCTTGGCACGGATGAGTAAGCACAGGACGCTGTGCACACGGGCGTGGTCCCGCTCTGCAATGGCACTCTGCAGCTGCCCCCTGAGCAAAACGAGGTGCGCATCCTCGGTGAGCGCGATCTGCCTGCACATCATCAAGGACTCAACGTCGCGTACCGCAAGGTTGTGCATCGTGCCAAAGGCTTCCCAGTCGTCCGAGAGTGGTCGTGCCAGCATGACGACCGAGAATCGCACCCGCCTGTTCACAAGTCCAAAGTTTTCCGCTAATCGCGCTTGGTTGCCAGTGGCGTTGTTAGACAATTTAAAAAAAAGTGCGGCGCGCATGAGCGTCCGGGTGCGCGGACAAGACCTCGTCAACTACGTGAAGATTCGCGGCACCGACGTGAGCACGTCGATGCTCTCGCCGTCGGTGCTGCACGTGAGCGTCGTCCAGAGCTTTGGTTTGCCGGGGATCCACGGCACCGTGATCTGCGACGGCTGCACCGTCCACGTTTCCTACGACCGAAAGGATGCCTCCAAAGTCCACGTTTGGGCGGCGCAGAACGAACCGGAGACGGAGGAGTGGGGGTGTGCGATCCTCTGACCGGAAAGAATAATCCGCGCCAGCGACACGCAAAGCAGGCAAGGTATGTTGTTGGGGTGGGGCCCGAGGTATCGGAGCATTGACAGCGACGTCTCGCTCTTTCCGGCATACAACAATGAGCGCCTAGGCCAGCGCTTCTTCGTGCGCACCACCTTTGCGCTCCTCGCCGCCGCCGGCGCGCTGGCGTTTCTGGCAGCGCTCACGGCGATGAGGATGGGCCAGATCTCCGACGCGTACGTCCAATCGCTCAGCGTCGTCATCTGCCTCGTCGCGGCGTACCACTACTACGAGATCACCAAGGTGCGCATGGACGAGGCGAGCGTGAAGACGGAGTTCCACGCAGACGCGCTCCGGTACGGAGACTGGGTCGTCACGATGCCCTTCTTGACGCTCAAGTTCTACGCGCTCATCAACAGTCCCGTGACGGCCTACGACAGCATCTTTGCCAACGCCGAGATTGCAGCGGTGGCGAGCGTCCTGATGATTGCGCTCGGTAGCTTTGTGCGCCTCGGCCTCGACGAGCTGAGCGGGTGGAGGCGACTCTCGGCCACCGCGCGCATCATTGGCATGTGCTGCTGGGCGCTCTCGTGCGTCTGCCTGCTGTTGCTCCTTATCGACATCGGGCGCGCGGCCGCCACGCACAAGGACCACTACTTGCTGCTGTCCTTCCTGTTTGTTTGGGTCGGCTACCCGATCATCGCCTTCGTCTCGTCGGTGTGGCGGCACTTGGACGAGGCGGACACGCCGTACGACAGCCGACTCTCCATCGTCAAGGACGCGGCGTTCTGTTGCTTGGACATCTACGCCAAGGGTGTGTTCGCAATCTACTCGAGCAGCGCCGTGTTTGGTGTCGCGTTCTTTCAGACGCGCTAGTCTGGGTGTCCATGGGACGGGTGTGGCGTGGGCGGCTCGTTGTTATATTAATATTCTCACATTCCATGCGCGCGGTGACGATCCGCCCCCTGAGCTACCGTTCGGCGTTCAGCAAGTACACCTCGCCCAAGAAGACGCTCGCGCTCGTCAGCCTGGCGATCACGGTGCTCTCGGCGATCCGCGTCATCGTCTGCGTGGCCGAGTCGTACTCGGCCGTGGCGCAGGAGCGGCAGCAGGACGGCGAGCTCATGCAGCTGTGCGCCGCGGGGAACGCCGGCGCCTCGGCCGACTTTCGTGCGCTGTGCCTCAAGAAGCGCGCCGAGCGCGCGGCGCCCATCTTTCTGAAGGCGCTGCTGCGCGCCGTCACCACCGGTTTCACCGAGTTCTGCGAGGCGTTCGGCTCCACCTCGCGGCTCATGCTCCTCGTGCTCTTCTGCATCACGGGCGTGAGCGCGCCGATCGCCAAGGCGCTTGCGGCCATCTTCATCCAAAACCTGCGCCGGCGCCGCCAGCGTCGCCAAGAGGTCGAGAGCGAGAGCGAGAGCGATGAGGATGACGAGGCGCGGACGGGCTTCCAGGTGATCGACGTCGGCGCGCGGTTCGACCCGCGGCACCACTACAACACGCGCCAGCGGCTCAAGAACTCGCTCCGCCGATCACTCCGCTCGGTTTCCGAGCGGTTGGGCGTCGAGCCGCTCGAGCTGGGGTTTGCAAAGGAGGATTAAAACGCGTGTAATTGTGTGTAAACCAGTTTACATGAACTTGTGCACCTCCTCCGCGCTGGTGGAGACTACCGTGGGTACGCCCGAGAAGTTGGCCATCAGGCTGCCGGCAATCGAGGCCACCGGGCCGTTGGGCACGACAACGCCCATCTTTTTAGTGAGGCGGTCCAGATCTGCCTTTCTGGACATGGCCCACGTCGAGAGGCGCATCATGTCGCTCATTGTGGGCGTGGGGCAGTTTTCGAGGTGCCACATGGTGCTGAACGGCTTTCCCTTGGCGATGAGCGCGTCGGTGCTTTGCATGATGCCTGTGATGGCGCAGCTCGCGTCGACGTCCTCGCCTTCGTACGCGGTGATCGTTACCATTGAGGTTGCCTCATTCATGTGCACGCCAACGCACTTGGATCGGTACAGCTGCGTCTGCGGACCTTTCAGGGGCAGCATGAGCGCGGGGGTGCCCATTATTCGCTTACAACGGTTTGCACTGTCCTAACTTTAAAGATGCACCTTTGGATTATACACATACACACATGCACACGCAAACCACTCACGCCTCCACCGGCGCCTCCACTTCCTCGCCGTCCGAACACACGAGCGGTGCAAACGTGGGCATCCACTTGGACGTCTTCCACTCGTCGGGCTTGCCCTTTTGGCGCTCCGCAAAGAGCACAAGGGCGGTCATCGGCTGCCGCGTTACCGGCGAGACCAGACGCCCCTCCATGTTCTCCTTGATGTACGCGATAAGCGCGTTCTTGTCGTAGCAGAGACCGTCGTCGGCGCGCGCCACGCACTTCATCCGCGTGCGCAGGAGCGACTTGAGGCTGCGCGGATCGTGATCGCCGCGCTTCTTGGCCTTCGCCACAAGCAGCGGGCACTGGTGCTGCAGCGCGCCCGCCCGAAGCACCTGAGTGGTCTGCTGCAGGTGCTTGCGCGTGTTCTTGTTCATCTGCCACTGCTGGTGCAGCATCGGGCGATCGGCCTTGCGAAAGCGCGCAAACCGATCGTTGGTGGGCGAGGCAGGCTCCTTGTACTTGAACGGCTTGCTGCGCACGCGCTTCTGTGCCGCGTCGGTCGTGTACTCGGCGACGTCGGGCGCGCATGCCAGCAGCTCCGACTGGTTATCCTCGTCGTCCTCGTCGGGAAACGGAAAGGGCGACAAGGGCACGTCGAGCGTGGCGAGTGCCATGTTCAGCGTACGAGGGCGACCTTGGGCGACTCAATGGCAGGGGGGTGTACTACCGCCCGGAAATCCAATAAGTTGGAAAAAAGTTCCAATATTGGGTCGGGTCAGGGGTGCTAAATCTGTCTGGGCTACGGAACAGAACGGCCGCCACGCTGTTGGATCTCGAGTCGATCTCAAAAGAATGCAATTATAAAACCGGGAGATTTGGCTGAGATCCAACAGCGTGGCGGCCGTTCTGTTCCGTGGCCCAGACAGATTTAGCACCCCTGACCCGACCCAATATTGGATTTTCTCCGAGCAAATATTGGATTTTTGCTCCGGCCCCCCAGGGCGCCGCGCCAAAACTGCCACACGCACACACGCGCACAATCCCTGTTTGCGGAAATTTGCCAAATCGGAGTGAACGTTCCGCATCCACGGGATCAATCTGCCAAATACCCACCCACTCCACCCCTCTAAAGTTGGAAAACTTGCCAAATCTCAGGGTGGAGCGTCTCCCCGCCTTGCCAAATCTCAATTACGCCGATTGTTTCCTGCAGAGGTCCGATTGCCATACTCAAAACCCGAGCGCGGTGCTCGCGACGCCACAAGCCGTTTTCGGCGCGCCAAATACGGGTATAAAAACGCACGCGGTTCCTACGGGACATGCCCTCGTAGCTCAGAGGTTTAGAGCGCGGGACTTTTGATCCTGTGGTCGCGGGTTCGAGCCCCGCCGAGGGTCGACCCTCCGCTGTCGTCCAGTGGTCAAGACGTTGGGCCTTCACCCCAAGAACCGGGGTTCGAATCCCCGCAGCGGATTTTATGCGCGTGTTCCCCTCAGGCGGGCTTGCGGCGCGGCTCGAACTTGAAGAAGCTGTCCAAAATGTAGCGCAGGTGCCGGTCCTCGCGCGGGATGCCCACGTGGTTGCGCCCGTCGGGCGGCCAGCCCACCTTCTCGTCGACGGTGTACACCTCGTAGCTGAGCGCCTCGAGCAGCGCCATCACCTCGGCGTGCCACTTGGGCATGGAGATCGGGAAGGTCTCGACCGTTAGGACGGGCCGGTCGCGCCAGAGCGTGCGGTTGGCGCCGCGCAGCGCCTCCGCCTCGTGCCCTTCGAGGTCCAGGTGCGCGAGCACGAGCGTGCGGTCCCACTCGTCGGCGAACAGCGCGTCGACGGTCGCAATTGGGTAGGTGACGTTGCCCTGGTTGTCCTTGCCGCGCCAGCGCGCGATCTGGAGCATGCCGCTGCTCCGCTTGGTGTCGTACTCGGCTGGGTAGACGCCGGTGCTGCCGTGAACGTCGCCCAACGCGAGGTGCTTCACCTCCAGGTTGGGCTGGTACTGCGCGCGGGCCTCCGCCGCCCGGACGTTCTGCACGAGCGGCTCGAGCGCGAGCACGCGCAGGTCGAGGCGCCGCAGCGCGGTGACGAGCATCACGGCCGTGGAGCCGTCGTGCGCGCCCGCGTCCAGGACGTACCCGCGCGTGCCGCGCCGCGGCCTGCGCAGCCCATCGCGATCGGCGATGAGCAGCAGCAGCGCCCACAGTTTGTACTCCATGTTTGGGGGCAACCGGTGAGGGCGTGAAAAGGGAATGGAACGGTTATTAGCGGCTCACAACCCTTGCCAACCGACCGCTCTACCTAGGGCCCACGCGGTGAGCGCGCCGTCCGCGACTATTAAACACGCGAAAACAGTCAAGAACACGGAGGCCACCACCGTAGCCCCTGTCGTGCCGGGTTGATCCGGGCAGAGCACCACCTCCATGACCGGGCCGCCGCCCCACCTCACTCTGGTGAGCGCCAATCCCGGGAAATCGCGGGTTAGCGAAACGCGCTCATGACGCACGCGCCGATGAAGAGCACGACGAGAAAGCGCAGCGCGGCGCGTAGGACCGCTTGGCCGGGCCGCTCGTGCGCCATGCGCAGCGCGAGCTCCGTCTGGTCGCGCTCGTTGGGCAGGCTCACCTGCGCCTCGCTGCGGCCCGTTATCAGGTTCTCAACGAGCGAGACCGTCGCCAACGGCCACGCGCTGCGCAGCGACTCGAGCACCGCGCTCGCGGTCGCCGGCGCGGTGCGCACGCGCACGAGCATCGCATCGTCCATGTCGCGCCGGCTGATGCTCGTGATCGCCGCGGAGGCATCGAGGCCCTTGACGCGGTCCAGCACACGGTCGCAAAACGCCTTCTTGCTCATTTGGGTGCGCGGATCGCGCGACCGAGCATCGCGTTCCCGTGGGTGCGAGTTAGCGTTTGTTTATAGACTTTTTAAAAAAACTCTTTGCTTGTGCATCCAAACCGGTCGACCGTGGGACGCCATGCTGCCCTTCGACACGCTCGACGACGTCGTTCTCCGCGATGAGGCGAACGTTTACGACCTCTACGATGTGGTTCTCGGCGCGCCGATGGCGCAGGACGACGTCGTCGGCAGCTGCATGACGGGCGCGATCACGCCCTCCTACCAGTACCAAATCGGCAACCACAAGTGGGGCAAGACGCTCGTGGAGTATCCGGAGCACTTTGAGACCTGGCAGGTGCGCTCCTCGCCCAAAGGACGCATCGGCATGCCGCTCGAGATGGACGAGTTCCGCGAGGTTCTCGTGCTCGTGCGCAACACGCAGACCAAGAAGGCGCAGATCACCACGATCAAGCTGTGGACGTTGCCGGGCATCCTGCGGCGCATCGACCACACGAAAACTAAGTACGCGCGCGGCGCCGTGACCTACGGCGCCGTGGGCGTCTCGTGCCATGGGATCGGGCTGTTCAACCAGCGCGCTCAGAAGGAGTATTTGCTCAGCCGCAACTGCGACTGCCACAGCGTCCTCTCCTCGATTTCGACGCTGATGGACGAGAAGCAGTCGCACATCGTGCGGATCGAGGCGAGCCCGCTGCCGCACATGGTCGTCGCGGCACATCTGGCGGGGTTTGTGATGCCTGACACGCCCATGATGCGCAACTGCGAAGAGCGCATGAAGGAGACCGATTACAACAGCGCGTACCAGTTGAACCTGCGCAAGTTCACCACGACGATGAACAAACTGGTGCCGGCCGACGCACAGCCGGGGCCGCAGCTTTCGATTGCCTACATCTTCTCCGGCCAGTGCATCTTCGAGCAGGCGGGCTTCATTGCACTCCTTGACGAAATGGCCAGCCCGCTCTACGAAGACGCCATCGCCGACGATCGGCACCAACCGTGCAGCATCGCGCTGATGCTCGCCATGGCCGTGCGCATCGCGTGCAACCCCACGCGCTGGGGTATGCCGGCGCTCGTTGGAGACGACGCGTACGCCGCGAAGACGGTCGGCATGCTGTTTGACGCGATCCAACCGTCGGTGCTCCGCGGCCTGTTCGAGGAGCGCGTTGGAGAGCAAACGTACGCGATCGACGTGGCGATCACGCACGCCTTTGAAAGCATGAAGGAGGTCGTTTCCAAGCTTGAAAGCGGCAAGCTGACGGTGAGTGGAACGCCACTGGGGCTCGAGGCGGCCCAAGTGGAGGCGAGGTACCGCAAAACGATGCACCACCTGTTCTGCGCCGGCGTCGCCGTGTGCGAAGACACGTGCGGGCTGCCGCCAAACACACAAAACGAAGAATCCGAGGAGGAAAGCCAGAAGGAGTCGCACGCGTCGTGGTACACGGACGCCGCGAACGCGTCAATGGCACAGTCGGCGTACGCGTCCGGCTTGGGCCAGGTGGCCGATCTGTACCCTCGCCATCGCACGAGCACGCGCGGAAGGCGACAGTCCGCCCTGCTACGCGTGCTTCAGAACGTGGAAGAGTGGATTTGCACGAGCAACTACCAGGGCACGCGACTGACACAGCACGCGGCGGCGCCCGCCAACGATCTGGTTGAGAACGTGCGCGCGGACGACCTGCAAGCGGCGGACGCTGCCGCGCCCGCCGACGCGCCCGCCACCGCGCCCGCCGCCGCGCCCGCGCCCGTCTCGAGCGCAAACACCAAGTTGCCGACAAGCAACCGCTCGTGCACTTTGAGGTCCACGTCGCTTAGCCGACTCGGCACGCCTGCGCGCAAGAAGAAGAGCGCAAAGCCCACCCCTGTGGCGTCGTCCACGACCACCGACGCCAAGCTCGCCAGCAACGGTCGGCGACGCCTCAGCAACGAGGCACATTGTGTTGACAAGGCGGTCGCGTCGCTTCTCAAATCCAACCCGGCGCTCGACCGGGATCAAACGGCGTTCTTGCTGCACGCCAGCGTCAAGGGCAAAGCGCTCGACGAGGCCTCCGGTGTGATGAACGATCTTCTACAGGTTGGCGCGGTCTTTGGCATGGGTCAATACTTTGACGCGCAGACCTACGCCGTTGGCCCCAACGGTATGATGCAGTGCGCCACCTGCCCACGGGCGCTGAACGTGGTCCAGTCGGTCGCGTTTGCCGGCGCATTTGGCAAGTGCGTGCGTTGCGGGCACCCGCGCTGCCTGCACTGCGTCAGTGAGGACATCGACCTCGTGGCCGCCAACAAGGCCGAGGCCGAGCTCCTCACCGAACCCACCGCGGTCGATTTGCGCGGATGCAAGATGTGCTGCACAGAGCGCTAATCGAACAATTGAACGTGGTGTAGTTGTGATATTTGCGTGTTTGGTGTTGACAAACGGTGCAGCGGACGCGCCCTGGTCGCAAAAGCTTTCCCAACATAACCACATTAGGCTTTTCCCCTTGATAAGAAGGAAACGCGCGCCAACGCGCCCGCGTGGGGCGCGTGGCGGCGATCGCGTTGCACAGTGCATGCGACACGCGGTGTTGTGTGTGTTTCTTGGCGCGGTCGCGGCATCCGGAGGCTCGGATGCCGTGACGACGGCGCACAGGCGCCTCTCTGGCGTCGATCTGCACGACGTCGCCGACGTGTGCGACAATGACGGGATCACGACGCCCAGCCCGATCTGCATGCTCACCCCCGACGACACCTCGGTGGCTGCGAGCGTGCGACCGCCGTCGTCCCAGTACAACCCCACCGGCTGGGACGTGCGCACGCGCTGCTGCTACGGCACGGGCGGCGCGGCGCAGTGCGAGTCGAACACCGCGGCGAGCGGGGGCGTAGATTGCTACCCGTCGGGGCAAACGTGGGCCGAAGCCGACGCCGCGTGCACCGCCGACGGCCGACGGCTGTGCACCGTCGCCGAGCTGTCGCTCTGTTGCCAGACCGGGTGCATGGGCGACGTCCGCACGGTCTGGACCTCGAACGTGTGCGACACCTACTTCTATTCGCCGCCGCCGCCGTCGCCCTCGCCGCCGCCGCCGCCCTCGCCGCCGCCGCACCCGCCCGTGTGCACCTACCGCGTCGCCACCGCGCCCATCCACCAGGAGGTGTGCCCCGAGAGCGAGCGCATCACCACCGAGGGCGCGTGCGAGGCCTTCGACCTGACGCTGCGCCAAACTAATGGCCTTGCGCCCTACGGCTGGAGCGGGCTCTCGCACTTTAGCTTCTTCACGTCGCAGGGCACCGACAACCTGATCGGCGGGTGCCAGGTCGGCCTCACGGGCAGCGGCCTGCGGATCTGGTTCGAGCACGACCTCGCAGACCAGACGGCCAACCCCACGACCGCCTACTACGCGATTTGCGGCGGCTGCTTCCCTCCGCCCTCGCCGCCGCCGCCCTCGCCCTCGCCGCCGCCGGTGAGCGCGCTGTGCATCGAGGGCTACTGGCCGCTCTTCACCTCATACGGCGTGGCCGTCTCGGTGAGCGCATCGTCAGGAACGCACACGCACACCTTCAACGGGTTGCTCTACTACATGCCGAATGGGTTCCCGGGGGCGCAGCACGGCGGCAGCTGCCCGAGCCACGCGACGCTCCTGTCCCCGAGCCCGCCGCCCTCGCCCGCGACGCCGCCGCCGCCGCAGACCTGCGTCACGGAGAACACGCCCGGCACGGCCACCTCGCTCGGCTCGTGCAGCATCGGCGCCGGCATCATCTCCAATAGCTGCCTCTCGGGCAACGGCAACACCTACCAGCCGATGGAGTACCTGGGGGGCGTCTACAAGGTCACCGACGCCAACGGCGTCCAGTACAACTGCGACGTGTACGCGCACGGCGGCTACGGCGTGCCGCGCGCCGCGTGCTGCGACTGCAACGCCGCCGACCCGCTCTCGGCCACGCGCTCGAGCATGTACCGGCCCGGCTCCGCCTACCACTGCTACTACTCGTGCCACGCGTGCGAGCACGCGAGCCCGAGCGCGCCGCCGCCCGCGCCACCGCACGTGCCCGGCACGATTTGCACCAACACGTGCGACGATCCGGGGCACAACGAGTGGGACTTCAACGGCGGCAGCAACCCGCACAGCTACTCGTACGGCCACCGCTACGACGTCGAGGGCCACTCGGAAGACGGCGTCTGCGAGGACGGCGGTTCGGGCAGCGCCGACCACGTCTGCGCCTACGGCACCGACTGCGCCGACTGCGGCCCGCGCGTCGTCGGCCCGCCGCCCAGCCCCTTCCTTCCCATGGCGACCAGGGCGGCCGCCTCCGGCACGATCGCCGAACAGGGCTGGTACTGGTCGCCGGGGGTAGGGTCGGCGTCGGGCGACCCTGCCACGTGCGACGAGGCGTGCGAGTCCCAGGGCCTCGAGTGCGATCAGGAAGCCAACCGCGCCAAGCTGGACCTGATCAACCCGTGCGCGCCCGGCGACGGGTGCCCGAACAATCAGGACGCTGGCTCCCTGCAGGCGCAGGCGCGCGCCAACTGGCTCAACATCACGGCGCAGGCCTCCGCGAACACGCCCGGCCACCCGACCGACGTGGAGGGGTGGTGCAACCCCACCAACGACGGCCGATGGCAGACGTACCAGACGGTGGTGCACGTGCCGAGCTTCAGGCGCTCGGCCAGCCGGTGCGCGCTGGTCGCGAAACGCAGCAACAACGCGGGCGAGTACGCCTTCACGTGCGGCAGCGCGCCGGCCCACGGCGGCTCCTACCGTCTGTGCTGGTGCACGCCGGTGGCCTCGCCGCCGCCGCCGGCGCCGCCCGTGAGCTCGTACGAGTGCAGCGCGGCGCAGCAGGCCGAGACGCCCGCGACGACGCAGGCCTTCTGCCAGCAGATGTCCGACCTTTACACGGTGGGGGGCAGCGGCGCGCTGTCGGGCGCCAACCCCGGCGACCCGCCCGAGACGGTGGGGGCGTGCTACCTCGATGACACCACGTCGCCGTTTGTCCACTTTGCGCCGGGCGTCACGGCGCACTACTACACCATGCAATGCGGGGAGACGGGACGAACGTGCCTCTGCCCTGCGATGCCGCCCTCGGCGCCGCCGCCGCCTTCACCATCGCTGCCGCCGTCGCCGCCGCCGCCGCCCGCGCCGCCCAATTGCCAACTGGCCTCGCCCGACGCGCCGAACGCGGCGCGCGTCGCCAGGGGCAACCCCCCCAACTACTGGATCGCGGGCGCGCCGCAGCGCACGTGCGACGAGCTCGACGGCGAGTGGCAAGACCTGAGCGAGGCGGGGTGCCGCGCCGCCGAGAACATGACCGGCGCGCGCATCCGCTTCGATCAGGTCGTCCCCGAGGGCCAGCGCGACGGCCTACGCCACGGCTGCTACGCCGTGACCCTTGGGGACTACTGGTGGAACGTCCTCTACTACAACCCGGGCGGCAACCGCACGGGGGCAACGGACGCCTTCATGCACGAGCGCAGCGCCTGGATGTGCGGCAACAAGTTCCTCTGCTCGCCCGCGACGCCGCCCGCGCCGTCGCCGCCGCCTCCCTCGCCTTCGCCGCCGCCGCCCTCGCCCTCGCCGCCCCTGCCGCCGCACGTGCCCGGCACGGTGTGCACCAACACGTGCGACGACCCGGGGCACGGAGAGTGGGGCTTCAACGGTGGGTTCAACCCGCACGACTACGACTACGGCCACGTCAACGAGGTCGAGGGCCGCTCGGAGGACGGCGTGTGCCAAGATGGTGGTTCGGGCAGCGCCGACCACATTTGCGCGATCGGCACCGACTGCGCCGACTGCGGCCCGCGCATCGTCGAGCCGCCGTCGCCGCCGCCGTTGCCGCCCTCGTCGCCGCCGTCGCCCTCACCACCGCCGCCGTCGCCGCCGCTGGAGCCGCCTCCCCCAATGCCACCCGCGCCGCTCGCGCCCTACGGCCAGGACTTCCACAGCGACGTCGACGGCGACTGGAAGCTCCTGATCATGTTTGAGGAACGCACCAACCACGTCATCTACTACCGC
>Ga0209503_10000338_pt1 | contig 30907 bp, 41 predicted proteins | sample SouAtlMetagenome_2_FD_187448 | JGI IMG/M metagenome (GOLD analysis project Ga0209503, IMG submission 187448) | Marine eukaryotic phytoplankton communities from Atlantic Ocean - South Atlantic ANT15 Metagenome (SPAdes) (version 2) | ecosystem: Environmental > Aquatic > Marine > Oceanic | place... | reverse complement strand
TATTACAGTTGATAGTAGCAACACCAGTAGTCCCTGATCCCATACAATTATCTAATACAACTTCACCTTCATTACTATAAGTTCTAATTAAATATTCCATTAATGCAACTGGTTTCTGTGTAGGATGAGTCGCACCTTTATCTAATCCAAACTCAATAATCTCTGAAGGATAATTAGTATATTTTTGCTCATACTCAGTTTCGTGCAGTAATTTATTACCAGCACCCATGTGTTCAGGATTATGTAAGAAGTTACCAAGTCGTTTCGCACTATTTTTCTTCTTAACTCTCTTCTCAATCAATCCTTGTGGATTGTATGTCATATTACCACCATTTCTTGATGCTGCTGCTGCACCTGCTGGAGAGAATACAACAACATCTTCTGTTTGCTTCATAGGTCTATAATTAGCAAGCAAGAATCCTGTTGTTTTCTTCTTCTTCCATATCCATTCATACTTAAACCAATCCAAATTACTAAGAATAAGTTGACTAGTAAATGGTTGATCTGCTGTCAAAACTACAGCACCCCTTGGTCTGAGAACTCTTCTGTATTGTTCCCATAACTTATCAAGGGGAATTACAGTATCCCAAGATAATAATCTATTATCACCCTTATCCTTAATACCTTTTCTATCTGTTGTGCCATAAGGAAGATCACAGAGAACCAGATCAACTGATTCATCTGCAATCTTATCCATTTCAACTAAACAGTCTCCTTGGTATAATTTAAGCAAGAATCGCCTCCTCTAATGCTGTGTAAACATAGTTAATATATTTTACCACAGTTTCCTCTACAAATCCAGTCTCATACCAGTTAACAGTCTTACCATTAACCTTCTTACTACGTCTACGACCAGTAAGTGAGAATCTCTCAAGTAGATCACCATAACTTTGAGTATGATTACAAGTTTTAACCAAATCCTCTTTAATGTCTATGCAATAACCAACAAGACCAAACTTTACCTTTGGTGATAGTTGAGAAGGGCAAGAAAGAATAATATTTCTAATAACTGCTCTCTTAAGTGTATAGAATGGTTTGTCAACCCATGCTCTATCTTCTTGTAGATAAGCATACTTACCATTAACTTTAATATGTTGATCTAATCTCTCATCACCAAATCCTTCATGATCTGATTTAAGATAACCTTTACCATACTCAATACTAGCGTTAGGATACTTTTCCTGTAAGTCCTCAATAATGATCTAAGAACATCTTCAGACCATTCTTCTAATTTTGGTCCCGAATAGTTCTTAAGAGGAACTCCTCTCAACCCCTCTCCATTTGTGAACTGTTCGGTCAACAGTTCTGTTGCTTGATTAATAATTGTTTGTGTCATTTTAAAAGTCCCTAGTGGGGTTTGATGTTTGACAATTCTATTATAACAATAAAAAACCCCCTGTGTAGGGGGTGTGTGCCACTCTAACAAGTGTCATAAGCTATAACCACTTAGTCATCATAGACTCTACACTCCATAGAGTCAGGATGATTATCACAGTAAACTTCGAGGTGTGAATCTTCGTGCCTTGTATGATAATCGTTGATCTTACCTTCATTTGGATCAACTACATCATCCTTATGATACTCATCATACTCTGCGTGAACATTCTCTAAGTCTTCCTTAGAATATTCAAGCATACCATGATTGATATGCTCCTTCCCATCCTTGGGATCAAGATAAACTTCGTGTTCTAAATCGTGCTTTGGTTGTGTCATAATCCAACAGAATTTGCGTTTGAGTAATCTCTAGTTCAAGCAAGTTGCAATTGCTCTTTTCTAACGAAATCACCACTCATATTATAATACAATTTATGATTATTAGTGGTGACATAGTGTCCCTTTATCTCGTTTCCATCACAATGCCAACCGTAGTTGATTACACTCTCGTTGGTTCCATCTATTCTAAACTTTTTGTCTGTGTGTAGATACTCTAGGTATCGTTCATCTAGATTGATCATGCCCCTAAAAGTGATTGTGTTGGTATTATAACATAACTACTTAGGAAATCTAGTTATGCTTAATATTTATTTAATCTTCTTCGGGTTTCTCGAAGTAGTTACCAAATAATCCATTATCACCATCTTTATGGTTCTCTAGTTTTTCCACAATGTCTATTGCATCCACTAGATTCTCTATATTTGCCAACATATCAGCAATATGCTTGCTAACATAAGGTTTCTCACTTCTAGCAGCAAAAGATAAAGCATTTCTTAGTGCCTCTTGTGCTTCTCGAAGAGAATATTCTACCTGTTGTGATAATGCCATCAGAGCTCCTCCTCACAATACTTCTCTACGATCTCTGATATTACTTCGCTGAAGGCATTACGCAATTCATAAGCAATATCATCCTTATCTTTCTTTAACCTTCTTACAGTTATGGGTGGTAATCTAAGTGTTGCTTTAACATCCCATAAACCAAGTTCTTTATTCTTGGTGGTAGTTACTTCCAGCATCTCTGGTTCCTGTCCATGAAATTCCTTGTCCATTAGTTTCTGTTGTCTCCAGCGAGTTCATCTATTTTAGCACAAACATAAGGATTGTTGTAGTCGGGTGTCTCCTCCTCTTTATCCTTTGGCCACCAGATACCATCACCAGTCATTTCATAACCAGCATCAATCATTTCTTGATAGGTCATTTCTTTTTCAGTATAAGTAGGATCTCCAACCCTATCAGGTAGTTCTGTATAATCTGGCCATTCAGTTAAAGATTGATCTAACTCCCTCTCGTGAAGGTTTATAACCTTATCCTTGTGTTCAGTTCCATGAACAAGACGCAACACTTCATTAGCAGTTCTTACGCATATTCTATGGTATGTTAGATTCCTCCTAAGAGTAGTTCTTATAGTGTCATAGATCTCTTCTGGGGTACAATCAGATGTTAAAGCATCTTCTATTGCATCCTCCAAATTAGTCAACGAATAACTGCGGTTGCTGCCTCTGTCGCTCATTCTGGTCGTGCTTAATTGCTTCTTGCACTATACTCTCTATCTCTTCTGATGTCAAGTCGTTCATAAACATCCAGTTAGGATCTTTTTTATCCCATTCAACCTCAAATGAACCATCATCTCTTCTATTAATCTTCAAACTGTCCTTCATTATGTTCTCCGAGTTTAATTCTCTTCTTTACTATTTTAGCATACCTGATCTCATCCTTACTATACCATTCAGGATGTTTCTTTGCCCTCTTCAGTAATAGTTTTGCTGCCTTCTTGTCCTTCATTAGAACTATTCTTACTTTTTCCCAAGTGAGTATTTATATCATTTATCTGGGAAGTAACATAAAGCATCTCAGATTGTAGTCGATCTATCCTATCGTTGTTAGCATCCATTTGTGCTTTCATATAGGTTACTACACTATCATCATCAACATCTTTCTCTGCCCATAATGGTTCTGTATCATCAGTTCGATAAGGATATAACCAATCCTCTACCTCAGACACTATTGCCCATGCAAACTCTCTAACTTTAAATAGTGGTTTCATTTATAACAGAATAGAAAATCATCTACAAAGGATTCTGACTTATCCTCACCAAACTTGCTCTTTAAATATCCCCTAACAGGATCAAGTTTAGTCATATATGTATCAAAGTCACTATACACCGTAGTGTCTGTTCCTTTAGGTTTATTGTCATCTATCATCTCCTTATACTTTTCTAAGTAATCTTTAAACTCTGATAGGTAAGCATTAACTTCCTCTGGTTTGCAGTATCTTACGAAGATATTCTCAGAGAAGTGGTTGCCCATCTCAAAGAATCTATACTTACCATCATCTTTAGGTAGTCCGTCAACTGAGAATAGATACTTCTCTCTAGGATGTTGGAAGTCAAATACTATAATGACCTTCCTATCACTAAACTTCATTAGATCCATACCAAAACAAGGCAGATCTGCACCTGTTTTAGGATAGAGTATGGTATTGTATATGTCAGCGTTTGGATCTGTTATATGTGCTTCTCTTGCCTTTAGGAAGTGCTTTCCTGTGCGGATGTTTGCTATTAGATTAGCATCCTTATTCTCCCACCTAGCCCACTCTTCAGTTACTTTTAACTGAGGGAAAGCATCAAACAGAGCATCAATATAGTCTTGCCAAATAGTCATTAAGATTTTGCCTCACGATTATATTCTATTGTTAGTTTCTTCCACTGGTGTTTAGCATCATAACAAGTAAGTCCTGTAACCTCACCACCTAATTGTTCTGCCAATAATCTAATTTGTTCTATGAGGTAATCTTTTTTCATATCATTATGAAGATTTTCTGTTGGTGATGTCATTTCTTTCTAGGTTTCGCTGTTGATGGTTTGTTTAGTATATCAGTCAACCACTTAGGATATTGTTCTGGTGTTCTTGTTACTCTAAGATATTCAATATAATTAAAATTTGGAGCATAATCACCACCTTTCCCCTGATCGGCATCTTCGTTATGATCAATACAAGCTCCACCCGTCTCTTTATATAATTGAAGATACTCTGGTGTCCCTCTTTTTGGTATATTAGCTGATGGATCTTTTAATATAATCTCAAATGGAGTATCAATAGATTCTTTTAAAGAAGCTGAAGTAAAAAAGGATGTATTATATAAACCATCCAATCCAGAGACTTTTACACCAACATAATGTTTACCTTCATAATAATAAACTTTTGCATTTTGAGACATTCTATAACTACCAGATCTGGTAAATGCTTCATTAGGATCAGAAAAAATATTAGGTTGATTCTTAACGTCTTCTTCAGAAGCACCTAAGAATCTAAGTCGAAAACCATATAACCATTGTTCTGGTTGATTTGCTCTATACTCTGAATACTCCTCATACTTAGTAACGTCGAAAGGTGCAGTAAATGGTGAATCGGTATGTTCATTAATTACAACCCAACAATTTTTAAAGTGAAACCAATTTCCACCATATACTGCTGAAGGATCAATCGCCTCTCCCATCTCTTAACCTCCTTTGAAATTCAACTTCATTCTCCTTAATTGCTAGTAATGTATCGTAAGGTATCCATGCTGGTTCCTCATCTCTAAACTGTACCTGAACCTCAGTAAAGTTCTTTTGCAAATACCTAGAATAGCTTTCTCTTACCATTTTAACTGGACTCAAGGGGTTATTCATCTCCTTTTCTGCCTCCTCCATATCCTTATATATTCTCCAGACATTATAAAACCCCTGACGTAATATGTCAAGGGTTTCCTGATTATTTGGTTGTTTAAATTACTTAAGGTGGATGTGTGTGTATAGTCATGTTAGAATAGAAATGTTTACTTGAACCTCTAAACTAAAACCTCCTTACATATACGTTTACAAGTTGATGCGTTGTCTTCGCAGTCAATTAAGCACTCGTAGTACTCTGCTAGTAAATCATCGTGGTCATCCTCAGATGACAGTTGATTATAAGATATTAAGTTGTGCATAAAAAACTCCTTGAACGACAATTAATAGACCATAATGTATGATGTTCAGGTCATCTTGTTACCTCTAATTCTTACTATTATTTAGACATATGATGTCTGTATTTACTGATACATTGTAACAAAAATTTATGCCTACTTGGTCACATTTTGAATGAATTTATAGTACCTTCGTACTGGGCATTGAGGCCATTTGGTAGAATACCTATCATACTCTTCTTTTGTTATTAGATGATGCTTTATCTCTAACTTCTTCTCAGTTACAGGATATACTGTAAACAATGGTAATCCATACGGCATTGATATATCATAAGGTTCAGATCTTAACTCTGCACTTATATGACAACTAAAAGAATTCTGATATTTAAATTCTGTATATCCTGGTGCAATGTATAAACCATTTTCTCTAAAAAAGTTTGTAGAGTAATGTGACTCCATAAACATAAACTTTACATCTGAATTACATTCACCCATCCAAGGTGTTAGTAACTTAAATGCAGTTCTATTAGGATATAACCCTTCATATTGTATAGGAAAGTGTTGAGTAAATGGTTCAGTTTTAGGTGGTAGGTTTGGTAATATTCTAACTCCACCATCAGGATATATTCTTATCTTTAAATCTTCCCACAATCTAAACTTTATACCCTCAGTCATAAAGTAATTAATTCCAGGACAATTCTTTATTGTTCCTATGTTATACTTAGAACGTGTTTCATTATCAACCACTTCAGCAGAGGATTTCATATTCCTCAACCAATCTGGAGTATCCATCTGTAAAGATGGTTTATCATTAATAAAGTAACCTTCATCACAAGTATAAAGGTTCATTCTCAATTTTTTATTAAACATTAATAAAATGCAGGATCAATCCCATCAGGGTCATAGAAATCAGGACATAACATCTGTCCTGCCATTATTTTTGCTTCATCATTACTCTCACATAAGTTGTGCATCCATATCCTTTCTGCTAAAGTAACTGGTACTGAATCAGTAGTAATAATTCTGCAAATAATGTCTGTTAACTTCAATTTTTGTCCTCTTGCCATCTTAGTCACGTTGCCTCCAATCGTCCGATCTATCTTGATGAAACCATTCTACCACATCTTGTGGATCTCCGAAACCCCTACGGTGATTGTTTGAATCGGGATCTCCTAAATTCAAACTATTCAGAAAAGAATCTTCAGGATTGAGATTCATTTTTCTTGCGGTATTCAGCATACCTCTTGCTGCTGTATTTGCTTTTGATAACTTATTTGCCCAAATCATATCCTCAAGGGATACATCTCTTCCTGAAGCAATATCTTTACATATTCCTTCCAACCTTAAACGGTATTGAGTAGATAGCATAAAAACACCTAATAGGTATGATTATTTATTGTTATAATACTGGATACTCCTCGTTTCTTACAAATTTGGTTTTCTTTGTTTTAAAATCATCCATCAATCTACTAACTTGTAACCTATCAAGACCTGCAAGGTTTTTACAGTTCTCCAAGCAACGGTAGATACATTCTCTATCGCTTATGGGTGGAGTTATTTCCCATCCATCCTTATCATAGTATTTCTTACCTTCAGTAACTTGTGCCTCAACGTAAGAAGCATCAAACTTATCTTCTGGATTAGTATAGCTATGCTTCTTAGTCATTTTACCTCGTTAAAAAAGAAATGTTGTGTTAATCTACCAGTTTCTAAAGAATCACCAAAACTCATATTACTTCTATGTGGTATCAATCCACCTCTAAAAAATATTAATCTATTATAAACATTACCGATAGTATCAGTCAATGAATTATCTTCATTAAACAAAATAGTACCTGATTCAATAGGTGCATTAGGTGTTAGATATAAAACTCCAGTCCAATCAGATAGATCTTTATGAACACCAGTAGTTTTTATATCACTTTCCAATGATAAACCAAAAGCATAACAATCACTCCCATTTGCATCCTTAATCTCAAATGGTAACATTCTATTTAACTTAGATAAAACCATTTCTTGATAGTTTTTATCAACTGGAAAGGTTCTTACACCAGGAAAATTACCAATTTTGACAAACTGTTCTATTCCAGAATATAATATAGATTCTCTTACTTTATCAGGATTATCTAAAAAGTTATCAATAACAATATAACTATGATTCACTCTTGAAACTGATCTAAAGTCCAATGAGGGTGTCTCCTCTGCCAATCAGGTACACTATGATACTCTTTTAATGCTTCTAGCATAATCTCCTTTAACTCTGCTCTCTCTTTAGTATCAAAGATAGGTAGTTCTTTAAACTCAGCTTTTGGAAGAATAGGATCACCATTTTCATCATGAGGATATACATTATCCGTACATCCTTCAACTGCCTCACCACTCATTCCTTGAGTATCAATCTTTTGGGTCATAATGGATTACCATTCTTATCAAGTAAACCCATCTTCTTTACTACACCTAAAGGAGAGTTTTCTGCTTTTTTAATCTTTTTATATTCTTTTATGATCTTATCTACTTCAGCTTGAGATACTTTAGCAGTAAGTTTCTCACCCTTTTCACCACCACCATTAGCTTGTATGTAATCATTAAGAGCAATCTGAATATCTGCTTCTATGATTTCATTAATTTCTTTTTTTAGTTCTTCATTGTTCATCTTTATTACCTCCATTTTTATAGTAATCTCCTAACGCTCCACTTAATAAAGTATCACTAATCTCACCACTTGGTGTCATAGTTGAAGGATTTGGAAGATCATTCTTCTCTCCAAACTTTGATTTTGGAACTCTAGGATTAATCATATTTCTTGTCTTTTCAATAACATCATCCCTAATTTCCATCAACTCATCATAACATTGTTGATTGTAAGCACAACTGCGTAGATGATGGTCTGCTTGCATTAAAGATTCAATAAAGATAGAACGAGCTCTATCCCACTTCTCATAATCTGATACCTTTTCATCTAATGATTTTTGATCCTTCATAAAAACTTCTCCAACGAACCTTTCTTTTTAAGTTTCTTTTCAAGTGAAATTTGTTTCTTTATGTATGACATTGCATCCTTGTAATTTCTTGCATGATGCACCTGTTCTCCATTGTGAATAATACACAACTGAGTGTTACTTCCCATAACTGGAACTGCTGCCCAAGTTCCATCTTTATTCACATATCCTTCAGGTTGTCCACCTTTAGGAGATAGTTTCCCTTTATTGGGGCAAGGATAAAACTTGCGATAATCTGAGGGTGTTCTACTACTCATAGGTTATGCCCTGCTGATCTTCCTAATGAATTAGATCCACCTATCCACTCCTTTTTCTCATAATCAAAACCTTCATGGGGTGGAGTAGGCACAACAGGATTCTTAGATACATTCTTAATAACTATGAACTTATCTGCTGCAAACGTGCCAGCAAGTTGAACCTCAATCTCATCACCATCTTTCCAATTAACCTCACCATTCATTTTGGTGTGTTGCATTAATACTGCAATCTGGTTAATTACATCTTCAGTTAATCTCATAGTTAAAACTCCATAAATTCGCTTTGTGGTAATCCAAGTTCTTCCTCTGGTAATGGTTCAAAAGGAAGTCTATCTACTGCTCTTGGTAATCCCTGTTGACCAGACAATTCCTCAGTAGGAGTTACACTCACATCAACCGTCTCAGGGTTGAGTGGTTTAGGTGCATCTATTCTCCTGTAAGTTAATCTCTTACCCCTATTCAAAAGAAGTAATTCTTGTGCGTGTTGCTCCCATCCACAGTCACAATACTGTTCACCCTTGTCATCAAATACTCTATAGAAAGGATACATACTACTCATCTTCCTCTGATACTGGTATTGGTTCAAATGGTTTAGGTGGTTCTTCTGGGATCTCAAAATCAATAATTTCCTGTAGAGTAAACAAACTTATAAGTTCTATGTTTGCCTCTTTCATCTTAGCATCTGCTTCACCATCCACCTGTCGATCAACAACAGTAATGATCTTCTCTACAACATAACCAGCATCACGCAGTTTCTCTACTGCTATAAGAGCAGATCCACCTGTGGTAGTTACATCTTCAAGCACAACTACTTTTGCACCTTTCATAGGCAGTTTGCCTTCAATCCAAGCATTAGCACCGTAACCCTTTTGTTTCTTGCGAACAATTAAACCATCCACACGAATATTACCACCTGATCCACCCCATATTAGAGTAGACAATCCACTAACTAAGGGATCAGCACCTAACGTAAGACCGCCAACTGCTTGAACATCAGGGTCAATATGCTCTAACATTAAAGCACAAATCGGACCGATTCCTCTACCTGTAAGTGTTACAGGTTTACAATTAACATAATGTTCACTCTTACGACCAGAAGAAAGGGTATAGTCCCCTTGCTTATAGGCATCTTCTTTGAGATACCTTAATGCTAAAGGTTTCCAATCGTAAGTGTCTTGAATAAACTCTACTACCATTTACCACCAACCAATACTTAAATTTGAACTAATAATCTCTGCACCAGGATTTCTTGCAAGAGCAATATCTTCTGCTACAAAAACATCATCAGTAGCAACAGACTCAGTAAAGATGTGTCCGTTGATATGGAGTTTGACTTTAACTTGCATGGGTTTCCCTGTTAATGTACTTATTATAACCCATTTATAGCATCAAGTAAAGGTGACTGTGTCACTTCCACAACTGGAACAGGTGGTTGATACTCTCCAACTCTTTTGCGTATAAGATCGCCATAGTCTTCGTGCAATTCACATCCAATATAATCTCTACCTAGCGATTTTGCCACCGCAGCAGTCGTTCCACTACCCATAAATGGATCAAGCACAATATCTCCTTTCTCGCTTCCTGCGAGGATACAGGGTTCAATCAGATCGGGTGGATATGTTGCAAAGTGAGCTCCCTTGTATGGTTTCTTTGTTACACTCCATACGGATCTCTTGTTCTTCTTAGCATAACTCTTAGTTAAACCTGAGTGTGGAGTCTGTCCATAATCATTATTACTTGTGTACTTACCTTTACTCCTATCTCTGGTTCCCCAATCTTTAGCATCCTCCTTGATTGCTTCATTATCATAGAAGTATTTCTTCTGCTTACTGAATAAGAAAATATATTCGTGTGCCTTAGTGCATCTATCTCTCACGCTCTCAGGCATAGGATTAGGTTTGTGCCATATAATATCCTGTCTCAAATGCCATCCATCTGCCCTCATAGCAAACGCAAACATCCAAGGAATACCAATAAGATCCTTCTCTTTTAATCCTTCTAACTTAGTTCCTCTTTTAGGTGAACTCTCTGGTAGATCTTGGTTAGTCTTACTTACAGTTTGTTTCACATACGCTTGAGAACCTGGTCGATAGTTATAATAACTATCACCTAAATTTACCCAACAAGTTCCATCATCAGTAAGCACATTCCTTACTTCTCTGAATACTTTGACCAACTCATCAATAAACTCTTCAGGACTTTGCTCTTGTCCTATCTGTGAATCTTCTCCACCATAATCTCTCAATCCATAGTAAGGTGGGGATGTAACACACATCCTTGCTTTCTCATCAAACTCTTTGAGTGTATCTCTACAATCTCCAAATAAAATAGTGTCTCTCATCGTGTAACTACTGAAATTGCTGGTTGACCTTGATTGAATACTGTATCTACAACTGCTTCAACCTTTCTGGCAGTAGAGATACCAACATTATTATACACAGGAACACATACTTTACCATGTGTTTTGTTTGCATTACCTAAACGAATTACTCTACCAATAGTTTGAGATATAGTAATGTAATCCATATTACGCATAAACAACGCTGCCTCTAATCCTTTAACATTTATACCTTCTGCCAATATACTGTGATGCAATACCACAAACTTCTTCTCATCATCCTTACCCCACGCATTAAGAGTATCAAAGAACTCATCTCTACCTACCTTCTGACCATTAATAATAGCACCTGTCCTTGATGTGATAGTCATCCAAGAATAACCACGCACATTCAACTCATAGCAGAAATCAGATTGAGATAGAAGACCAATAATCTGTTTGGTAGATTTAGCACAGATAAGAACCTTATCAACCTCTAACTTATCAATAGCACCAATCATTTGCTCTGACTCTACTTCAGAATAGATCTCATCTTTTCTTAGCAAACGACTCTTATATACCTCAACTTTAGGTGGTAGGATGTAACCCTCTTTAACTAACTTAGGTGCTGGTACATTAATCAAAACATTACCATACACCTCTGTATTATTCATTCCAGCTTTGAAAGGAGTAAGACTATGCTTAGGAGTAGCAGTAAAGAAAAAGCACCTACTAGCACCTCTAGTTCCATAAAATTTAGTAGCAGGGAAGAAATTCCTATTAACACTATTGTGTGCCTCATCAAAGTAAATTGTATCTACAGAAATTAATGAGTTCTGTATTCTGTGTAGTGAATGGTATGTAGTGAAGATAATCTTATGGCAGAACTCACTACCTATCCACCAATCTTCAATCTCATCTTTTTTGGTGCTTGAGAAGTGAGGTGTCTCACCACTATGAACATGCATCACATCAACATCATCAATCTCTTCTAAGAACTCAGAAGATAATTGCTCTGCTAATAGTATGCGTGGTGCTACTACAACGATAGTTGCAAACTCTTGTGTATTGAATAACCTTTTGGCATCATCAATCATACACATAGTTTTACCACCACCAGTAGGAACTATGATCTGCCCCTTAGAATGGTTTGCCATAGCATCCAGAGCATCAGTTTGGTGTGGACGTAATGGCATTAATGTTTCTCAGTTGAATATATTATAGCATAAAAAAACCTCCCTGTGGAGGTGGTGTGCCAGTTCGCCCACTGGTTCTTAAAGAATTATAAAGCTTGTCCTACAATCCATACAAAGGTATGTATAGGATTTAAAATTTCAACACTCCTATTGGTTCACCAAAACTATAGTCGTATTCTAAGGCATCTGCACAAACATAGTGCGGATGATGAGTTGTCACACCCAAACGACCACAGAGTTCCTTATGGTTGTCCTCTAGCAATTCTACTGCGTAAAGCATGTGATTTAAAACGTGCTTCTCACTATGATACAAGCAGAGTCGTTCCTTTAGTCCAATTAAGAAATTGCCACTACCAGCACAATTATCAATAAATTTGCTGCTAGGATCTTTCAATAACGAAACAGCAATCTCATCTATCATCAATTCTACCAACTCACGAGGAGTGAATACCTCTTGGGTTTCTTTTATTCTTTCATCAGATCTCTCAATATTAGATCCAGTTTCTATATTATGCTTGTTCTTTTTCATCTAAACATTTAATATAAGTGGTAATCAAATCATTCTTACCGAAATGGTATCGACCATTAGTAATTGTTGCTACCTCTCTAAACTTAGGAGCAAACTCTAGTAGATTCTTAATTACTTCTGGTGATTTAACACTTAGAAAGTGATGTCCTTTAGCGTAGTGTGTAAAATTCTCAGTCTTTACTACTCCACTAGGACCACATCCATACTCACCAATAAAAACATCTGCCTCAAATCTATCTTTGTAATCTAGAAATTCAAAATCGGGATGTTCTCTGTGCATAGGAATCTCGTTCACCCCTTTTGCAAATCTCGATGTGTTTTTTACTTTCCAATACTGTTTTACTGCACTTATTCCACCAGGAAAAGTAGCAGCATCTAGATCATCATCAACTTCACAATGAAGATATGACTTGATCTTATTCTGACAAGAAGGTTTCCTCATAGATGTGGGTAATACAAACCTAATATCATCTGTGATCTCAGAAGTTTTATTTAATATCTTTATAGCAAGATTCCCTCCTACACCATAAGGAGGGTTTCCTATTGCAAGAGTAAATTTCATAATAAAAGTATAACAGGAATCTCGAACAGTGTCAACCGTTATAAAACGTTCTTACTTGCTGTGGTGCTTCCTCCACCATTCTTAGCTCTTACTGAATAAGTTGTTGCTCTTGTTGGTTGTCCTATTACCTGATAACCAGAAGAAGATAATGATCTAGGAACATTATAAGTAGGATCAACTGGATTGGAGAATCCATCTACGTTATGAAGTGGATCTGCTAAATTAACATTGGTAACAGAATAGTTTATTTGAGCAGCACCCCATACAGTACCTTCAGAACCAGCAGGACTAGAATCAACTACAATTACTTCATTTCCAGCAGCATCATAAGTATAAAGCTCAAATGCAACACCAGCAGGGTTTTCCTTCCAGTTTATTTGAGGACTACGTTTTATCCTTGATATTGTATAGAAGTTTTGATTTGGATCAACTTGGGTGTGAGCATCATATCTATAATTTCCATCATCAGATTCTATGTAAGTAACACTAGCACCTTGAAGATTAAGTGTTCCTACTTTAACACCACCCCAATAATATTCAAAAGTTCCTCTAGGATACTGTTGATTAGCTGTTGTGAACAATACATAATTTTGTCCAGCAACATATCCTGCAGCATTAATCGTATCCCAACTTATACTTAATGGTTGTCTATTGAAACAATGTACCCTAATTGATACATTAGTTCCATTTTGAAAATTATAATTTATTTCTGGATTTAATACATCAACTCCACTGTGGCATATACCAACACCAGTACAGTATTTTTCAGTCTCTGCAAATTTAAATGTCTGATTTATGAAGAATTCACAGTCATTATCAGATTGAGCTCTAAGATAATATTTGAATCCATCATTACTATTAAAAGGTGGATTGAAAGACCAAGCTTGGAAGAAACTAGGTTCAGCACCACTTTGAGTCTTTGGATCTGTATTATTTTCCCAGTATGCTAATCTACGCATAAATGCCGACCAATACTGGTTCATACCAACATACTCGGATGAAGTATCTCCTGCCCAATTATTAGCATCACTAGCAGAACCATGAGTTCCTGTTACATAAGATTTCTGCCAAATAGTTTCAGTTCCATTAGGTAATATATAAACCTCTTGGTTTCTATCAGTTCCATCACCATCATAAAAAATCATCTTCTGTCCCAATTCTAATAGTCTATCATCTCTTAGATAGTCATTTCCACTTGAATCGGTTCCACCTTTATTTACTGCGTTTAATTCAACAAATTCAACAGGATATATCCCTTCAGTTATAGTAAGTTGAGGAGAGTAAAATATTTTTGGTAACTCACTTCCTGATGGTGTTGGGAAATCAATATTACGAACACTACTCCATAAAAGTGATCCGTCTGGTTTGTATATCTTTAATCCTTGCATACCATATCCATAATCACTCTTATCATTCCACTTATGAGCAAACATAGCAGATACAGTACCAGTTACATTTAAGGTTTGAGTAAATGTTCCCTCCCACTGAGGACGAACGAACCTAATATAGTTAATATCCTGCATAGTAACAGTTGGAAGATTAGGTACAATAACAGGTGGTGATTCTTCTCCATTACACTGAGTTCCAATAGTACCTCTAACAAAACTTGATCCTGTATTTCCTAATAATGGTGTCTTAAAGTATTTTCCACATACAGCAGATCCACCTTTACCGCCACCTTCTCCTTGTGCTAATCCACTAGCAGCAGGACTCTTACCAGAATTAGAACCACCAGGAGAACCATGCTGTCCACCATCTTCACCAGTACCACCTGGACTTGAGTTCTTAGCACCTCCTAATGTTCCACCAGAATTACATTTAGCATCTATATCTTGTGTTCCAGCACTTCCACTACTTTGAGCTTGATAATTAGGTGATCCAGGAACACCAGCAGCACCATTACCACCTTGACCACCTCTACCTTGAATTGGTAAAGTTGAGGTATAACTACCATATGAAGTGTAACTACAAGTACGTGGAGTTGTAGTACAAGTTTGTGTATAGCAATACACAGCAGATATAGTTCCATATCCACTACCACCAGGACAAGGTAATGTTGCTATATGTAAACTAGCACTTATTTCTCCTGGTCCACAACTTCCACCACTACCACTACCATGACATCCTTCATCATATCCAGCTACATATCCACCACCAGTAGTACAAACTGTTCCACCACCAGAACAACTTGTATATCCACCTAAATCACATAAACCAGCAGCAACAGGCCACTCTCCTTGTATTCCTTGTTCTCCTCCTCCACCACCACCATATATCTTACCACCTTCAACATGAATATAAGTTATACTCTCAATACCTTCGTGTGATATTGATAATGCAGGTCCACCATCTTTACCTGGATCACATTCATCTTCAGGACTATGACTAGAACCAAAGAAACCACCTTTACCACCAGCACCATATATTCCACCACTAACATGAATCCTTGTATTCAAAGCTTTTAATGGATTTGGCATAACCAACTTAGCAGCAGCTTTTTTAGTATGCCCTCTTCCACCACCACCTACAGAACCATTAGTTCCTTCATCATCAGAATACGCTATTCCTGTTATATTAATTATCTTCTGTACGTTTCTTTGATAATTTCCACCAACACCAGAGGCATCTTTATTATTAGTTCCATCCCAATCAATTCCATCTGAACCACTCTTCAGACCCATATCTAAGAATTGATCATTACCAGATTGATTGGCAGTATATCTCTTAATAGAATTTCTAAATTGTGATGCCTTTAAATTACTACCAGCACCAGAATACACAAATGGTGCAGTAGTACCAGTAAAAGGATCAGATGCTATTTGATCATTCTCAGTAGAGTCTGGTGTTACAGGTTCTCTATCATAGATATTTGTATTTCTAAAAAGTTCCGAAGCAGAAATAGATCCACTACTATCTTCCCTAAAACTAGATCTTAATTGGCTAAACTTTATCTCACCTGAAGTGAAATATGGTCCTGCCTTTGTTACACTAATACTCATTAACTATCCGTTAGTGAAGGTTCTGCCAAGAACTACCATTATAAACTTGAAGTTTATTTGTAGTAGTATTGTATATTATTGCACCAGCAGCTAATCCTGCTAAGTTACCCCTTTCAGTTGTGGTAACTTTTGGTGGGAGCATAAAGTTTCTATTCTGTAATGATGGTACAGTAAGTCCCCTACCAGCATTAGAGAAGTCAACCGCAGCACCTATTGGTTGATTACCAACCCCAAGATATTGAGTTGCTTGAATAGTACCAGTAACATCCAACGCATTTATAGGATCAGTATTACCAACACCCAGTCTATTGAAAACTGCCTTTGCCGTTGGTGAATAAACACCCATAGCTAATGGAATGTTTTCCGCAGCAGTTAAGATTCCAATCGTGGATACACCAGAGATAACTCCATTTGTACCACCAACTTGAACTGCTCCAAGATTAACACCACCTAAGAATGTAGATACTCCAGCAGAAGATATTCTAACATCAATTTCTTCTGGCAATCTATCAGCAGGAACGTCTGAAGGATAATTAAATACTCCAGTAACATTTAAATCTCCACCAATAGTCACACTACTAGTAACTCCTAATGTTCCAGCAACAGTTGCATTACCACCAACAGTCAGTAAAACACCAACATCTAAACTATTTCTTACATAAACATCACTTGAGAATGTTCCAATACCACTTACGTCTAAAGGATATTCTGGGTCAAGTTTATTAACACCCAACTTTCCAGTATAGTCTAATGACATTACTGTGCTGTTATTTACACCATATACCCAGTTAAATGATCCAGTATTAATACCAGCAGCTCCACCACCATGAATAATAGTATTGATACTACCAGGATCTCCATTAACAATATCAAGTTCTTTACTGGTTTCACCAAACTTAATTTGTGCTACGCTTGCTCCAATACCTATAGAATCTCTCTGACCTAATTGTACAACAGCAAACTCTTCACCAACAACATTAACAGTAGAAATTCCTGTCTTATATACTTGAATATCACCTATTGGATTATTGATACCAACTCCCAATTTACCCTGAACATTTAATGATGCTGCTGTTGCCACACCTATAGTTGAAGTAGCAGCAGTTAATCTTCCAGTAGTAAGAACACCAGAAACAGTATCACCATCAATAGTTCCAAGTATCTTAAGTATATTAAGTGTTGAAATACCTGTTATCGCATTAATATTACCATTAATATTTCCAGTAACATTACCAGTAACATCACCTGATAAAGCACCAGTAAATCCTGCACCAGTAGCGTTTATAAGACCTGCATTTATCGTGGTTGATTGTAAGGTAGTGATTGTTGATACACCACTAACTATATCACCAGTAACATCTCCTTTAAATTCAGTAGCAGTAACTACACCAGTAACATTTGCGTTTGCAGACTGTAATTGTGTAATGGTTGATAATCCACTAGATACAGATCCATCAACATGTCCTTTAAAGGTAGTAGCAGTAATAACACCTGTCGCTACAATACCACCCTTATCATTAATACCTACACCTTCTTCAAAGTTAGTTAAGTCATTATTTCCACTAACTTGGAAGGTAAATCGAGGATCTACTGTCCCCACACCTACGCCACCTTGAGCGTATATACTTGTATATCCTAATCCTACGTCCTTATCTAACCACTGTGATGTGGGAAGATTCAATAATTCTTTACCATCACCATAATAAGTAACAATACCAGATGGCTCTGTTGCTGTTATAATACCTGCTGTTCCAACACTAATACCTACACCAATTACACCACTGGAATAATTATTTCCACTAACAGTTAAATTGGTTACAGTTAAAGATGTAATTATACCTGTAGTTGCATTAATCTCTCCAGATCCAGCAACACTAGGGTCTGAAATAACTTTAACTTTTCCTCGGACATCCAAAGCCTCAGTTGGAACAGTAGTTCCGATACCAACCAGACCCGTTTGGTTTACTATCAGATTATCATCATCAACCTGAACACCATTACGGAAATTGAATGTCTTCTTAATATTAGCCATTAATATTATTTTTAGTTATTTATTATGATAAAGTATCAACCTTATTAGATAATTCCTTGATTGCTTCTAATAGAAGTGGAACTAACTTAGCATAATCAACAGCATAGGTTCCATCATCTCTGATTGTTACTGTGCCAGGTAATCCGATAGCAGAAATTTCTTGTGCAATCACACCAGTATCTTCCTGTCCTTCTTTCTTAGATGATTCATTCCAAGTAAATGTATTACCTGAAATTGCATTAACCTTAGCAAGAGAATCTTGTATTGGTTTAACACCATCCTTTAATCTTGCATCAGAACTTGAGAACGCAGTAATATCACCAGTAACCTCTAAATCACCAGTAATCTTAATACCAGTTGATAGAGTATCAAGAACAGATGTTGCACTTGTTCCAAAGTAAAGTTGAGTGCTACCACCTTGGTTATAAACTAAACCTTGCTCTGTATTTTCTTTGTTACCAATAACAACTCTTGAATTACTTTGTAAGTAAAGATCTGAAGCATCATCAGCAGCTCTAAGTATAGAATTGTTTGCACCAGCAGCAGCATCATGGTAGATTGCCATCTTATGTGCAGCAGAAGTAGCACCACCAAAGGTTAGTAATGTATTACTTGGGAAGTGAGATCCACCAGCAAAGGTAACTTCACCAGCAAAGTTCGCTGTACTACCAAAATAAGCAGCACCAGTAATACCAACACCACCACCAACTATTAAAGCACCTGTAGTAGTGCTAGTTGATGCAGCATTTTCACAAATTCTAACAATACCATCTAGTACATTTAAGGATACTGCACCAGTAGCATTTACTTTATCACCAATAGCAACTCCACCTTTAACCACTAATGATCCTGTAGGAGTCACACCACAAGTAGATGATGCTACCGTTTCATTATTAAATTTAACTATACCATCAACAGTTAAGTTGGTTGCAACTTTAAGATCCTTGTTGAATCTTACATTACCGTTGAATGTTACAGGTCCATTAAACTGAGATAGAATTGTATTAGAACTTCCACCTTCAACAAGTAGTCTATCTTTAATAATTACTTCATCAAATACAACACTAAGCGTACTTGGATCTTCACCTGTTACAGTTGGAATTGGAATATCAAATGTTATCTGTTCACCAGAGTCAGATGAAATCTTAGTGTTTCCAATATAGAAATCACCCTTATCATTCATACCTGTGTAAACAACAGTACCACAAGAAGTTTCTTGTGATTGTGATAAGAACTCTTCTCTCTCAGTTAGAGATTTAAGTTGAACTTGAGGTAAACCAGTTGAGTAGTTACCTGGACCATAACCAAGGTATTCAAACGTATGACCAGATGCTCTTAGAATAGATGGTCTTCGTAATTCAATAGGAAGAGGTTTAATCTTCTTAATCTGAGAATTAAGAACGTGATTGTCAACAATCGTACCTAATGCACCACGAATAACTTTAAGTGTTGTTCCACTACCAATAGTTTCATCAACAACTCTCATTATTTCACTATCAACTTGAATGAATGATCCTAATGGGAATCTTGCCTGAATAGATGCAACAGTCGTGCCTCCACCAGGTAGAGTAACTTTAATTTCATCCGTAACTGAAGTAATATTATCATTCAGAACTAAAGATTCATTATCATAGAAAGAAACTCCTCTTACTCCTAAACTTTCACCCTGCTTACCAGAGTTGCCATCATTAGCAGATAATGCATGTTTAAGAATATACTTAGGAGATGTTAATCCACCTGTAGTTAATGCAGTAAAACTATCTACATCTACAACTTCATTAACAATAAAGTCTCCAAGATTAGCATCAGAAGCATTTAATACTCTGAAACGATTTCCTTTAAGTAATCCGTGTGCTGTACTACAATTAAATGTAGTTGTATCAGTTCCACTAGAAGTACTAACTTCAACAGTAGGTCCTATACTAAGAACAGTTTGTCCATTTAATATAGTTTCACTTGCACTCTTATTAACATTAATCTTATTAATATCAGTAGCATCATTAACTCTGAAGTAATTATCAGTTCCAGTACTAATACCAGTTACTTGAACATAAGTATTGGTTGGTAAACTAATATTTGCATCAGTAATCGGAATATTAGCACTAGGAGCTCCACCAATACCACCTTGAGATACTAAGGAAGAGTCGAAGTATAATGGGGATAATGCACTCTTATATGCTGATCCTGATTCAGTTATTTCATACTCGGTAACTGCTCCACCACTAACAACAACTTTAGCAGTAGCACCTTTCCATACAGCAGAAGCAGGAGCAGAAGCATCATCAAATAATTTTACGTTATAGTAAGTTCCATCAGTATGTCCACCTCCACCTGATACAGTTCCAGCATACTTCAAACCACCAAGTTCATGTTCTTTAGTAAGTGTTAGAACAGCAGAAGTAGTATTATCAGTTACATCACTAATTGTATTTGCAACACCAAAACTGTTAACGATCTTATTGGCAGTTTCTCTGGTGATACTTTTCTTAAGATCATTACTAACTACATCACCAATAGGGAATCTCTTAGCATAACTAGCTGCTTCCTGTGGATTGTCATTTACATTATCTCTATCCAATTCAGGATAAAGATTAACAACATTCTGATTATACTTACCAGCAGCAAATTCTTCTTCTAGAGTATTATTACCATTCAGAACATACATATGGTAAACACCATCCTGAGCTCCTTCAACATATGGATATATTGTTTCGGTTCTATAGATGAATAAGTTTTCTTGGTTATTATTCCTCTCAAATCTAGGTAATGAAAGAGTCCTAGTATGAGTATCATTATTATATGTTCCTACATTATGAACATTACCTAAAATATCAGTTGTTTTATATGTAAAGGTCTTATCATTAATAACACTATTAACTAAGAATGTTCCATTATATCCTTTATCTGCTGCACCATTAGTGTTAACAGTATCAGTTATATTCTTAACAATAATCTGTTCACCAGCATTTAGATTATGAGACTTATCTGATCTTATAGTAACAATTTTAGTAGTACTATTAAAATCTAGATAGGAAATAAATCGTGTGTTTCTATCATAATCATAATCCTTTCCTTCAATAGCAGATCTAGTAAAATCTGCTAATGATCTTACATTAGTAGAACTAGAATCTTGAATAATGAAACTATCATTAGGATCTCTGGCATTTTCTAATTCTTTTGGAATTACATATCTAAACTTATAGAGTTTATCATCCAAACTTCTACTATCATTTAATCTTTCAATGTAAGGAATATCCTCATCATCAGGATCTAAATTAGCAAAGTTATCATATACACTATTATAAGTTGCGGCAGTATTGTCTGTTATAGGATCAACATGAATAAACCAGTTACCTGTTGAAGTGCCACCACCTTCTAGTTGAACTGTTACTGTAGAGTCAAACTGCATTGGATGTCCCAATTCACCTGGTTTCTTATCAGAAACTCTACTAATAATTTTTAATTTACCAGCAGCAGGATTGGAAACAGTCTTAATATATTGTGGTGTGGTTCTATCAGCGTTAGTTTTTGATGATGCAATCTGAATTGTGTAATCATTTAAACTAATACCGTCTTGCCTTGAACCATTCTTCTCATTAGTAATTGCATAATAAATTCTATGAGGATCTAAACCTTCTGGTAGATCGGCATCTTCGGAAATAATTCTTATAGACTCACCATTATTAAGATCATGTTTAGCACCAACAGCACGTAAGTTATTAAGAACTATCTGATGTTGAATAGATGCACTTCCTTGAGTAGTATCATTATGAACACCTTCATACTCCTTCTCTGAAGTAACTTGTACTGTTGAGGTTACTGTTGAAGCATTACCACTAACAATCACCTTATTGGACATACAAATGGTAGCCTGAACCTTATCTCCATTTGCCAAATCTATATAAAACTTCTCACCAACTCTAGCACCGATTCTATATCCCTGTGCAATTTCAGATGGTACTAAGTTCTCATTAGTTTGACCTAATAAGAATAACTTACTTCTACTAAGAATATTATTAAGTGAAGTATCAGCAGCTTTATATGTAGTATGAACAGAAGTATCAAGTTGATTCAACTCGATAGCAGCCTCTGTACTAACAACTGCTTTAGGTGCAATAATAGATGATATAAATCCTTTATTATCTTTATCAAATGCTTCTTTCTTAAATCCATCAGCAGCAAGAGCAAACTGACCGAAGTTAGAGTTAGAGTTTGTAATCGATGCGTCACCACCAGATTTACCTAAGAAATGAATATGATAACCAATAGCAAACACAGAAACAATCTGTAAAATTGCATCGTTCTGAATTGTAATATGTGCTGTCTTCCATCCATCTCTATAAACAGCATCTTTATCTAAGTGATATACAGTAGCAGCATTTAAAGATGATGATTCGGATGATAGCAATTCACCAGTTTGTCTTTGATATGTTATTCCATCATATTTTCTACTATTCTTATTATATTTTACAAATGCACGATCATCTTTCTGTAGTGATATACCAGTAAACTGTGCAACAACCATAGATCTAAATCCAGTTGCTTTTGCACCATCAGCGTTCATACCCTGCATACCATAAACTGATCTTAATGAACAGTTAAAGATATAAGGAGATGCACCAGTAACAGTATCAACTTCTACACTAACTTCTGCATTACCAGCACTCAGTCCGCCAGCAGGACCAGCTTTTAGGTTAGCTGGAACATAAGGAAGCAAATATGTAAATTGATTATCATTTAAAACACTATTAACTTTAGTTGAAATATTATATGTTAATTCATTTACACCTTCAATTTTAATTGGTGTACCACCAGTTAATTCATGAGGAATTGATGTGGTTACAGTAACAACCTGTCCTGGTGTTGCACCATCACCTGAAATAATGCTTGTAATCTGCAATCTATCAGAATTAAATGCACCAACTATCTCATACTCAGGTCTTTGTTTTGAGAATCCACCTGGAGCACTAGGAAACTTCTCATCAATATCTCTGATTGATGCTCTATTATAAGCATTAGATAACTTACTATAATAAACATCTAGATCAGTTAATCCACCAAACTTATCTAACTTATTAACACCATCAGCATACTCAAAACAAGTTACCTTATGATGAGAGAATACTGGTTTAGATCTATTACTATCATCAAAGTTAGTAGGATCTGTATATACTGTTGTAGCTTCATCTCCATCAAAAATAGAGAATTGCCAGAAATAACAAGCACCAGTAACCCTAAAGATAGCAGTAGATTTTACATTATCATCAGTAGGATTTGGAACATACTTAGGACGAACCTTTGTTTTTCTTAGGTCTAATCCAACAATAGAAGTTCCTCTAGGAACTATAACACCACCTTCAGTACTGTTGAACTTATAAAGTATATTATTTTCTTGTGTTAAATCAAAGTTAGAATTAAGAGTTAATGTTAAGGTATTTTGAGCACCTGATTCTGCACTACTAGGACTAATAGCAGTAGCAGTTCCATTAACATTTTTTATACCAAAACCTGGACGGTTATCTATTAAGTGTTCACCTGGAAACAGTAATATTGTTGTCTTCTCTACTAAATCATTATCATTTCCCCTTAGATATGAAAATCTAGCGGATTCGATAAGTGCTCTTTGTAAGGTCTTAAATGGTTTTGTTAATGAGTTACCCTGATTTTCTATTCCATCAGTGGCATCAAGATCGTTTGGATTTACATAAAGAATGCGACCCTCACTATTCTTTATAAAATTCTCTAACTTATTAAGTGGCATCTTTTTATACTACTAGTCCAGTTGGTATTTCTATACTTTATTTAGCTTTGCTATCTGTCGTTAATTTTGGTTCAACATAAGTAATCAATTCTGGATCAGCATGTTCCTTAATAACATCCATTACACCCATGAACTGATCTGTGTTATCACACTTAACAAATCTAGTTTCACCTTCACTACTAATTAACGTAATTCTTCTTTTGCAGACATCAACTATGATGTCATGTACAGTTTCATCATTCATAATCATATGTATCGCATAATATCTATATATTCTCAACGTAATACCACGTAACGGCAACTCGTTTTTTACCTTTAGTAACTTCTTCTCCAGAATGAGGATATGACCAATTAGAAGGAAAAATTAAACCATAACCTGGTTTTGGTTTCATAGTTAGATGTGGAAATATAGTTCCACCTCCACGTTCAGATTCTTTTAAATATACTATCACAGATATTTTTCTATGATATTCTGTCAATCTAGGTTCTGTTGCTGCATCATGATGGAATGTATAATTTTGTCCTCTTGTATAATCTAACGCTTGTATTCCTTCTCTCCAAGATCTAGTTCCTAAAGCACCAGGTACAGGATAAAAACTAAAATTAGGATGAATTTTTTCTACTCTCCTCTTATATTCATCTAAACCTTGATTCATACGTTCATGTAATAAACAAGTCTCAGGATCTTCATCCTTAAGATTAGCACCCATACTACTTCTAATAGTAGTGTTTACCTTTGAATCTTCGCCTACACCACCAAAGACAGTATTATTATAAAATTCTAATCCATCAATATATTTGTTTACTTTTTTAAGATCAGAAGTATTAAGAATCTTAATTACTTGTATCAACTCATTCATCTAGTTATCCATCTAGTTTAATTATTATAGCATACTATGAAGGTTTTGTCGGCCAACTAGAATGTGTGAAGTCATCTGCTAATGCCTTTGCAGTTAAACCACTATCTGCTGCTATGGTTGCTGGAATATCTCTTAATGCCTGACGATATGTTGCCCACTCAGTTTTCTTACTAGAAGATAATGGAGAATCACTACCTTGAGTCCAATCAGATTGAGTTAGCATAATATTTCTATAATCCTTTACTTCATTCAAATGATTCCTAGATGCTTCATAAGCATTTGCTTGAGCAGTTACCTCAGAAGCATGATCTGTAATTGCCTGTGAATATATTCCCAAACTGGTAATCTTATCATTTCCCTTCTCTGCTTCTGGTCTATATTCTATCATACCTTCACCACCATTCTTTTCACTATCCCATTGAACCGCCCATACATTAGAAGGTATCCATGAAATATCAGTATGAGTAACTCTAATAACCTGATTATCTAAAATAATCATATTATCTTCAGCAACAATCGTTAACTTAGTCATTTTCTACACCTCCACTTATGTTTTTCATTTCTCTTGGTTGACTTAATTTCTGTTTCAGTTCTTCTTTATATATCTCTTGTGCCTGTAAACTTACCTTTACAGATTCATTTCTAAAAGATTCTATAGCAGCACCAGTTTGCCTTTGCATTTGTGTATTTTCAATCAACATCATAGGAACCCATTTAATAGCACAATCCCATTCGTCAATTTGTTCACCTGTTTGAGGATTCATACCACGAACTTGAGTGAACCAAGCACATTCTAATCCAATACAATCCTTTTGTATTAAAGGACAATATTTACCCGATTCAATTTTCATAATAAATTTAGTCCTTAGAACATATTATAACATCAACATACTGAACTGCCAAGTCCAAAGAACCTGAACTACTGACATTAACAGTATCACTATCAGATCCAGAGAAAGATGCACCACTATGTTGGTGATTTCCTAATGGATGTAAATATATTGCGTGATGGTGAGATTGGTTTGAACCAGTACTATTAACATAAGGTTGTCCTGAAGAACCAGCATTTAAAGTATCTACAAAACCATAGTTACCACCAGAAGTTCCAACTTTACTAGGGAATTGGTGTTGGTGTGCTGCTACTTCTCCACTATACGCAACGTGATCATCAGTTACCACGTTAAGATATTGAGTTGTAGTAGGATTGCCAGTATTTCCTGTAGTTCCACTAATACTAATACTAGCAGTTCCAGATCCACTAACACTTAAAGATCTACTAGCAAACATACTGGTAAATGCATTACTACCACCAGAACCGCCACCAGATCCACTCACAACTCTGAGTGCTTTATTGTTATGTGATGTTTGTTTTGTCCACCCAGTAGGAGCACTACTTTGTACAAATAACATAACCGATCCAGAAGGAACACTACCACTACCCGTTGGACCAGTTGGACCTGTAGGACCAGTTGGACCAGGACCACCATCACTTCCGTCAGCACCAGCAGGACCAGTTGGACCAGTAGGACCTGGAACTGTAGAATCAGCACCAGTAGGACCTGGAGGACCATCGCCACCAGTAGGACCAGTTGGACCAGGACCACCATCACTTCCGTCAGCACCGTCATTTCCAGCAGGACCAGGAGGACCAGCAGGACCAGTTCCGCCTGGACCAGTTGGACCTGGAGGACCATCTCCACCAGTAGGACCAGCAGGACCAGTTGGACCAGTTCCACCATCATTTCCATCAGCACCAGCAGGACCAGTTGGACCAGTTCCACCTGAAGGACCAGTTGGACCAGTTGGACCTGTAGGTCCTGTAGGACCAGTTGGACCTGGAGGACCAGCAGGACCTAGATCTGATATAGAAATAGTGCCTTTCATAGCACTATGATATTGACAAATATAATAAAGAGTACTTGGTGCATCAGATGGAACATTCCAAGTTATAGTTCCTGATTGAGTACCATTACCTGTTACTCCTGTATTATATTGATTACCAGTTCCAGTAGTTTGGGATGTTTTAATCCAGAACGGATGTCCATTTGCGTTTACAGTAAAAGTATAACTTAAACCTCTTAATAAAGTTATTGTTGGATTACTGCATACAGCATCAACACAGTAAGAACCAGATCCACTATTTGTTATATTATAATTTCTTGCTCCAGCAGCACCAGTTGGACCTGTAGGACCAGTTGGTCCTGTAGGACCTGTAGGACCAGTTGGACCTGTGCCACCATCACTTCCGTCAGCACCATCATTTCCAGCAGGACCAGTCGGACCTGGAGGACCAGCAGGACCAGTGCCACCTGAAGGACCAGTTCCACCATCATTTCCATCAGCACCAGCAGGACCAGTCGGACCTGGAGGACCAGCAGGACCAGTTCCACCCGAACCTCCTGTAGGACCTGTAGGACCTGATGGACCTGTAGGACCACTAGGACCTGTGGGACCTGGAGCACCTTGCGGACCACTACTTGGAACTCTATCCCAAGCATATCCATTCCACTTCCAAATTACCCCATTTTCTGTATGGGTATCATTAAGGGATGGACTGTTTGGAAAATCAAATGCTGCCATATTATTAATCTTCCGTTATCGCTACAAAATTATAATGAAGACCATTCACGTTACTGCCTATTTGTGCAGGAATTCGTATACTAATTTTATCTCCATCAGACAACATCATTTCCGTTGGAAAACTACCTGGAGTACCACCAGATCCTCTATGTGCTGTATTAGTATCATTCCTAAAAATTCCCAAATTTTTACCAGCTGAAAAACCAGAAGCAAGACTTAATAAGATTGTATCAAGGTTATTTCCACTACTATGACCAGGAAGTGTAGTTATTGGACCTACAATCATCTCAACTTCATTAGGATTACTATTTCCCGCCTTAATATAATTCCATACTATTCTTACATTTTTACCAGTATTGTTATTGTAAAGAGCTTGAATGTGAGTTGCTCCAGTTCCCTGTAATACTCCATTATAAACTGTTGCTGTCATGATTTTATATCTCCTGTTTAGTATTTAGACTGGTATATTCCAATTTGCTGTTGTAAATGCTCCACCTCCACCAGGCGATCCAGCAGGTCCTTGAGAAACTGCTACCCACTGATCACTATTACCATCATTATAATAAACATATAGATGTCCCGTATCACTTTCCCACCATAAATCACCTGCAGTTGAAGGACCACTTGGGGCTGAAGTTCCGATATCTAGTCCAGCAACACCTTGGGGACCAGTTGGACCTGGAGGACCACTAGGACCTGTGGGTCCAGCAGGTCCAGTAGGACCAGTTGCACCAGCAGGACCATTACTTCCATCTGCTCCATCATTTCCAGCAGGACCAGTCGGACCTGGAGGACCTGAACCACCCGATCCACCCGTAGGACCTGGAGGACCAGAAGCACCAGTCGGACCAGCAGGACCTGTAGGACCTGTGCCACCATCATTTCCATCTGCACCATCAGCACCAGCAGGACCAGTTGGACCAGTTGGACCCGTAGGACCAGCAGGTCCATTACCTACTATAGTTACCCAATCACCACCTTTTCTTATCTTAACTGCCATTAGACGTGAACACCTGAATTACCTGCATGAACACCTATTACATTATGAATGTAATTATCGTTTCCTTTATTATAACTGAAACGAACTGCTCCAGTTCTATTATTAGAACAATCAACGTGACTAATACTTATTCTATCATATTTTGTATTTAACTGAAAAGCAATACCATATCTCTGAGGAGTACTGTTATTAGTAGGAGATCCATCAGTTGTTCCCATCATATCACTTCCACCACATTGACCACCAGTAATAGTTATATCTGATTGATTCCAAGCCTGATTATCAATTATATGAATACCATCATAAGTATTGCTAATACTATTTCCATTATAACAGCACTGTGGATTGGTTATAAAAATCTTCTTAGCAGTATGAGATCCAATATACATTCCATGACGACCATTACCTCTACAATCTGCATCATTTACTCTTAATACACCTGTAAAAGTAAGACTTACTCTTAAACCATATTCAAGATTACTACTTATATAAGGGTTATTAATCCATATAAAACTACCACCAGCAATCTCAATACCAGATTGTCTATTTGTATCAAAATCACAATCATTTATTCTAAAGAATGAACCAGGATTACCTGTATCTCCACTAGGAACAGCTGCGTCCATTAAGAATCCATTATTACATCTAAGAACAGCACAATTAAGGAACCATATTGAATTTACAAAATCCTTAACCCATAATCCATTTGCAGTTGGATGTGGAACTCCATCAACTACACCATCAATAATAACATTTTCACATCTTACCTGATCAACTCTTTCCGATCCACCAGCAGAAGCAGAAAATAACATTCCGTAAGATCCAGCGTCAACTGCAATATCTCTAATCTCTATATCTCTAAATGTTCCAATTGAATGTCCATCTACTTTAATACCACCAAATTGTTTTCGGATATAAATCCTATCCATTCTAATCTGCTGAGTATTTACATTAGAATAAAAATGAACAGCACTACCAGCAGTTCTAGGAGCACCATCTGTATGATCAAATGATAAATTAGCAAAAGTTACATTTCTTACATTATTTACTTTGAATATATCACTAGTAGGATCAGTAGAAACCAAACAAGGTCCTTCACCATCAGCAGCAGTAATCCTATAGTTCTGAGTAGAACCGATGATACTTATACCACCACCATCACCCATAACACCTTGATCTATTAATATAGTTCCAGTTATAGCATAACTTCCTGTAGGAATATAAATCAACCCTCCCGTAGATGCTAATGAGTCGATAGCATTTTGAATACCAGTTCTGTTTGTTGCACCACCAGCACCTGGAACTGCACCAAAATCTTTAACATTAACTATAGGTAATCCAGAAGAAGGAATATCTCCAAATTCTAAAGCACTACCACCAGAATTTACCTTTACAAGTTTATCAGCAGTAAAACTACTTGGTGTATCTGTTAAACCTGTAAATGTAGTTGTACCAGATTCTACATTTGCTTGTAGAATCCAAGATGTACCATCCCACTTCCATGACAACCCATTATGAGTATGAGTATCATTTGTACTAGGACTTGTAGGAAAATCTATTGCCATTATGCTACCCTCCAACTACCACTAAAGTAATATTTTCCATATTGTCCTGGTCCAGCTGCTAAACCCGTAAAATTATATATTCCACCAGACGCAGTAACAGCCGCACTACCATTCCATATTCCTTGAGTGTTAGTTAAATTACCAGGAGGTAAATCATAAAATCTTCTATCCCAATGTATCTGTGAATCAACTACAGGATATAATGATGAATCATTTATTGTAAGATGTTGAGTTTGCCCACCCCAACGTAGATTAGTATCACCAGCACTTCCACCATTATGTTGGATGCTAAAATCAACATGAAGTATATTGCCAGTTTTCACCCACACTCCAGCATTAACTTGACAATTTTGACAACTTTGTTGTGATACATTAAATGTTCCAGTAGTTTGTGTAACTGATATACCTCTACCCGAAGCATCAACCCACTGAGAACTATTGGCATCTTGATAATAAACATTTAATCGTCCATTCTGCGAATCCCACCAAAGATCACCATCACTAGGTGAAGTTGGAGGAGTATCATCAGTAGTTACACTAGCACCACCACCTGAACCAGGAGGACCTGGAGGACCTGCAGGACCAGTTGGACTAGCACTATGTTTGATTATGTAAAATAAGGAATAATATGGAGGTGTAGCAGATCCACTTGAAAAATGATTTCCCCAAGTTTTATTAGGAAATGAACCATTTGTTCCAACAATCCATCTACCTCGTAAATCAGGAACACCATTACCTACCCCAACAATTAGTTGTAATGCACCTGTAACTGGTGTAGCACCATCACATAATTGATATTCACTTGGTATATTAGATGTAGATCCAGACCATGCTATGATTGATCCTATAGGATCACTACTACCACTACCC
>Ga0209503_10000335_pt1 | contig 31018 bp, 28 predicted proteins | sample SouAtlMetagenome_2_FD_187448 | JGI IMG/M metagenome (GOLD analysis project Ga0209503, IMG submission 187448) | Marine eukaryotic phytoplankton communities from Atlantic Ocean - South Atlantic ANT15 Metagenome (SPAdes) (version 2) | ecosystem: Environmental > Aquatic > Marine > Oceanic | place... | reverse complement strand
GTACATCATGATAAAAAATACTAGAATGTTTGGTATTAAATGCTTACCAGGGGCCCGTTTCGATGCCCAAGGCCGTCCGGAAGGCTGCATAGGAAGGGAAGGCGTGTAATCTGTGGGCCCCACCCCGACCCTCCCCCCCATGATCCGAGCAGTCCCCTTCGTTTTCGAGGCTAAAGCGGCGTCGCCGCGGCGCCCGAGGGTTGGCCCTGGAAGGCCCCAGGGCACGAACCCGCGCGGCTTGGGCATACCCTGGCGCGCTTGTGTCCACTCCTTTGCCTAAAGTACTGTTCTAGCCCGTATTAACAGTGGTTTTTCTTGCTATATAAATAGCTGTAGTCAATTCGGGTTGCGGGGGCGCGCGCCTAGAGGGGTGACGGGGGAGCTATCCCCCGCGAGCGTGTACGTAGGCTTGCTGCTGGTTTTTCTTGCTAAACTTGAAGTCACTAAACGGGTTTTATGCTGTTGCGGGAGAAGAAAAATCAGTAAAATTTATATCGATCATACGGTGGGTTCTAAGAAGACTAATAGCGGCCGGGAGAGCTACGACAATTTCCGTACATTCTATTTTTTATGTATGGAGAGATATTTATTTATCCGAGTCATCATGCCCTAGCTTGGGTTCAACATTGCAGGGCATCTTGGCTTCATGCCCTGGCCGGAGTGTCGCCCTTGGGAGCCTGGGGCCCGGGCGCGGCACAAAAAAGTGCTAAGCGCTGTGATGTGGCCGTGACCGTGACCGTGACTCGGACTGGCAGAGGCGTAAGCATACTATATTGTGCGGACTACAATGACGCTGCAGGTGAGTCCTGATTATCATGACGGATGTCATGCCTTATCTTTGTCTGCTTTCATCAACTGTGACCCCAATGTGCAGGGGATACAACTTGCAAACCACCACAGGCTGCTAGATTGTTATCAGATGCAGTGTGTTCGTGTCATAGGAGGGTTCTTTTTTATCCTGCACCAATTAGTCAACCTTTATGGAACCAAATATGACAATGTTGAACCACAATGCAGCGTAGAAGCCAGTAGTTCCAGTAAAAAGAAATATACCGAAGCAGATGATCAACATGTAGCCAAAATATAGGAGGTATGTAATCGGAAGATTGGACTCTAGCTTTGTAAAATACAGTGAAGAATACACAAAGACGTAGGCAGCGGTGGATCCTGAAGTAAGAAATGTTCTCCACCACCAACGATAATCTTCTGCACACAGTTGGAAATATAAGAGCACAATGGTGATTTCCGCACATGTAATCAAGAGGATAGCAAAGACAAGGAAAGTAAAACCAAAGACATAATAGTATTGGTCCATCCACATAGAGGAGAGAATAAAAAATAGTTCAACGAAACAAGCACCAAAAGGCAGGATGCCGCCGGTGGTTACGGTAAAAGCGGAGCTAAGATACCAAGGCGGCATAGGGATGGGCCGAGGAATGTTTGAATACTTTGCTGGGAATTCTATAGGTTCTTTCCGGAACCCAAGGTAAGCACCCAGAAAGACCAGGGGGACGGATATACCTAGCCACAGTGCAAGTAAGGCGACCATGCTGGTAATAGGCACAGCGCCCGTCGAGTCTTTATAGGACGCGAGCGCCAAATCGAGGCTCACAAAAACCAAAAAAGAACCACCCGGGAAGAGAAGTGCCGTTGCTGCTGTAGCACGCTGCCAATGTTGACCTTTGAACGTCTTGTAAAGGCGGGCACAGTGGTACCCCGCAAAGGTACCCATCAAGGCAAATAACACAAGCATCACAAACATGAGTGATCCTCGATTAGCAGGTGAAATAAAGCCGACGGCCGCGAACGCAATTGTTAATAGGGCCATGACAAGAACTTGTACGCCCCCCCCAATAAAAACACAAAGAAACATGGGACACGTTGTCGGGGGCCGAAATACATCCTGGTGAACCAGCTTCCAGCCTGTCTCTTCGCTTGTTGAAATTTCGGACTCTGGATCTTCATCAGTTGGTAGACGATTGTATTGACTTATGTCGCGACGCAAGTTGCGAGTCAGGATTATGGCAATCATACCGCTTAAGCAGAATACGATCAAGAGCGAGTTGACGATGGAAAACCAGTGCACCTTTTTGGGCACTGCGTTGTCCATCGATAGGTATATGTCCCAGCGGGAAGCCCATTTGATATTGCTAGGTTTCCATACAATGTCATACGTAAACAGCACCTCGATCGATTTTGTTAGCGCCAATGCATGATCTTTCGCCTGATTCAGATCCATGGGTTCCGCCGTCGAACATGTCTGCAGAGCTGGTGTCGTATCCTTGCCATCCCAAGACACACCACCAACAAATTCATGTTGCACGGAAAAGGGCTCGACGTAAAAGCCCACTATCCGATTCCCACCAGGAACTGCTTCATGATATTCAATGACGATGTTTGCGTGGTTATAAAGAAAGTGCTTACCCGAGACTCGGTCGTAGTAACCCACGGGAAAACCGCGACTATAACTTGTCGTTACAAATGATTCCGTATCTATCACGCTTGCAGCCGGAATATTGTCTACAATCCAATTATGATGGTACCATTCGTCAATAGATCGTTTAAATTGTAGTATGTTGTGGGCATTAAGCTTGGTCTGACACAACACCTTGCAATACTCATCTATACGCATGAATAGCAAGTACCTATCGTGCGTGGAAAGATTTCAAAAATCGGGCATGACAGCTCACGGAGAATTTTCGATTCGGTCTCCACTAAGAAATTCTCCTAGATTCTCCGCAGTCGCTTGCACACCGCCATGCGGTTTGCAAAATTTATGGCTGTAATAATCATACGGTAGTTGCGTGCGGACCGAGGTCAACTTGTTTACCTGTGGTTGACGTCATATCGAGCACCTAGAAAATTAAGACCACCTTCAATTCGACCTTCTCTCCGGATTCGTATTCCCTAGGAGCCACGCCTGGGAGGTAGAACGCATGAGCAAAGTTTAATGCCCACGCGACCGAGACCAAACGCGCATTCATTACAGTGCTTGGGAACAAGTTACGCAGTGCGCTAAGGGCTAAGCAGTCGTTTTTAGGTAGTGAATGCCGTGACAGGCGCCGGCAATTAGATAAAAGGGTAGATAATATCTGCTGCTCGTAGTACCTACGGTATGTTGACCTGATGTGTCCGTGCGCCGATGGAGTTATAGCGGCACGTCGGCACGTTTAATTGGACTGGCAGCCGTCCGATGTAAGTTCACCCTAATTGGTTTGAATTCAGCTCCCCCTCCTACTACCCGCCGGCGGACGGTACCTACGGTACGCTGGCTAGATATAGCTACACGATGATGCGCGCGCGCGCGATCTTCCAGTGCCGAAACCGCTCAGTGTGATCTTGGATCCCCAAGAGTCCATTCCAGACGACGTCTGGGAAGCAACGGACTTCGTTCAATGCTTCCGGACCCGCCGGATCATGATCCATACCCAAAGACAAAAAACATCCAAAATATCCCTTCCCAGGAGTAGGCCAGACATTGCGCAAGCCATCAGTCGAGTGAGCCAAGCAATGCATGGACCGAAAAGTTAAGCTCACTCGTCCCTGACGGCGTCGGGCAGCAGCAGCTCCCTGAAGACGATAAACGGCCTGATTCGCGTTTGGTTGCCGCTACTTGGTGAATTCTAGCACGGGACGAGCTACAGGCTCGTCCTGAGTCGTCAAGCTGCACGAAGCTCCAAACCGAGCCAATTCCCCCGACGCGATTTGTCGGCTAGTCTTTCAAGTTGAGATACCGTGACCCCTAGAGTCGAAACGTGACCCCACCAGTATGGTCCTAGACACATCAGTATCCGGGTATTGGTAAGTGTCCTCGGCCCCTAGTAGTCACTGGCATGGCAGCCTGAGTTGTAGCCAGGGCAAAACCAACCCCAGGGGCGCCTGGAGACCTAAGAGCCCCGTCAACCGAACAGGGAGGGAGGGACCGGGCAGGTTCAAATTATTTCTGCCAGTTACAGCCAAACTGGCAGTGGCAGATACTGGCACGCGCATGAGGGCCCGGGAAGCCTGGGGGCCACTACAGTACCATCATCATAGTAGCTGTTTTGCCTGGCTCTTATCCTCGGCTTGGAATTCGGTGCCACGGTCACGGTGCGGGATTCAAAGAGATGCTCTAAGCCCAGAAGCCTGGCGAAAGGGCAGTCCAGGAATGTCCTGAGATGCGTGAGAGGGGAAGACACGAGAGGGGCAGCGAACGCCCCGGAGGCTTTGACGATAAATAGCTTTTGATTCCAGTCTCACAAACCTCCAGGCCCTTTCAACGTCGTAAGTTCATCGTCAGAATTCTCAAACAAAAATCATCTGTCTAATTCTATCAACATGTGGATCGATTATTGTGACAAAGACGCATGCCGATGGCGCTTGAAGAGCGCATTCATCGGGTAGATGGTAATTATGGTAATCAATTACTAATATCTGGAGCCTTAGTACAAAAATTTAGACTTTTGTTGAAGAGTAGATGATACGTGAGAGGGGGACTCCTTTTTCTTCGCAAAATCCGGGTGAATATTCAGCAGAGTACCAGTGATTTCAGTCCGACAGGCGATAGTGAGGATTGTCGTTTGAATATACAGCCGAGATCCCTAGGGACGAATATTCACATGTTTGTACATAAAACCCTCATCACAATCTCAAATGCATATCTAGCTATTCGCTGCTGTCTATGAATAGACCCTTCCCCCGTAACAACGGCTTTTTCTCTTGTGTGACCATTGTGTCTAGCCTAGTCAAGGTCGCACAGTAGAGAAACAGGGCACCCGCGAAAACATATGAAGTAACAACAGACCACAAGACCAACCATCTGATTATAGTGTCTGGGTAGCCGCGGGCAAGCATTGCATCGTAGATATAGCCAAGGATATAGGAGGCTAGAGACCCAAAGAAAGTAGCAATGAGGGTAAAACATGCTATCGCGAGTGCGCGACAATCTGCTTCAAGAGCTGATTGCATGGTAGCGACAACAGGACCAAACCAGCACTCCGCAATTAGATATTCCACAAACAGGCCAAGGAAAATTGAAACATAAAAATTAGAAGCCAGGCAGCAAATAGCCATGAAAGGTAGCGAGCCAAAACAACCGCAAACTGGAAGGTACATGCGCGCTCGTGGCTCGACGGCGCGCCATTTATCTGCCAGCATGCCTCCAAGCCATGAAGAAATGAACCCACCACCAGCAACAACATATGCGTTTATATAGGAGTATTGATCGTCAAAGTTTGGAAACACAGAGGCAAATAGTGCAGGCAAATAGCCTGCAATCACGTAGCCACCCATGTACCGCAGGGATGAAGCCGCAAAAACCAGTACAACTAATTCATTGCTAAATATAGCCCAAATTGCCTGAACAAAATTCTTCTTCGCCGCCGCTGGGATATGCCCGCCTTCAGCATTTAAGGCGGGCAATTTCGATTTTCTTGAAGGACGTTGTGGCTCACGAATGCTCACGACCTCGATTACTGAAATACAAAAGCCAATTGCTGCAATTAAAAAGCAAGTATTGCGCCAGCCCAGGTCCGCACTCATGGATATACACATGGATGCCATCCCGCCTCCAATGTACACACCACAAGCAAATAAGCCATTGGCTTGTGACCGCTGGCTCTCCGGGAAGTAATCTGCAATGAGAGAGTAGCTAGCAGGGCTCGAAAATGCCTGGCCAAAACCGAGAACCAGCCGCCAAAGTAGGACCTCCAAGTAGGAGTGGCCTACGTTTCACAGACCTTAGGCATCTATTAAATATTTAACAAAAGGAAATGTGCTCACTGTAGCCAATCATAAGCAGGGCCACGTTCCAGGCAAAGATGCCAGTAAAAATAATCAATTTTCGTGAGGAGATGTCTGCCGCGCGTCCAGCCACCAGTCCCGCCAAACAGAACGTCCCGCTAAATCCATAGCCGGTCAATATACCGTATTCCGTGTAGGAAATGCTGTCTGCATGCTTGATGGACACAAAGTCATCATCTTGACTTACATTGTACAGGTAATTCAGGGAGTAGCGTGACCACTGCTGTTGCGTATAAATCAGTCCTAGTACAAGAAGTACGAACCAGGAGAATGTGGGAACTTCACGAGCAATCATACTTGCCAAAAGCACCTCAGGTACCGTAGGTACCGTAGGTAACTCCGACTGTGTACCTACGGTACCTACGGTAGGCACCTAGAGAGAGAGAGAAACCCTCTAGCCCTTCCTACCCTAGATATGTATCTCCCACTCTCTAAATTGAGTCGATTACATTGATTGTAAACAAAGTTTATAATACAACACTCTCGTAGTCACGGTGGGATAGCCGCGGCGCCAGTCCCTGATTGGGCAGCTAGCTGCTGAGGACCGTCGAACTCCGACTCGGACTCGGACCCTGCTACTTTACATAACGCTGCGACATACTCATGCTACTTATGGCACCTACGGTAGCTAGTATCGATACATCTTATTTGCTAGTTGGCCGCACCGTCACGGTAACTCCTCTCCGAGTCGGACTCCTCCAGTGACAGCCGCTGCCTTTGTTGCTTCGCTCCGACTCGGAGCCCAAAAGCTGACCGCGACCGCGACTTGGAGGCGGCGCGCGGCCGCGGCTCGGAAGTAGAAGAGGCGGCCAGGGTAGGCTGGGTAGCCTGGTATCTCCGTGTCACATTGGCACCCGAGAGACCTAGCGGCTACAACAGCTGCATTGTGCACTTGCTGCACCCAGCTCATCAGATTCAAGCACATACCAAAGCTGATATCGCTGAAGGTTATGGGCCCACAAGGTCTAACCAATAGGAAGCGATGATGGCGGATCTCTTTGGAATCTCAGAGGGTGACATAAAAAGCTGCCAGTGCACGTCTTGGATGATGTGCGTACAGCCACGCGCCGGCCGAACGGCGGGAAATTTTGCTAAAATAATGCGCTGTACCATGCGGGCAGCCTCGCGCTGAGAAGGCAGCTGCGACGCGGTGCGATGCATGAGTAGTAGATAAAACCCGCCTCAAACCCAAAAATGCCCCTGAGACGTATAAATTGAACCGTAATTACGAAAAAATTATTTCCCGCATATCTATATAGGGCTCAAAGGGATTTTCCGGTGTTTGGCTAGGCCGACTCGGAGCCGTGCGAGGGAGCAAACCGAGTATAATCTCGAAAGAAATACCTCACGTTCTTCCTCGAAGCCTGAGGCCTTGCATTACTACTAGATATAACTTTTATGTCACGGTCCAGCGGGACATTAAAAATAAATAATTAATTGATGAGGAATACCTAAAAAAAGGACATACGCCAAGCCTCTAAAGGCCTTCAAGTTCTCACTTGCCTTCTCCCCCTGCTTTCACCCTTCTCCCCTGCTTTCTAAAGGACGTAGGACGGGGGGATATTGCGATGCATAGGGAAATAGAGTGTGTAGGATCCTACTAGACGTCTACTTCCATTGCAGATATCGCCCCCAAGTCGACGCACTTCGGAAATTATAATTTAACCCATCACTGGGATCCTCGGCCAGCACCCCGATGTAAGCAATTCTAGGCAGCCCCACAAGCTCGGGCGCTTCCACGAGCCCACTGCAACTTGCGGGCGATTCGGACGTTGAACTTAACGGTCAACTTTGATCTCTTCCCATGGAACCAGAACTGGCGAGAGAGTGTCCATCGAACTTGCTATTTGCGGGTCTCTATGCTCGCCCCGGCGCAGGACAGTGTTTATATAGACTCGAACCGCCTCCATAAAATGATGTAGCAAAAGTGGTTGATCCTCTGTAACAGTCCTGCTTCTCATCGACTTTTGAAGTTCACCATTCGAGTACCTGCGGGGTGTACGTATGATCCATGGCATAATACATGTCTTTTCTGGACACTGCTTGCTCTGAAGTGAGAACAACAAGTGTGAGGGCTCTAAAGCAATTCGAAGTGACCATATCTGTGCGGAACATACTTTCCACCAGATGGATAGCGCAGCATGACGCAGCTGGAGGTAGAGGGTTAAAGCGGCAGGTTTATCGCATGCCACACATTCATAGAGAATCCTGGCACACCAATGTTCGACTGATGCCACTCTTCCAAGCAAACTGTCAAAAGCCAATGCTTGAGGATCATGCCCAAGACTTACATGATTACCAAGATTATCACAGAACTGTCTTGCAAAAGTTAGGAGAAATGGATCATCTGCATATGGCACAAGAACATCACCACTTTGAGTACCTGTGTAAGCTGAGTTGTGGTTGATCGTGATTTCATGCGTAAATGCAAGCAATGATTCAAATCAAACAGGGCGCTACCCATATTAGCAGAGGCGTGGAAGGTGCGACGCGCCCATGGTGCTAAGATGCGTAAAGAGCAGAGATCTGATTTGTTGTTGATTCCGGATTCTCCAGCTACACCGGATGCCTCGCGCAGTGCACATGGGTCGTGAATGTAGCTCAAGTACCCAGGGCGACGTTTCACGTGAATAATAAGACACACAATTGCACGAGCATTCTGGAGATGCCTACATTAAAATGTGCGCTTAACATGGGACAGTCGGCTTTTTAGTTCAGGACGCTGTGCATTTCTGTAGACTATGCAGAGTAGCTGGATAGTAGCGCCCTGATGCGACTTGCACAGAGCCAATATTACACACAGGTGGAAGAAGGCACGGCGACATCACCCGCAAGATCTGTCTGGATGCAAATGAGCCAGCGACACCCTTGGCAATATAATCTATGTCAGGATCTAGGTCTATCTGTAGTGGGACGGGGACATCGGTGCCAGTCTCTACATCAACCGTCTTTAGGCCCCGCCAGTCAACGGCCAGTACCCACAGATGCCTCAGGGGCTGAAGGTGATATTGGTTGTCGCTAGCGCTCCGAGGATAGCGTGGAAATAGAGCAACAACGAGAGCTGCGATGGCTTCCTTCGATCTTGACAATGATGCACGACCGCAGCCAATAAATAGAAGACCAATAGACATATGCAAGGCCATGTGTGTACCTATATTGCGGAAAGTGCGAACTGATTTCAAACTGTGAATCATTCAAATGCACCATATGTGATGTCTTCGTCGATGCGCCAACGAAGCTGGCGAAGTAATCGCAGGGACTCGAGATCACCAGTACCAGCCATCACCATTCCCAACGCAATTGATATTGTAGCGAGGCACATCTCCAAGGTAGGCCGATCTGGCCGCCAAGCCAGTGAATGTTCTCGTATGACTGGATCTAAGAGAGCATTGCTATGGGAGGTGTGCTTTGACTCCCGCATCACGACTCCAGGGACCAAGTCGCATGCATTTCTCAGAGCCTTGAATCGTATTAAGAAGTACTTAAGGGTTGCAGCAGCCATAGCACAACCAGTTCCGGCATAGCGTAGACCAATTGCCTATGGGTAGATTGAAAAATGCTGTCAATAGGTTGTACACGGGCGCACGAAGCAGCCACCAGCGACAATGTTGGCATGTGCTTGCTTTAAGGTACTCCAGTCAGCTGCGTCTTGCAAGGGCAATTCTTTTTGGCAACTGCACTTGCAGAACAGGACCTTTGCGCACATCTTACTCCTAGATGACCTACACATGCATCACCTGAAATACTAGCACGAGCAGCAGACTTTAGACTGTACGAAACGGCTAGCAGTGCTTGCATGGAGTCTACAAGGACAGATGGAAGCTGGGCTTCAACCCACTCGGTTGTAGGTCTAATTAAATCCCACAGTATCAACCCGCGTGCGATCACACGAAGTAGCATAAAGTCTGGTCGTACTGTATCTATGAGGACACCTGTGTCTGGAAGACGAAGTCGTGCGGCGGCGGCGGTGGAGTTTGTCTGAATGAAGTAAAGTCCGAGTGCTAGGGTGGCACCAGGCGCAGTCAGGTCTGTGTTTAGATATTCACCCTCACGAACGCGAGAATTGCATACATGGTCTTCACACAAATAGTTACCTTGGTCGACTGTGCTACTTAAGAGACGTAAGATCTGGCCTGATTTGCTCTCAGTGCCACCAGCAAGGGCATGATGCAAGCGCTGGGCGATCTCGAGGTCCCCAAGACCAGCGGCTTCATTGCTTGAACCCTTACCCAGCGTGACGAGTCCTAGCGCCAGACCGGCAGAAAGTGTATAAGCTTCGCGGTCCCGCATACGATCTCCACGGGAGCAGCATGCTATCTCGCCAAGGAGAAATTCTGCCATTAATCGGTGAGCTGTGCCGCAATAAAGCATGCCGATACCAGTAATTGCGGCTGTTTGTGCTGCAGCAGAGACCTCCATATCTGCAAACGGCTGTGGGAGGAGAGCCGGGATGTGCAGACATAGCATCTTTGATACTGCTGCGTCACAGGAGCCACATTTTGCTGCAGCCATCCCGAGCAGCATACCAACTGTTGTCGGATCATGACCTAGGGTCAGATATTCGTATATATCTGTCATTGCCAAAACATGAAGTTGCTGTTGTAAGCCCAATGCGAGCAACAGCCCACCATGTTGGGGTGTGGGAGTCTCTGGCTTGTTGTACACTATCCAAGTTCGTGTGATGCACACTGACTTCCTTTGTCTAGCAGTGAGGCGAGATGTCGATCTTAAGGACTGTAGTCGCAGACCAACAGCAACACCGTTGTGAAACTTTGGCCATAAGCTCAGAGCTCCTGCGAGAGGCGACGAGAGGTCAAGAGCCACAGTGACATTGCAAGGTGGTGAACGACCCAAAAGACACATTCTTGGTACCTGGAAGGCAGGTTGCACTACATACGTATATCAGTCACTCACCAGGAGAACCTCCGCTAGGGTACTTAAGGATGGTAATGACCTGAAAGTGATCATACCTCGGCCTGCAGCTGTCGCAAATGATCGGGTGCATGCTAAAAGGAGAGATGCTTGCTTGCGCTGCTCAAAGTCATGATCAGATATCTCAGGGGGACGTGTTGCATTAAACAAAACCAGTTTTGATGAACATAGTAATCGAGATACTTCACGCAAGAGGGAATTGTCAGCATGGCACAGAGAGGCCATAGTACATATGCGTGTAAGTCTACGTAATTAGAGTGTTGATAGTGCTGCCTGCATCTAACAGTGTCTTCTATGGACACAGAGAGATACCCGTCTTCGTCTAGGTAGGATATGTGGCCCTTATCCACTACATAAGCAGCGTACGTGTGTGTCCTGGCGCACATCATCTGTACTGCTTCCCAACTACGTGCCTCTATGGTAACTAATGATTCTTCACGGTGTTGGATCGCTAGATTTAGACAAGCAAGATCACCACGACCAATAAGTTCATATGCAGAAGTAGGCCAACAGTCGGGTGGTCCCAGGCAACACACATTGAGAGCATCTTGTATAGGCACAACAAACCCCGGGGTCAGAAAGACAAGCTCCTCCAAATGTAGTCCAGTGCGTACCATCGCAAGGATGAGCTCTTCAGCTAGTTTTCGTCGCAAATCTAGGCAAGCTTGACCACTAAGTACGTTTAAGATGCAAGAAAGGCGCCTTGCGCGAGAGCGAAAAGAAGCACAAGAACCATATTTTACGTCACCAAACAACTGACTTTTCAATATATCAGAAACCCATTCTTGAACGCCAATTAACTGCTTCTTGTTTGGAGTACCTGAAGAAACAAAACCTATGCGCTCACTGACATCAGGTTCGTAGTTTATTTAAACGCAAGACTCTTACAGCTGTCTCTACTAGCATGAGATTGGCCCCTTTTTAGATTGGATTGAAGATCCTGGGAATTTACGCGGTCTGCTGGCTGAAAATCTGTGCTTAGGGAATCAAGCAAGAAGCTTAGCGGTTCTAAGTGAACCCAGGAGAGTGATGATAGCTTACAGTCTTCGCGAGCTGCATAGATCGCATCATAGATACGTTTCAGGTGCATTCTCCACTCAGCATCCACTTGGGTGAAGCCCAGAGCTCGATGGGCTACGTCTTGGGCGGCAGAAATTAGAGTAAAGTAACACACACGAGAGCGGTCTGTTAGTAAGCTCCCGGCTCTGATAGGCAAGGCAATCGCGATCTTGTATGCATATAACGAATGCTTTCGGTGTGTTTGACTGCAAATCAAGTTCAACCAGAACCATTTGCTGTCGCTGCGATTATCACTGACAAAATCATGGCTCGGATTCAGATTAGCATTCAATAGTCTGCTACCTATGTGGAAAATGCTCAACAGGAGCGACGCTTTCATTGTAAAGGACACAAGTTGCTCATGATGCATCCAGGGAACCAAAAAGAGATTTAAGCGTGACTACAAACCCAGTCCATATGACTTCACTGAGTGAAATACCACAAGGGTAAGTGCTGCGGCCCAGAAAGTCCACGACAGTAAGCACCGAGGCACGCCTGTGTAGTAAGAACATCGCGCGAGGCACGAACCGCAGTACTTGGACCCTCAAGGTAACTTACAAGATGGATGCGAGCGAATGTGGTAGTGTGTCATCGAGTGCTAATAGAGCTGATTCTGCGAGTGCTGAATCAAGCGTGAGGGAGACCTTCAGGCGCATGTGCTGCCAGGAGGATGTCATGGTCAGGGCGGAGCAATCGTCCCATTGCGTGCCAAGAAGATGTGCCCCAGGTGCAAACAGGGGACTCGATAAACCTAGATGTTGTATTTGGAATCAGGTTATCATTTGACACTTTTTGGCACTAGAAGTAGTAGCTGGACTGGCTAGCAAACTCGAAGTCTCTATGTATGACAAGGAAAGACCATCAATCATTAAAGCAAGACTCCCTTCTTGCCTTAAGACTACAAAACCAACACGGTGCCGTTGTACGTTAACAGGTCGGGCATCAATGCATTGTATATTAAATGCAAATTGGAGCATGGGAGGTAAAAGAATATCAACCTCACTCAGTGAGGTAACTTTCAGCCCAATCAACCTGTGTGGTGTATGTCCGTCTAAGTATCCTGTAACAATTTGCACAGACATCTCACGAAGGTTTTAAGTTAAAATTACTTTTATGCAACAGGAGGCAGAGCATGGACTCATTTTGCTCGCCACTCACGCAAAAAATTCGAATAGCAGCGGATGAACTAGCAAGGTGAATATTTCCATTTTGAGCCCCTATGCGTTGAGCTAATAGCTCCGGCATTTGTGGGAATATGCTCTCTGTTGGTGTATGAAGCAGAGACATGTCTGATCCTGACACTTGACCACCGCAGTTGCCTTCTTTGGATGAGGTGACTACTCGAGGCAAACGCGGCGGATCAAGTTTGCATTTTGTACACGCGCTTAGAGACGGAGTGCTTCCATAGTCTACTCTAAGTGAACGTGAAGATCGTTTATGGATGCGCCATACAAAATGCTTTTGTTGCGACTTACTGTAGGTGACTACTAAAAGGGGCACACCTTCAGCGACGAAGACCACACGGTCTGGCGAACTATACGATATGTTGCCGTCATATGCTTGGTATGGGGCTTCAACAGCACAAAAATTCTCGAGTGGATGAGTCATTGAGAATAGGGGAATTCGTGGCGATAAATTAGATGCACAAAGCTGGGATTGCACGCACTGAAGAACAAGCCCCCCCTTGCTTACAGGACATGGTAAGATTGGCCAGATGCAGTCAACATGAAACGGTAGTGCTGCTTCTACTTGGCTCCCGTCGGGTGCAAAAAGGACAAGACTGCAACTATCCAGAAGCATGACAAGCCACGGGCCAGTGTTTCCACTGAATGAAACCCAGGTAACGGTTGCCACCTTTGCGACATCATCAAATTTCAGACTTCTGTAAACGCACTGTCCAATCAAGGATTTCACTATGACCCGACTTGCTGATACCTGTAATATCGTGGGACTGCCGTCAATGTCGTGTGCCCCGCGGACTTGGCGTGTAATGTAGGCCGTAACTCTAGCGTAGGTCATCGCATGCCGCAGCATCTTATGGCATCTTACGCCCGTTTTCGACATGCAACAACAGCATGATCGAATTTGCTCGCATGTGTGCTTGAGTCGTACGGCTAAATTCAATGCCTACCAGGAGAAGTAGGGGCAACAGACACAAAAAGGAGCAGCAGCGTGCTCAGGCACTAGTGGAATGTCACTCGGGAACATCTTCGGGAACCCGTTTTCGTCATCAGGATTCGACCCCGCAGTTGTGCCTTCGGGAGCGGAAACGCTCGTTTCGCCAGTAGGTCGAAGTGGCCGTGGCGCGCGTCGGCGGCGTGCGGCACGCGTAGCACGCGTCTTCGGAACAAGCGAAACCACAGTGTGGGCAGATGCCCGTGCGCGTGGGTGCGAAAGCGATGCTACGAGCTGACAGAGTCGTCGCCACGCGCATGGGCATCTCTGGCGGGCGCTTCCAGTGGAGAAATCGTCCCACACGGGGCGTATAGAGGTGCTCGTATAAAGATGGTGGTGGCGTTGCGCACATGCGAACTCGTGTTTCTCCCATACTTACTAGCTCGGTGCGCGACGGGCGCGGCGCCTCGGCGGAAATCACGGCGGCTAGCCGAGTTTGGCACCGAAAGGGCGGGGGTTGAGCCAGAAAATATCGGAGTATTTGGAGATTTCGCGCACGCACGGGGGAAAGGGTGCTCGAGGCCCACGCCGGCGCCGCGGTCCTGTGTGAAGTTCTCTCCTTCTTGTCTTGTCTCAGTGACAGAGTCGGAGGGCCTTGGTTTAACTCAGCCGGAGGCCTCCCAGGCTTCTCTCCCCCCAAATTACCCAAGATATAATAGTCCATTCCTTCAAATTGATCCGAGTCTGGCTCTGTCTCTCCATTCCAGTAGTCCATTATGTACTAAGGAGATCATCTGTTTCGGGATCATGATTCCAAATTTGTCCAAGTTCCGGCCGCCTCTGATTTCAAGTTTCGGTTGCTGCACCCTGGCACCTAGGCCCGGGCCCGGGTACGCCGGTACTACCCGGCGGGCCCGGCCCGAGCCCGGGGCCTTCAGCACTCCAGCTCCCGACCGTGACTTGGATTGGAACTGGTCTTAAGGCCGGGCGCCTATAGTCCTGAGCTTAAGAGGGCCCATGACTTAAAAAAATCCTATAAAGAACTTACATCTACAGATTTTGCACGGTTAGAGTTTTTGTAGATTTTTCGCGTCAGTGTAAAACCCTGGGCTGCTCTGGTAGCTCAAGCGCGTGCCAGCGGGACACTCTTCAAGTTGTAAATATGGGCCGTAGTTCTCTTAACCTTCTTATCCCGACACGCTTCTTGCTGACCGTGGGTCATCTTGTTTCTGTTTTAACGATGGTTCATACGCGAAAAGAGAATCTCTCTTCTGCGGTCTCCGCTGATCCCAAGGATGCCCAAAAAGAGGTAGACTTGTGAAGCAGCCCAGCATCTAATTTATTACTGTAGTTCATGATGGCATATGCAATCTGCCTGGTGTGTTTCGCCGTTGATGTGCTGGGAATTCTTATGGGCACATCCCTATTCTTCCCCAAGGCAAACCTTCTTCAAATTATCTGCCACTTCGTGGGTAGCTGTTTTATAACATCTATGATTACCCAATCCTGGCAATATCAGTATATCTGGTGCGATCCGCAATAAAAATGTTTTCACATTCATAGAATGCTTAGGTTTTCTATTGCCACTTGCAACATACCCTGCGCACTCTGTGAAGTTAGCATCCTGATTGGGACTTTTGCATTAAAAGTTGTTGTCTTCTAGACCAGTGACGGAGTTAATGCAGTTTCAGGTCCCTATCCGAGTGGCTGATCACGGGTTTGGTCCAACGAGCGAGATAAAGAGACTACCCAGGCATCTACGAGCGGGCCTGGGTGAGCCTGCCAGTGAGGAGCATTTTATTCAAAAATACAGTTTGAAGTTTTGCTACATCGCCTGGCTTGCCGCCGCTTGCGCCTGGCTCACAGCGCAAGTGATCTGCGCCGCAATGCTCTGCGGTTAGAGTTAGTTGAGCCTGAGATCAGCGAGTCGGCGGGGGACGCCAGACTAGGATTGCTCCTTAGCGAATATAAACGCAGCCTGTAGGTCAGGATTTTCCAGAACAAAGGTCACATAAGTCGATTCCCGCCCCCTAGCAAAAAATACCCGCACGATGCTTCTCCGGCCGAACGGCGTGCAGAGCCGCCACAAAGTCATCACCTTTACTGCAGTACCCTTTGAGGCCACCGCGAGCGGGTTTACTCAAAATGGCTTGGGTGTTAAATGACTCACCATTCTAGCCGTTGAGGGGTTTTGGGGGAGCAACCCGCACGCGCCGGGTGGCATGACATTGTGCAGCTGCCGCTAAACCTACTAAGCGGGGTTTTTGGCGCTTTTTGGAGCTCTCATCGTCATAAATCATAAAATTCTAAAATCTACATCATGATTTGGTAAGCTCGGTCGGAACGCGGGGAGCGAGAGAAACGTTTTTACAGGGACGGAAGGACGAGCGGCGAAGAACAGCGTTCTGACGAGCGGCGCATAACAGCTTAATGCTAGTGGCGCAAAACTCACTAGGGCCTGTGTGCCCCGTACCGTCACGGTTAACGGTAGTACGGGGCATGCAAAGTTCGCGCTGAGAAATCAGCTGCGCAGCTGCCCCGGCCCGGGGCCTGGGCCGGCGCAGTGTGCCAGTCACGGCCCGGGTGCCACCGTGACGTGGACGGTATACTCAGGCTACTCAGCCTCAGGCGGCTCAGCCCGGCGGGCCTGACAGTGACTCGGCCGGGAGGCTCACTGGCAGGCTACTACCGCAGTACTAATAGTAGTAACTTGAATGCGGCTGGACGTATAAATGGACCCGCAATACGAAAAGGATCCCTGACTTCAATATCTATAAGGCTCAAAAGAAATTTCCGGGTGTGTCTAGCCCGACCCGCGAGTGTCTGATTATTTCTATCATAAGCTGTCACAGTACCGTAGGTACCGTAGGTACTTTTACGTAGGTGTATCGGCATCGCGATAATCCTCCGGCACAGCACAAGAAGTGCAAAGCATGGACGGAGCCAAGAATGACATTTGTAGTGCCTTACTGGAGGCGGGCGGGGGGGCGACGCCTGAAGCGTCTCGGAACGAATGCGTTGTCAGAGTCTTCGAGCTGCGGAGAATGCTTGAATCGACTGCATGTCAGACGACGGTGGAGCCGATAGAACCTCCATTAGTTCTTGAGACACATCGAGGCTTTCTGCTGAAGGAAATGGCATGGATGGCCGCAGACTTCAGGGTAGAAAGCCAGCCGCCGGTGTTCTTGTACTTTTCTTTTAGTTGCTGCTAGTTCTTACTTTTAGGGAAGCGACACAATATAATGCGAAAGAAACGATCAAAGGTCCTGGCCATCTCAAACTCAACCGATGAACTCTAGCTCAATTATAGGCCGTTGTGCAACACTTCCGAGGGGCGAGGGGCCGTGCACAGAAACAAGAACGCGAACACCAGGTAAGTCAAAGTTTGCAGGCTAAATTTAGTTCGATCTCATAAACCGTCAGGTATCAAAAAAAAAGTTGGCCCAGCGGGCATCACGTTTGATTAAAAAGTTCTGGGTAAAAATTGATCGGGTCATTGCGCACAAGCAACGGTTGGCTTGGCAAGCGTCACAACGAGCAGCGATGGATAAGCACTTAGTCGAACTTATACGCCAGACGGAACAGTACACTGGAGATCTAGCGGAACGCATGCACGGTGGAGCAAGCAACTTTGGTGGGCCAGTGACATCAAAACAAATAGTACCACCACATCGCAGCCAGACTGAACCTATAAATATCCGCACTAGCGGGAAGAGCTCGAGTCTAATGGCACAGTTGGAGGCAGCAGACGCGCGTGTGCGAGAGGCAGAGGTCGCTCGACCATATTTACTCGATAGTACTGTCATGTTGAGGCCTTACCAACAGATTGGTCTTAATTGGCTTGTATCAATGCATGAGCGACGATTGAACGGCATCCTTGCAGATGAGATGGGGCTCGGCAAAACTTTGCAGACAATAGCCCTCCTGGCACATCTTGCGGCTTGTAGAGGTCTATGGGGTCCGCACCTTGTTGTTGTTCCGACTTCGTGCCTCGTGAACTGGGAGCTGGAGCTGAAGAAGTTTTGCCCTGGTTTCAAAGTGCTCACCTATTATGGTGCAGCTAAGGCCCGCAAACAACTGCGGGTAGGCTGGTCGAAATCATTATCTGTGCATGTTGTAGTGACATCATATCAACTTGCTGTTCAGGATGCTTCGATCCTCCGCCGCAAGAAATTCTACTATCTCATTCTTGATGAAGCTCATAACATCAAAAACTTTGACAGTCGAAGATGGCGCACACTTCTTTCATTCCAGGCGCAACGGCGATTGCTACTGACAGGCACACCGTTACAGAATTCGCTAATGGAGCTTTGGTCTTTGATGCATTTCCTAATGCCTCATCTATTTCGGTCACGACACGAATTTTCTTACTGGTTTGCAAATCCGCTTCAGTGTGCCATTGAAGGAAATTCCAACATATCTGAGGACCTAGTCAAGCAGCTCCATTCAATTATGCGTCCATTTGTCTTGCGTCGTCTTAAGAAGGATGTCGCTAAACAATTGCCCCTTAAATTTGAACACGAACTCAAGTGCCAACTTTCGAGACGTCAGCAGTTACTCTATGAGGAGTTTATGAATCACAGCAAAGGTCGTCGCGTTGCCTCAGGTAAATATGGCATCTGCGGTAGTAGCTTCGTGTCACTAATGAACATTGTGATGCAGCTGCGAAAGGTGTGCAATCATCCCGATCTATGTGAGCCACGCTCTGTTTTGGCACCTCTTGTTTTGCCAGGTTTGTCATTTGGAATTCCCCTGATGCTGTCTGGACTTACCTGTTTGCGTGGCATCTCGTGCTGCGTGGAGGATGCCAGGTGCACCTCTTGTATGACCACACTGCCTGCATCGGCATTACTTGTGCTTAGTGAACATTGTTTAGTAAGCTCACCACGGTCCTCTAGCAACTTGCCTATGTCAAGCCACACGTTGGCGGGTAGATTACTTGTCAAAAACACTATTGCTATGATGTTACGCCACACAGCGAGATGCGCGCGCGCGCTAGATGCTACACTACCTTCTCATCTTTCATCTTGTACACTCCACTTCATCTTACAGGTTTTTGAATCATCTACGCCTCTTTCATTGGCTTGGCAATCTCTCATTCATCCAAATGATAGTAGGCTCCATTCAAATAGGCAAAGCCTAAAGGCATCAGACACATTGCGAAGACACCTGGAGCATCAAGCTACGGTGAACGCCCGATATTGGAATCTTTTTGACTTACTAAAGCGCTTTGCATTTGTAGTACCAGCAGCCCTAGCCAGTGCCCCTCTCTTCACATTCAGAGAACAAAACAAAGTTTTGTCTGGGGTGTCTACCAACATTGCTGCTAAAGTTACCGCCGCCTTCTTGCCAATACGCCACATTACACTCGCATTGCGCGTGTCATTTCCCGATAGGACACTTTTGCAATGGGACTCGGGAAAATTTCATGAGCTCGCACCATTGTTAAGGCGCTTAAAAATTCAGAAACATCGTTGTTTGATTTTCACTCAGATGTCTAAGATGCTTGATGTGCTACAAGGCTTTCTATGCTGGCATGGACATAGTTATCTTCGTCTTGATGGTGGCACTTCACCAGATGAACGGCAGCGATTGATGACTCGTTTTAACTCAGACACAGCTGTGTTCTGCTTTTTGCTCTCGACCCGTTCTGGAGGACTAGGTGTTAATCTTACGGGTGCGGACACCGTCATCTTCTATGATAGCGACTGGAATCCAGCGATGGATGCGCAGGCTATGGACCGCGCACACCGAATTGGGCAAAGTCGCGATGTCCACATCTATCGACTTGTTTGCACCTCGACAATTGAAGAAAATATCCTCCTCAAAGCTCGGCAAAAGCAGAAGCTTGAGCTTATTACTCTCACGGAAGGGAATTTCTGCAGCCAGCTCCTCAACACGGAAGGAGATAATGATCAGAGAAAAGCACCGGCAAAAGCGGACGACGCCAAGCTCGCAGCTACCATGGCCGAACTTGAAGATGAAATCGATGCCAAATGTGCACGGGAAGCGGCAGCCGAAGCAGCCTCCGAATCTCGTGAGTTCGAAGAGCCCTGTACCGAAATTGGAGCGGACAAAGGGGCTGCCTTTGGAGTGGGCGCGGTGGCGCGCGGACCGGAGACTGTGTCATGGAGAGAACAAATCGGGATGGATATTGGCACATTGACGAGGTCTTTGAGCGCTGTTGAGCGATACGCTATTTTGATCCGCGAGGCTCAAATTTCGAAAGTTCCTTTAGCTGCAGAAGGATCTTTCTTAGTACCAGCTGAGCGCAGGCTTGTAGCAACGATTAAAAAAAAAGAATGGGAAGGGGGCGCGGGCGCCAAAACAACCGAAGGCCTTCAACAGATAGAGGAACACCGTGCTTGTTCAGAAGGTGAACTATCAGCGACTGATTTGTATTTCATCCCTAAAACTAGAGCCGGCACATCGTCTAGTGTCCCTGAAAATTCCAACAGGGGGGAATTCCTCAAACGCCGCCAGCTTGCACAGTCAGCCAAGCGCAAGCGCAAGTGCACGGGCGCTGCGTGGGAAGTTCGCACGGATGCTATTACTGGCAGTCCTTTCTGGTACAATGTAGACACAGCAGAAGCCACTTGGATGAAGCCATTTGTCATTCAGCGTCGCGATGCCCGGCGAGGAAGTTGAAATTTGAAGATAGAGAATTATCATGGTTTATTCTACACAGGCGACGCCTATCTGCAGGCATGCCAGGGTGGGTATAGCCATTGGCCCCGAGAAATTTCGTTCCTCTTCATCGCAATGTGTGAGCCAATTCCCACACGTTTGACTTGCGCACTCGTGTGCCAAAATTGGGCCCGCGCCTGCCGCGAGGATAATCTCCTTGTTCGAGTCTTACCTGCGAACAGCCCAACCCCAACCCTGACTCATAGGGACCAACAATCTTCACAACCACCTTATAAACGCCACACCTCACTAAGTTGCGCGTTGAAGTCGGTATTGCCGGGAGAAACTCTTATTCTTGGGCCCGGTCGTTACTGGGAGAGATCAAGCCTCTTCATCGACAGCAAAATCCGCATTGTTGGAGATTTAAACATGCCAGAGCGGGTTCTCATTGAGCTCAACAACGCACTGGAATGGCGCGGTCGCTCCGGTGCTCTTATTGGTATCACAATCCACCGCTTGCAGTCACGGGGTATCACAAACTCAGCACTTGTTGTTAAAGGTGGTCATCTTGTTTGTCATCGCGTGGTAGTGGATTGCTCTGGGGCACCTGGCGCTGCGATATCTCTTCACAAAGGTTTGTCTCCTGGCGCTTGCCCATTTGTGTTGTATCTAAGAGTACTCTAATGCGAACAGGCGCAAGTTTGCACTTCAGCTGCTCCATTGTGGTGAGTGCCACTGCCGCTGGGGTGTTCGTCTATCCTGGTGCCAAGGCTACGTTCTCACTATGTGATATTAAGAGCAATAATCACTGTGGTCTCTGTGTGGCACCCAACGCAATTTGCTTTCTCAGCAACTGCAACCTCACAAGAAATGGTGTAGCTCAGGTGGCTGTGAGAAGCTTCCCGCGCTTAACTTGACAAGTGCTCATATGATTTGATCAACACGACTCGTAGGCATTTGCCAAATCTGCTGTTGTCCTCAAACGAGTGCTGCTCTCTAGTGATATAACGAGTGCTGCTCTCATTGTTGATCATGATGCTCATGTATTCACAAAGAAGAATATTGTAGACAGTGACACTGGCACTCCCAATGATTTTAGGGAGTATAGACATTGAAATAAGGCGCCTTCTGCATCGCGTTTATTTGGTTGTTTTTATGTCACACAACAAGGTTTCAGACTACGTCGCCGGCCATAGCACCGCCAGCACTGTCTTCATTGGGTTTACTGAGTCTAGCACGTGCTCGTCCAATAACGGCATGATAGTAGAAAACAGAACTTGAATAAGCCTCAGGCTCAGGAGCTTCTTTTGACGAGGGCAAAAAAGTTACGGTGTAGTAAAATTAATCGGCCGGGCCCACCGGGGGGGGGGGGTAAGTATAGAGGTATATTCCTTGCCACTGGCAGTGCAGTCTGAAGTCACGGTGCAGTCCTCTGGCCCCTTGATCATCACTCCCCCTTGATCAGTGGGGGAGGTCCATCAGCCGAAGCTAGCCTAATTACCCTCCGAGTCGTCTAGTAGCTTTATCAAACATTTTTTCGGCTCGCTGGGCCGGCCGTCGGCGGCAAGGCTCCCATTTTTGTGCCAAAAAACGGCAATGCGCGCCCACCCCGCCCGCGCGCGGGAAGGGAGTCTATCGACGCTGACCAGCTAATGAGCGTGAATTTGGCAGCATCGGCGACCGGGGCGGTCGATCGCGCCCCCGCTTTTTGACGTAAAATGCCACGATCTCAGCTTCTGCGCGGCCCCCAAGGACGCCGAAGTCTCCTAGGCTAGATCATCACGATACTTGCGGGCCCCCCCGCCGCGGCCCGGGCGGGCCGGGAAATCATCGGGACCGGGCCTACCCTAGCTCGCCCCTAGGAAGTTCCCTTCCCCCTTATCCACATACTATCTGCATTCAACAGCGCAATTATGACACTTCCTCGTATTACACCACATAAAGTGCTGATCCCTTACGGGGACCCTCCTATGACAGGCTATGTGACCTCAGTTGCCATACTGCCGGCCTGCCGTTTTCCACAATACTAGTATGGTCTGAGCACGTAACTTGAAACATGACTTCAACGTGAAGTGAAGGTCAATTTCAAAGAAGTTGATTGTTTTGATGGTTTCCGAACCTGGCCGCTGAGCTTAAAACTCAGCAGCCCGAGGCACATCGAGGTCACGGTGTGAGCAGGCAGATCGTAAACGTTCCCCGAGATGACACAGACACACACTTTGGTCCGCGGCACTGACAATCATGATGACTCGGACTCGGAGGTGCACCGTCCGAGTCAACGTGACACCGGTGGCGGTGCTCGGCTGCTTGCTGCCGCGCACGGCGGCGATGGTTCCCTTGGAACCATCTCGTTTACCTAGTTAGCGCCTCGCTCGCCCGCTCCGCGCTCGGCGCCATCGACTCACTGGCAAGATACGTCCCTGTATATCTTATATTGTTTTAATCAAAGCTGTTGTAAGCAGCATGTCCAAAGCCACGGATCCCCCAATAACTTCTGAGAGCAGTGACAACCGGACTCCTCTGCCTGCCCTGGGACAGGCGGAGTGTACCTCAAATAAGCACGCCGGTCTCTGGCCGCGGGTGGCAGACGCTCTTTTGCCTAAATGGCCACATGAGCTTGAGGGCGAGAGATGGTTTAGCACAGATGATGCGTATGTGGACCAGGAGTTCGACCTTGAAGCTCTGCCGTTCTGGCTTCGGGATACAAGTGTGGGCTGGGTTCGAGCACCCAGTCTTAGCTCTCAGTCAGCGCAATCAGCGAGCTCTGAGATATTAGTCAAGACGAGCATAATAAGTAATGAGGAATTTGTGACAGATGACCAGTCAAATGTACGAAGTGCACAAGCCGTGGAAAACACTGCTCTTGCGGAGTGGAGTGAGACAGCTATTGATGCAATCACAAATAAGCCGCTCCCACAGGTTGTCGTTCTACCACCACAGACTGACAGGGGACCCCCCCCCCCGGATTCGTTGCCACTTGAGAGGGGTTTTGCTTTGGCGGACCAACCAAATGGGATCGCTACATCATCCAAAGAGCAAGATGAGATTGGAGCATCACTGCTTCGGTTGGTGGCAATGTATGCACGTCAGTGCGATCAAAATAAGAATAAACCTTTTCTTTGGGAGGCCATATACCCTCAAGATAGATCAGGAAGGCCGTGCTATAACCCCGGTGGCAAATACGTCGTAAAAGTCTTTTTTTGTGGCTCATGGCGCAGAGTTCAGATTGATGATCGTGTGCCCATAAATGCACGTGGACAAGCGACCATCGTGTTCTCGCGCGAGAGGCGCGAGTTGTGGCCATTTATTCTGGCAAAGGCAGCATACAAAGTTGCCCATCTAGCTTATCGGGCGATACCATCAGTAGATGAATCATCGCCACAGGCACTATTTGACTTAGTTGCTATTGCTACGACGGCACTTACGGGTTGGGCCCCGTCTCCCATCCACATACCGTCGAAGCCAGGTCCTATTAATGCTTTCACAGCACGTCTTACTCAGCGCGGGACACCTGAATGTTCTTTGGCGGAGATTAATTTGGCAAGCACCAACTGTTTTCCAGGGTCCTCTTTGAATCGACACTCTAAGCCAAGCGGTCGTCGAAGACGCGGTCAATCCCGTGAAGTGTCAAATGAGATGCTAAATCAAGCATCTATGGCACGCAGCACGGCAGCAAGAATGACAAAGAACAAGTTGATGGCGGCACGCGAAGAACTTATTGTGCTCGTAGAAACGACGGAGACTGGTGTTTGTTTACATCCTCTCCTTGGGGTTTTGACATATCCCGAAGCCAATTCCGTTAGAACAGATAAAAGAAATATTACTAATTGTTTTGATGCGATACTTGAATGGTCGTGCGCAAAGTCCGGACTGTCTGACTTTGAATCGGGTCCCCTGACTTTGCCACCTACTACCTTAAGGAAGCCAATTTGCCACATCACTGATCGTTTGAGCACGAGTTGCTTGTTGTCCTTTTCAACGCAGTACGGGCTGCCATTCACTGCCAGGCTGCAGAGTTCCTGGGTTGAGTCAGCGAGCGGGGTAGGATTTGTTTCGAAACCTTTGCGTCAACCTGGAGTACTCCACATAAATACGAGCTGCAACTCCGCCACCTTAGTCGCCTGTATACAAACCAATATACTCACCGCGGCACCATTGTCGGACGATAGTACCACAGCGGGGCCCCGACCAACCTCAATTCACACCCTACAAACGCGAAGTGCGGTTTTGACTCTTGAGGAGCTGGTCGGTTTTGACCCTGCACAGACATCAGAAGAAGATGGGCGTTTCAAGCAAGAGAATTCGACATTTTGTTACTCATCCACAGAAAGCCAATCCACAGGTGTGTCCTTGCGGCTCGTACAAAAAATTACTGGGCCATATCCATCAAGAAGTGGAATACTTTACGCTCCGCTGGCACCCAAAGGCCGGGCGTATAGGGTCTGTCTAGACGCGCCATTTGGTGCAGATGTCACTTTTAATTGCACTGCGCCTGTGTCATACAAAACGTTACCACCAGTATGCGAGCAACTTGGTGGTTGGTCGACGTCAGCGAATGGCACCTACGATGCTGTCCATACCGACTGCGAAATTGTCGTATTTCAACGTGTCATTGAGCTGATAAACCCAGTCGTCGACGTTAATGCCCCCGCGGAGACCTCAAACACTGATGCAAATTGCAAAGAAGAGCAAGTCCCAAAAACTACATCACTGGCATGTTTCCCTGAGACACCTCAATTTATGGATATCGCTCTGGAGCTTTCGGTCTCGGACCCAACCGCAGCTAATAATATCACGCTCCATACGCTTGACATAGATGAGAATGTCTCGACAACGCACAGCTTGTTGCGGCTCCAAAAAGTACGCCTCCGCGAAAGGGGCTTCATTGTTAGTGCCACCCTGCGGGCTCCTAGCAACACACCCATTTCAGCTGGTTCCTGGTCGCTTATTGCTTATTCCGCGACTAGTCTCCCCAGGCCACAACTACTACACATAAAAGAGTTAGATGGAGCTGGCACACAAGAAGAAGGCATGACTTACCGCTTTGGGTCTATGTATTCACCCAACAAGCACCTGCGGTTATTCCGTGACATCCTTGAGGTTCCACAAGCATGTTTTCCGCTGTCTATAAACCTGGATGTGATCCATACTGAAGATCTGCCAGTGCGCTTTGTCATTGGTGAATCTACAGAGGAAATAAATCCATCTTCAACTTCTTCGCTCGAAAGAAACAAGGAAACAAGCTTGCGTTCCGCCTCGTGCGCTTCCTCTACAGTCTCCCCCAGGAAATCTTTTTTGGGGATACGACGTGCATGCGTGCCTTGTTTCTGGCCCAAGCAAGCTAAGCACGCACCTCGGGATTCCGGCACTGAAAGACCTGACAAATCACCGGCGAACCTTAACATTGTGCTAGAGGCCAAACTGGACACAAATTTCATTCGTGTGGATGATACTTTGTACTCTCCCCAGCCTTATGCTTCCCAAAGCTTATCGTCAAAGCAACTTCAGCTTTCAGATGCGCCATTCTCGCCTGCTCAACGTTTGACAGGAAAACATCTTGAGGCTAGTTGGATCCTAACGCTACATGCGTCCGCAGGGGGTCTGTTGCTTCGCCACAATGACGACCAAGAGCGGACCTACCAGGTAATACAAAATGAATGGGAAGCGCGAGAGCCTGGGAGGGGAGCGCGAGCCAAAGATGTACAGAGCAAGTTCGGAATAGGTAGAACTCGGTCCACTGAAAGAGCGCTCACCGAGGACTATGCGCTGGGCTCCAGGTTTATCAGTTCTGAAATTGAGCTAAAGCGCGAGAGACCACGATCAGCCTTGCGCAAAATCCTGATTGAGGCTGTTCGACCTGGGCACGAGTTTTTACACGATCGTATGAAGTCCAAATCTGCCTTGTTAAAACCCTACGCATGGGATAAGAAGGCTGCCGAGGCATATGGAGTTCATAGCATCGAGTATGCGCAGAACTCCATGCTCCATAAATGGCGGCAGTGCCTTTTAAAGGGCACAACTGAGTCACTGTTGGCCCGTGAGCAACACCGGGTCAAAATGCAGCAAAAGGCGACCAGAAGATCAAAGTTTCAGAAAGTTTAGCGAGATTTACCTTCATACACATCACGAAACTAAAATAGTCGAACAACTCGGGCCTGCAACACCATAAAGACTGGTTGTGCTCTGAGTCTATAAGTTTCTAGCCTTGGTTGAAGGCTGTTTGGCGTCGAGTCAAAGTCACTGGCACCGTAACTTGAGGTCGTCGGACCACCGGGGGCGTTGTGATTCTTCGCCGTCGCTTGCACGCTCACGTTTAGGCCTAGCAAAATCCCGGTAATTGTGGTTCAATTTATACGTCCAAGTCTTCAAGGCCCAGGGACTTGCCCAGGGCGGTCTTCAAATGGTTCAAGTTAGGGCGTCGGGTTTTATCTGAACAGGGTTGGGGGAGATGTTGGGGGGCAGGGGGGGGGAGGCCAGATATCGCCAAAATTTTAGTTGGGCCGTAACCTCCGGCTTTTTGGTATGAAGGCACCTGGAGGCATCCTAAGGACGCCCCGACACCGCCTTACTCGGGAGGAGTCACTTTCGCGTTGGGACGCGGACGCGAAGTACCATGGTGTGGCCAACCATGTGCGACCCTCCCAAAATAAACTTCGCCCTGCGCCGGTGATTTAGTCTCCCGAGGGCCCTTAGGTGGCTGTTCCGTGGAGCTGATGCGCAAACGCGATTTAGCTTGATGGTGTGCCAAAAGTATCGCCCGGCGCGGCACGAAACGCCACTGGCGCGACGTTCGCGGTCCACTAAAATCGTCAGATCCTAACTGTTTCGTCTCTTCCTTGGTCAAAAAAGGTGGGAATAGACCCGGGAACCTTAGTTTATGAAAATCCGGAGCCCCGGGCTGCGTATGTATGCGCTGTGGCCTGCCAAAATCTGGCTTCCCCCCCCCCCTGGGGGGGGCCTTCATGGATCATGTGGGGATCGGAATCGGGCGCACGGCGCAGCTAATAACGGCAAAAATCCGTGAATTTCGATTAAACTCGCGCCTGCACCCGTACGGGTTGCTCTCCAATTCCAACTCCCATTTTGAGAGAAAACCCGTACGCGTTGGCTCGCACGCAAAGATTACAACCTTGGCATATTGCGGATTGAAGATGACGCGCTGTGAAGCGGTACGCGGAGAGTTCTGAGCGCTCAAAGAGAGGTTACGCCCCGTATTCGTCCGTTTCGGCACTTCGCGGCAAAGCAACGCGTCCAGTGGCGCGCGGCAGCACTGCGGCGGGCTACGCCCAGCCTTGAGTTGTGGACTGGTCGTGCCGGCGGTTTCGGACCGTGCGCGCAGCGCTGCGGCGGCCGAAAAAATCTCAAATGAGGCCAACGAGGTCACTTCACCACTGCTCGCATAGACTTTCCGCTCTTTTCCGGTTCACACACCATAGCGGGGGCGCTGCACTAAGTTGGGTCTACGACGCTGCACTAAGTTGGGAAACAGTCTAGGGCCGACACCCAGACGCTCCTCCTCACCGTGCGCCCTCAACGTGTGCTCTACGCGCCTGGGTCTAGCGCGGCGACGCCCCACACACGCGCACTTCTCCACTCACTCACTCGCGATCCTAGTAGGTTCATGTCCTCTTTGAACGCACCACGGGGTGAGACAGCAGCCGCAGCGATCTTGACACCATGGCTATATCTTGCCTGTTCCTCACAGACGCGAAAGGAAAAGTAATCATTGGCCGAAACTATCGCGGTGACATTCCAACATCGACTTCAGAAAGGTATATACCTGCTTAGCTCTTTTTCAATATGCTATGCAAACTCAGATTTGCTCAATATATTCAAGATAAAGATGAGATGGATCAACGTCCAATATTCACAGAGGGTGGATGTACCTTTGCTTACATCAAGGTTTGAAACTGATAGAAAACTGAGAATAATCTTTCCATACTTCACAGCACAACAACCTGTTCCTGACCTGTGTCACCAGGAAGAATTCGAATGTGGCTCTAGCTTTGATGACGTTGTATCGCTTGATAAGTGTGAGGCCCACGTTACTGAGCATCGAAAAAATCCTGACGATCAGGTTTTCAAGGACTACTTTGGTGGGCTAGACGAGGAAAGCATTCGGGATAACTTTGTTGTCATCTATGAGCTCATGGATGAAACTTTGGATTTTGGCTACCCCCAGTCACTTGATGCGAAAATTTTGCGAGAGTAGGTCATTAATGCCGCTCCTATGTAAACCATTTTAGCAGGTTCATCACTCAAAAAAGTAATCGACACGAGATTGCACCAAGACCTCCAATTGCCGTCACCAATGCTGTTTCCTGGCGCAGCGAGGGCATAAAGCACAGAAAAAATGAAATATTCCTCGATGTCATTGAAAAATTGAATCTTCTAGTTTCTGGCAATGGTGGCGTTCTCAATTCAGAGATAATCGGTGCAATAAGAATGAAATCATACCTCAGCGGCATGCCAGAGCTGAAGCTGGGTCTCAACGACAAGCTCATGTTCGAGGCTACCGGCAGGTCAATCGCACGGGGCAAAGCAGTCGAACTTGAAGACATCAAGTTTCATCAATGTGTGCGCCTTGCTCGTTTTGAGAATGATCGCACCATATCATTCATTCCACCTGATGGTGAATTTGATTTGATGACATACAGGCTGACCACTCAAGTTAAACCGCTTATTTGGGTTGAGGCTGTAGTTGAGCCACACTCTCACAGTCGAATAGAGTACATGGTCAAAGCAAAAAGTCAGTTCAAGAGTCGTTCTGTCGCCAATAGTGTGGATATTGTTATACCAGTCCCCCACGATGTGGATTCGCCTTCGTTTAAATCGAGTATTGGTTCAGTAAGCTATCTTCCAGATCGCAATGTCATCATTTGGAGTATAAAGCAGTTCAATGGCGCAAGAGAGTACTTGATGCGTGCGCATTTTGGTCTACCTTCTGTCTCTGGTGAGAACCCAGATCGTTGGAAAGCTCCAATTGAAGTTAGATTCGAAATTCCTTATTTTACAGTTTCTGGCATTCAAGTTCGGTACCTCAAAATCATCGAAAAAAGCGGCTATCAAGCACTTCCGTGGGTCCGTTACATCACCCAAAACGGCGACTATCAGTTGCGCATGACATGATCGGGTCCCGACGGAGGATTGCTTATTGCAAGCAAGCACGCCAGCCTGATTCAAGGCAAAGTGGCAACAAGTTCTACGAGTCTATAAAAGGAACAAGCTCCTAAGAGCGCTCCCTGCTCAAGGGTACCCAACCGGAGCTTCGAAATAGCAGTAAGATAACGGTACAACAGGTTTTCGATCTCCCGGGGTTTCCCCCATAACCAAACGACAACGATATTCAGCAGTCATTGCCGTGCGATGGGGCGAACCCAACTGCTCATGTTATGGAGGGTCGACATGCCCTTGAAACCATCGGCGAACTCAGACACCCGGCATGATGCTACAAATTCACCGGCTGCGATAAACTTGAACAGGGCGAAATACCCCCCCCCCTAAGAGGGTGTTTTAATGATTAATTCAGCGAATGGATGCTCGAGCATTGCCTCGAGCTGTTGCATATTGTAACGTACGGTTCTGTTTTCATTGTATTTATTGTCTGTAACGTAGGTATGTAGGGCGACCTCCTTTGGATCACCAATTTTAGGTCTCGATTCTTGTTTTGAGTTCGTATTGCCGAAGTATTCGTCGGGATTGTAGACGAATAGTTCGTCCCATGTTTTGTTTTCTTCCGTGTCTTCCGTGGAAGTATTGCCGCCGGCTTGTTCAGAGGGGTCCGCCATCTTATGTTAGTTTCGAGATTGCAAGCCTTCTGAGTTTCGTGTTTAATATATTAATTTGTGGAGTTTGGTAATTGAATAACGTTTAGTGATGTTTTATAATGATTTAGGTTAGGTTTTAAAACGTCCGGAGGGTTGTTCAATGCCTCTGGACAGTTCCGTTAGACACCACGCAGAGCGTGGGCCCATAACCTGCGATGCATAGGGAAATAGAGTGTGTAGCTCCGGACTTCCCCGGCAGCGTAGTGTAGTCGTCTAACGAAATAGTTTCTCCCATGTTTGATGGGGTTTGTGACGGGGAATTGCGTCCGTCAATAAAAGTGACTCAGGATGATAATAGTTAGGAGTGAGAGGCGACTTCCCCCTACTAAGGGGATATCGGAGTACCCTAGGATGGGAAGTAGCCTAGGCGGGTAATACAAGTACGGGTTGTGCTTGGATACGTCTCAGTTGAACCTTGAGATCCTACTAGACGTGTATTTCCATTGCACAGACTTACTAGAAAAGTCTCAAGGGACAGCTGAAATTAAGTTTAGAGAGTGCTTGAAAAAGAGGGGACAATCTTGTCTAGACATCAGTACCCCTCTCTCGGTTTGTGGACTCAGGCCCGGGTTAAAACAAACTGGGCGGGAATGGCCGTCGAACGTCCTGATGCACTCCGACGCCCGCTACTCATCGGGACAGCCCGAGGCTGACCCCCGCATGTCTCGTGATGGTGT
>Ga0209503_10000334_pt1 | contig 31045 bp, 20 predicted proteins | sample SouAtlMetagenome_2_FD_187448 | JGI IMG/M metagenome (GOLD analysis project Ga0209503, IMG submission 187448) | Marine eukaryotic phytoplankton communities from Atlantic Ocean - South Atlantic ANT15 Metagenome (SPAdes) (version 2) | ecosystem: Environmental > Aquatic > Marine > Oceanic | place... | reverse complement strand
AAAATTTATTAAATCACTTGAAAATAATTCAGTTTGATTTGTTATTTCAATGTATGTTTTTTCATCAATATTTCGGTATTGTTTGTTGTCAATCCATCCCTCGTAATCGTCGTAAAAAAGTTTAATACGACTCCATTTTTTTTGTTTTTCAATTAATTTAAAACATTCTCCATATAAAATTTGTGATATAAGTTCACTTTTATCAGAAGGTTCATTTCTAATACCTATAATACTTAAATCACAAAGACCGTAATTCATTTTATTTTGATAATAAGTGCTGATGCACCACCACCACCATTACATATCGCAGCTGCTCCAATTTTTCCTTTGTTGTGATTCAATACAGATATAAGAGTTACCAAAATTCTAGATCCAGAGCAACCAAGAGGATGTCCCAATGAAACTGCTCCCCCAAACACATTAACTTTTTTAGGGTCAAGTTTTAAAATTTTTGTATTTGCCAACCCAACTACTGAAAATGCCTCATTTAGCTCAAAATAATCAATATCTTGAATTTTTATGTTACCTTTTTTAGCAGCTTTTGGTAAAGCTAAAGATGGTGCTATTGTGAACCAATCAGGTTCAGTTGCTGCATCTGCATAACTAACAATACTAGCAATTGGATTTAAACCTAATTCATTAGCTTTTTCTTGACTCATTAGAATTAATGCTGCAGCTCCATCGTTAATTGTTGATGCATTTGCAGCCGTAACAGTACCATTTTTTGTGAATGCTGGCCTTAATTTTGGTATTTTATCTAAATTAACATTGCTAAATTCTTCATCTTGTTTAATAAAAATCGATTCACCGTTTCTTTGGGGAATTTCAACTGGTACAACTTCATTTTTAAAATATCCTTCATCCCAAGCATGACTTGATCTTCTATATGATTCAATAGCAAATGCATCTTGATCTTCTCTTGAAAATGAATATTCATTAGCACATTTTTCTGCGCACACTCCCATCGCTTCATTTGAATATACATCTACTAATCCATCTTTTTGCAATCCGTCACTTAGATATATAGATCCAAATTTTTTACCATTTCTTGCATTGTAATAATGTGGAATCATACTCATATTTTCCATTCCTCCGGCGACAACTACATTAGAATCCCCAAGGGCAATGCTTTGAGCTGCTTGAATTACAGTTTTTAAACCAGAAGCACAAACTTTATTGGTTGTTGTACATGGAACTGATTCGGGAACTCCAGCAAAAATTGCTGCCTGTCTTGCAGGTGCTTGACCAGTACCTGCTTGAACCACATGTCCCATGTATACTTCATCTATCAAACTTGGATCAAGATTAATTTTTTTAATTGCTTCTTTAATTGCTACAGAACCAAGTTTTGGAGCAGTTACAGATGATAATGCACCCATAAAACTACCAATTGGAGTCCTTGCAGCAGAAACAATAACAACTTTTTTAGACATATTTTAGTTTTAAAATTGATTTCGTCTAATTTAATTAATTATCATTGTTTTTACTAAATTTGATAGTATAAATTTTATTTAAACTTTTCATGTTTTTTTGTAAATAATTCATACTGATAAATGAACAATTTTTTTAATAGTCTTCATAATAATCATAATTCTTTGTACAAGATTTTTTTATTTTTAATTACTACGGTTTTAATTGTTTATTTATTCCCCAAAAGTGGCTCTTTCAGATATAGTTTTGAAAAAGGTAAACCTTGGCAATCAGAGAATTTATATGCACCTTTTGATTTTGCTATTAAAAAATCTGATAAAGAGATTGATTTAGAAAAACAACTTATTTTAAGTGAGTCATCAGTTTTTTTTGATTTAGATACTACAGTTCTTAGTAAAGTTTCATCTAAACATAAGGCAAAATTCGATGAAATATTTTTTCAAACTCAAGAAGACTCTTTAAATGTAAAATTATATAATAAAAGTCTTTTAATCCTAGATGAATTATATAAGAATGGTGTTCTACCATATGATTATAATTTCGATTCTAAAAAAATTGTAAAAATTCTAGTAAATAATACACAAGTCAAATCTGTTAGATACGATCAACTTTTCCCACAATCTGATTTGAATAAATTTATAGATTCTATATTATTATCCAGTAAGTTTAAGCCATATATACCCAATATAAAATCTATATTTTTCGATGTCATTGTCCCAAATATATCTTACAACGAAAAATTAACAAAAAGCGCTGCAGAAGATCGTGTAAATCTGATTTCGTTGGTTAGAGGTCGTGTAGAGAAGGGAACTCTTATTATCTCCAAAGGAGAAGTTGTTAAAGGAGATAAGTTAGCCGTTTTAAAGTCACTTGAATCTGAATACGAGTCACAAGTTTGGACTGAAACAAATTATACTTGGGTAATTGCTGCATATACTATTTTGGTTGCTCTATCATTGTTAATGTTATTATTATTCTTAAGAAAATATCGTCATGAAATTTATTTAAATAACACGAAAGTAACATTCATTTTTTTCAATATTGTTTTGATGATTTTATTAACCACTTTAGTCATAAATTTTAATCCAAGTTATGTTTATGTTGTACCCTTGTGTATTCTACCATTAATACTTAAGGCCTTTTTTGATGCTAGATTGGGACTTTTTGCTCACGTTATAACTGTGTTACTTATAGGATTTATAGTCTCAAATAATTACGAGTATATGTTTTTACAAATTATTGCGGGGATAGTCACAATTTTAACAGTTTCTGAATTATACAAAAGAGCCAACTTATTTATTTCAGTAGGTCAAATTAGTTTAATATATATATTGTCTTATTTTTCTTTTTATGTTATATATGAAGGAAATATTGATGGGTTGAAATGGGAGAATTTTTTACTTTTTGTTTTATGCGGTTTTGCAACTCTTTTTGTTCAGCCTTTAATATATGCCTATGAAAAGTTGTTTGGTTTAGTTTCGGATGTCTCATTGTTGGAGTTAACAGATACTAATAGTTTCTTGCTTAAGAAATTATCAGATAAGGCGCCAGGAACTTTTCATCATTCATTAAACGTTGCAAATTTAGCTGAATCATGTGCTAATGAAATTGGAGCAAATTCGCTTTTGGTTAGAGTTGGAGCGTTATATCACGATATAGGAAAGATGCATAACCCTACTTACTTTACCGAAAATCAGTCAACCGGTATAAATCCACATGATGAATTATCACCTGTTGAAAGCGCCAATATTATCATTGATCATGTAATTAATGGAATAGAAATTGCTAAAAAATATAATCTTCCAGATCGTGTTATTGATTTTATAAGAACACATCACGGAACAAGTACTGTGCGCTATTTTTACAATCTGCAAAAAGAATTAAATTTAGAATTTAATTCTGATGATTTTAAGTATAAAGGTCCAATGCCTTTTAGTAAAGAAACAGCTATTTTGATGATGTGTGATAGTGTTGAGGCTGCGTCTAAAAGTTTAAAGGATCCAACTTCAACAAAAATTAATGATTTTGTTGATTCTATTATTTCTTCTCAAATTGATATAGATCAATTTTTGAATTCAGATATTACTTTCAAGGAAATTCAATCTATTAAAAAAGTTTTAAAGCATAAGTTGGCTAATATGTATCACCTTCGAATAGAATATCCTGATTAGATTCAAATTTCATAATTAAAAATTAAATAAATAGTTTGCGTTGTTCCATATGATAAGCTACATTTGCATCCGCAATTTTATTGTATAAGTTCATTAAAATAGGAGAGGTGCCAGAGTGGTAATGGAGCAGATTGCTAATCTGTCAACGCGTAAGTGTTGCCCGGGTTCGAATCCCGGTCTCTCCGCAGATTTAAATTAACAATACGGGGTGTAGCGTAGCCCGGTTATCGCGCCGCGTTTGGGACGCGGAGGTCGCAGGTTCGAATCCTGCCACCCCGACAGTATTGTTTTGACCTAAAACGGGGTGTAGCGTAGCCCGGTCATCGCGCCGCGTTTGGGACGCGGAGGTCGCAGGTTCGAATCCTGCCACCCCGACAAAATATAGTTTATATGGTCGCGTAGCTCAGCTGGATAGAGCATCTGCCTTCTAAGCAGACGGTCATAGGTTCGAATCCTATCGCGATCACAGATAACCTTCTGATTTTCAGAAGGTTATTTTGTTTTAGATAGTTTATTTTTTGTTTTAAAATACTCAGTTCTAACTAAAGGTTTGATTAAATTCATTCACCCTTTTAGTATTTTTTTTTTTGCTATGTCAATATTTATTAATTTTAACACTTTACATTTTAAAAATTACTTTATTTTGTGTGTTGAAAATTAATTTAATGTTATATAAAAATTATTTCTTTATTCTTCGTTTTCATTTAATTTTTTTCGCCATAGGATTAAATGCCCAAAATTTTTATTCAGGTTCGGTCTTTGATAAAAATGGTGAACCTATTATTGGTGCTTCTGTCTTTGTAAAGAACTCAACTAAAGGAACACAAACCGATTTTGACGGCAATTTTATTTTAGATGCAAATATCAACGATGTACTTGTTGTAATGTACATTGGATTTGAGAAACAAGAATTTATATTGAACTCTGAATACGATTTAGGTGTGGTTTATTTGATTGAGAAAATAGATATGCTAGATGAAGTAATTATTGTCGGTTATGGTAATCAAAAAAAGGAAATTTTAACAAGTTCAGTTAGTTCAGTTAAAGGAGATGACTTAACAATTGAGCCTGTAATAAATACAATTCAAGCTTTGCAAGGAAAAGCTGCTGGTGTTAATATTATTGCATCTGATGCTCCTGGAGCTTCCTCACAAGTAATTATTCGAGGTCTTGGGACTGTACTTTCAGGTCGTGAACCTCTTTATGTTGTTGATGGAATTTTGACTAATAATATCAATAACATTAATACTAAAGACATTGAAAATATTAGTATTCTTAAAGATGCTTCATCACTTGCTATATACGGGAATAGGGGAGCTAACGGAGTTATAATTGTCACAACTAAAAAGGGAAAACAGGGTAAAATTTCTTTTTCAATTGATAGCAATGTTGGAATAAGAAGTATAAATTATAGGCCTAAAATGGCAAATACTAATTCTTTCATAACCTATAGTAATGAGGCAATTTTATGGAACTTATTAACCGATTCAAATCCAAACAACGATAATAGTTTATCTAATTTTTTTCCATCAGAACAGTTATATAATACTAATTGGTTGAACGAGGTTACCCAACTAGGTTTAATGACTAATCATAATTTATCTGCTTCAGGTGGGAACAATGATATTCAATCTTTTTTTAGTTTTAACTTAAATAAAGAAGAAGGAATATTGACTGGTAATAATTTTGAGCGTGTAACATTTAGAAATAATATTAACTATAAACTATCAAAAAAAGTTGATTATTCTCACAATATTAGTGTACAATTAGCCAATTCAAATCCTAAAAACTTTGGAGTTTTTACAAGTGCCTACAAACAGGCTCCGATCGTTCCTGTAAAGGATGAAAATGGGAGGTATGGTTCGTCAGTTGCATTCAATAATGTGGCTAACCCAGTAGCGCAGCTAGAGCTTCAAAATGAAAAGCAGAGATTTTTAAAATTGCAAGGGACATTTAAATTTGATTATAAGATTTTAGAATCTTTAACTATTACTTCACGTTTTTCTGTAGAAACAAATTACAATCGTTTTTATAATTTTGACAATAGATTGGCTACGTATTTATCTATAGAACCTGGAAATACTATTAATAATTTTCAACCAACAGATCCTAACGCTCCAGAAATACCTGAGACAGTCTTATACGTTGCTCATAGTAACGACTATCGCTGGTTTTTTGATAACTACGTTACATATAAAAAGGAGATTAAAGAAAAACATAATATTAATGCCACATTTGGATTAGTTTCTGAATCTAATAAATATGAAAACCTTTATGGTTCTAGGGTAAATGTTCCGCCTGATTCAAATTTAAATTTTAATCTTGATTTAGGAAATAGCAATGATGGTACAGAAGAATCTGGCGGGGGTTTTTCTGAATCAAGAAAGCTTTATTCTTACATTGCAAGATTCAATTATGACTATGATTATAAATATATTTTTAATGCTTCATACAGAATGGATGCTGCTAATTTCTTTCAAGAAAAGTTTAGATATGGAAATTTTTATGCATTTAGCGCAGGATGGTTTTTAAGTAGAGAAGATTTTATGGTGAATAGCTTTTTTGATAAATTAAAATTAAGAATTAGTTATGGTGAATTAGGCAATGCTCAAATACCGAGTCTTAATGTAGTCAGATTTAATCAAGGTTTCCCCTATCCATTTGGTTCAGGGCAAAATACTCAACAGGGTGGTACAGTTACTGCTACTGTGCAAGAAGATTTATCTTGGGAAAATACTAATGAGTATAATTTTGGAATTGAATTTTCTTTATTCAATTATAGGTTAAATGGGGAATTAGATTTATACAAAAGAACTAATAATAATGCCATTTTACCGTTACAATTACCCAGCACTTTTGGATTTGATCCCTTTTTGTCTCATGTTGGAAAAATTACAAATAAAGGAATTGAATTTAGTTTGAATTGGAATGAAATTATAAACGATAATTTATCTTATGATATTTCAGCTAATTTGGCTCATAATCAAAACGAGCTTTCGGAAATTTCAAATCAGTTTTTTACAAATCAAATTGGAGGAAATATCAACAATGGACAATACACAAAACGAGTTTCTTTAGGACAACCTCTTGGTAGTTTCTTTTTGTATGAAATTGATGGGATTGATGATACTGGACAATTTGTTTATAAAGACCTAAATAATGATGGTGATATAAATGAAGAAGATAGACGTTTTTTTGGTTCATTTATTCCTTCTTTTACCTCTGCTTTAAATCTGAAAATTAAATATAAAAAATTTGATTTTAACTTAGATACTTATGGTAGTTTTGGGAATAAAGTATATAATGGGAAGAAAGCTCAGCGTTTTGGTAATGAAAATATAGAACAATATGTATTCAACAATCGTTGGACATCGGGAAGGCCAAGTAATACTACCTCTAGGGCCTCAAACAATGTTCCGTTATCATCCAATTATTTTCTAGAATCTGGGGACTTTTTTAGAATTAATAATTTTACCTTAGGTTATACTATAGACACTAGAAAAAAGCTAAATAAAATTAGATTTTATATGACTGCTAAAAATCCTTTAATTTTCAAAAGATTTTCCGGCTTTACCCCTGAATTAGCAGGCGATCCAATGGGATTAGCTGGAATTGAATTAGATGCATATCCAGCTTTAAGTTCTTATTTTTTAGGCTTCAATATTTTATTTTAATTAAATGTCAAGGGTTATGAAAATAAATCAAAATAAGTTTTTATCATTATATTTTTTGTTGATTTTATTATGTATACCTCAATTTTCTTGTAATGAAGATTTTTTAGAAATCGATGCAAATCAAATTACAGCTGATGCCATTACTGCTGAACAGGCTATAGAGTTAGTAAATGGAACATATAATATTTTTCTATCTTGGCAGGTTAGCTCTTTTTCATGGAATGCAATAACCAGTATTGCAAGTGATGATGCATATAAAGGAAGTGATCCAGGCGATACAGGATCTGATAAACATCTTTTTGACGCTTTAGCTCATGATGCGACATCAATATCAGTTGCTGAAGTTTGGGAAGGTCATTTTAACGGAATTCAGCGAGCTAACCAAGCTATAAACAGAATTCAACCGTTTGATGATTTAGATTTAGAATTAAAATCTAGACTCATTGGTGAAGCTAAATTTTTAAGAGCATTATTATACTTTAGACTTTTACAAACCTTTGGTGGAGTACCACTAATAACAGAAACTCCTGATATTGATTCTCCACTTGAAGAGTTGTTAAGCAGAGCCACTAAAGAAGAAACATATGAATTTATTGAAAGCGATTTAATATATGCAATAGGTGTTTTACCTGAAAAAAGCGCGTATCCTGAAATGGAATTAGGTCGAGCAACAAAAGGTGCAGCAAAAACCCTTTTAGCTAAAGTGAGCATGTATCAAAATAAATGGGATATAGTTTTTAATTTAACAAATGAAATTATTTTATCTGGGGAGTATGGTTTAACTTCAAATTATGAGGATATATGGAAAGAGATAGGGGAAAATAATCAAGAATCAATTTTTGAAGTTCAAGCTAAAGGTGAATTACCATCTGTTGGAGTTGATAAGTATAGCTTAACTCAAGGCGCAAGAGGTCAAGGCGGTTGGGGTTGGGGATTTAATGTACCTAGTGAAAATCTTTTAAATTCTTACGAATTGGATGACGTTAGAAGAGAAGCAACTATAATATTTCGTGGCGAAACACTTTATGATGGAAGGTTTGTTCCCGAAACAGTAGTTAATCCAATGTATAACCAAAAAGCTTATTCGAGTTCGTTTACTGAGAATGAACAAACAGGTAAGAATATAAGGATACTCAGATTTGCAGAGGTTTTATTAATGAATGCTGAGGCTGCAAGTCAGTTGGGTGGTGACGTCTCAGGACCACTAAATCAAGTCCGAATTAGAGCAGGTCTACAGCCATTAAATAATCCTTCACAACTTGATGTTTGGAATGAAAGAAGATGGGAGCTAGCCTTTGAACATGATAGATATTTTGATTTAGTTCGTCAGGGCAGAGCTTCAGTAGTTTTACAATCTATTGGCATTCCATTTTTAACTGGTAAACACGAATTATTTCCAATACCTCAAATTCAAATAAATTTGAGCGACGGCATTTTACAACAGAACCCAGGATGGTAATGAAAAAAATTATGAATTTTAATATTATTAACAACAAAGCATATTTTATTTTAGCTATTTTTTTAGTGACTACTATTTTTAATTACTCATGTGAAAACCCAAACAATATAACACCTCCACCTGCTGATGTTGGATTTATTTCTAGCGAAATAATTGATGAAATTACTTTTGAGGAACTTCTTGAGCTAACTCAAGAGAAAACTTTTAAATATTTTTGGGATTTTGCAGAACCTGTTAGTGGTTTAGCAAGAGAAGATAGCGGTCGTCCAAATATTATAACAATGGGTGGCTCGGGTTTTGCAATTGCATCATTTACTGTTGCGGTTGAAAGAGGATGGATATCAAGAGATGAGGGAATTGAAAGAATGGAGAAAGTAATATCTTTTTTGGAAGGGGCTCAGAAATATCACGGTGCCTTTTCTCATTGGTATGATAGCTCAGGTAATACAATACAGTTCAGTCAATTAGACGACGGAGGTGATATTGTAGAGACTGCTTTATTAATGCAAGGATTATTAATTGCAAGACAATATTTTTCTGAAAACTCAACAGAAGAAATAATAATAAGAAATAAAATAACAACACTTTGGGAAGCTGTTGAATGGACATGGTATACACAAGGACAAAATAAAATAACTTGGCATTGGTCCCCAACAAATAATTTTGATATAAATTTAGATGTAACTGGTTGGAATGAATCATTAATTGTTTATGTATTGGCAGCTTCTTCTCCAACTTATCCCATAAATATTGATGTATACAACCAGGGCTGGACAGGAAATGGTGCAATGGTTAATACAGGTACTTTTTATGATTTGTTTCTACCTCTTGGTGAAAATTTTGGGGGACCCTTATTTTTCTCTCACTATTCATTTATTGGACTTAACCCAACAAATTTAAGCGATCAATACACAAATTATTTTGATCAAAACAGATCACATTCTCTTATTAATTATATGCATTGTGTAATAAATCCTTATGAATACGATGGTTATAGTGAAAATAGCTGGGGTATAACTGCAAGCACTAATTATGATGGTTACTCAGCCCACAGTCCAACAAACGACTTGGGGGTAATAGCTCCAACCGCAGCATTATCTTCTTTTCCTTATACTCCATTGGAATCAAAGAGAGCTTTGGAACACTTTTATTACAATTTAAACGGTAACTTGTGGGGTGAGTATGGCTTCTATGATGCATTTTCTGTTCACTATAATTGGTTTTCAGAATTATATTTAGCTATTGATCAAGGGCCTATTATACTTATGATCGAGAACTATAGAACCCAATTGTTATGGAATTTATTTATGCAAGATCAAGATATTATAAATGGTTTAAATAATTTAGGATTTACCTTTTAGTAGTAAATTAATAACAGAAACCTTATTAAATTAAAACTTAATTATTATGAAACAAAAAATACTTTTTTTTCTAGGCATTTTGAGCTATTTAAATTATGGTCAATGTAGTGATCCTGTCATTACTAATTTTGAGTGTGGTATGCCAACACAAACAATTTTGGGTAATGGAGTAACTTTAATTAGTAATTTTGTTTCAAGCGGAATAAACACTTCTAACAACATTGGTGAATACAATGATGATGGTACTAATGGTTGGGACAACTTATTAATTGACTACGGTACTGAAATTAATCTTAATTCAAATACATTTTTAAGCTTTAAACTTTATTCAACTTCATCAATACAAGTTTTAGTTAAACTAGAGGGCGGAACTCCATTCGAAATTTGGTCAGATTTTAGTTTGGTGGATACTTGGCAAGAGTTAAACTTTGATTTTAGTAGCGCTGTAAATAATGGTAATACATCTCTTGTACTATTCTTTAACGCTTCACAAACTTCTGGTACTACATCGGATACATACTATATAGACGATTTACGCTGGACGAATACAATTAACTCTTATCCATTAATTTCAGATTTTGAAAGTTTAAATCCCTCTTTTCCATTACTTGGTAATATTCAAAAAGTTTCAAACCCGTATTATTCAGGAATAAATACTTCAACTAATGTTGGGCAATACATCGATGACGGAACTAGCGGATGGGATAATATGGAAATAGATTTTGGAACCACAATTGATCTTTCATCAAACCCATACTTTTCTTTAAAGCTTTATACACCATCATCAATCCAAGTGATGGCAAAATTGGAGGGAGGAACGGCTGTCGAGGTCTGGTCAGATTTTAGTTCTGAAAATACATGGGAAGAATTTAATTTTGACTTTAGCGGTGCCATAAGTTCTGGTAATACAAAATTAATTTTATTTTTTAACCCAGGTGTTGAATCTGGAACTTCATCAGATATTTATTATATTGATGATTTAGGTTGGTTAAGTACTTTATCTAACGATGAAGTTAATTCAATTGATTCTTTCACTTACTCTCCAAATCCTATAAAAGACTTTTTAAAAATTGATTCCAAAACTAATATTAATTCAATCATAATATTTGATATGTATGGTAAAGTTTTAATATCACACAGGAATATTAATAAAAAGTCTTTCGAATTTGACCTTTCAACTTTAAGTTCAGGGACTTATTTTTTGAAAAATATTTTTGGAAATAGAACAGAAACAATTAAAATAATAAAGAAATAAGAAAATTTCAAGTGGGCTAATTTTGTCAACCTGATCAATTAATTTTAAACTGGTGGTAAAAATTATATTTTAAAATTAGATATTTCATGAAAAGATTAATTTATTACATTAAAAATTTTATTGCAATTTTAACTTTGCTTGTTTTTATTTCTTGCGAGGATGAATTTAATAGTTTTCCAACAATCAATTATAGTCCGTGCGAAGATAGCAATGTTGTCCTTGATTCTAACATTATAACTGATTTTGAATGTCAAGCTAATTTCAGTTTAGATAATGTTCAAACAATCAGAAATCCGTATGAAACTCCTTTAAATAATAGTAAATTTATAGGTCTTTATTCACAGAATTTGGATTCAAATGATTATATAGAGATTGATTACGGTAATCCTATTGATCTGTCTCACAATACTGTTTTTAAAATTAAATTAAAAACTGAAATTTCTGGTGTACTCAAAGTTATGCTAGACGGAGGCACTTCTGATCCTGTTTATATATCAAAAAATATTGATGGTAATAATGGCTGGACAATTCATAGTTTTGATTTTAGCTGGAGACAAAATGAAAATCATCAAAAAATAAAAATTTACTTTAATTATGGTCAAAATGTTCTAGCTGGAACCCCTAATATATATTACATTGACGATTTATTTTTTGATGTTTATATAGATCCTTGCCAAAATATTGAACAAAACCCATCAGTAATAAGTGACTTTGAGTGTCAAAAAAATTACGAATTGATAAATGATTTTAATGAAGTTCCAATAATTAATAATCCATACCCTGATGTTGTAAACAATAGTATTTTTGTTGGAGAATTTATTGATGATGGTACTAATCCGTCTGATGCGATGATAGTTGATTTTGACACACCTATTGACCTCACAGAAAATTCTCAATTACACATTAAAATAAATTCATCAATTTCTGCACCAATAATGGCTGGATTATATGGTGATTCAGTTCCGCTTGAGATTACAAGTAGCATAGTTACAACTAGTGAATGGATAAATTATATTTTTGATTTTAGTAATGCAGGTAATGATTTTACAATTTTAAAAATTTATTTTAATAACGGTATATCTAATGGAAATTCTGATCAAATTTTCTACATAGATGAGTTAATGTTTTTACCTGCACCTTGTGATGAACCGCTTGTCGAAATCTGTACAGGAGTTGAGGTAGATTTAAATATTATAAGCGATTGGAACTGTCAACAAAACTATGAAATTGAAGCTTCTATTCCAATAGTTTCCAGCCCTCTAATAAGTTGTGAAAACAGAAGTCAATATGTAGGAAAATATACGGATAATGGTAATGAAGCTTGGGATGCTTTTATTTTAAATTACAACGGAGTAATTAATTTAAATAGTTATAACAAATTAAAATTTAAGCTTTTTTCTTCATCATCGATTCAGGTTCTTGCAAAACTTGAAGGGGGATCATCTATTGAAAAATGGTCAGATTTTAGCTTAGTCAATACATGGCAAGAATTTAGCTACGATTTTAGTGATTCCATTACAAATGGAAATACAACTTTGGTTTTATTTTTTAATGCAGGCCAAACCAATGGTACTAATGAAGACGTGTATTTTATTGACGATTTACGTTGGGAAGAAAATTGAGTTAGTATTTTTGAGGTAATTTAAGTTTTTGAATTTAACCTTGAAAATTAAAAAAGTTTATTACAGAATGAATAAATACATATTCAAATTTGCTATATCGCTGTCATTTTTAATATTAGGATGTTCCAGAGATACAAATTTAAATTCGTCAGGTATTGATGTCTATAGTAAAGTAGATTCTATAATGAGTTTGATGACTTTGAAAGAAAAAGTTGGTCAAATGACAATGTATAGTGGTGATTGGGATAAAACGGGACCAGTTGTTAGTTCGAATAATATCAAATTTATTGAAGAAGGAAGTCTTGGTGCAATGTTTAATGTTTACTCAGCAAAGAAGACAAAAGAATTACAAAAAATAGCTATTGAGAAAACAAGACTTGGTATTCCTCTTTTATTTGGATATGATGTAATTCATGGTTTTAAAACAATTTTTCCAATAAATTTAGGACATGCTGCAAGCTGGGATCTTGAAGATATTCAAAAGTCGGCTCGAATAGCTGCATCAGAAGCAACTTCTGAGGGCTTGCACTGGACTTTTGCTCCAATGTTGGATATTGGAAGAGATCCTCGCTGGGGAAGAGTTTCAGAGGGATCTGGAGAAGATGTTTTTCTAACTAGTCAAATTGCTAAGGCATATGTAAATGGATTTCAAGGAGAGGACCTATCATCAAATAATACGTTAATTGCTTGTGCAAAACATTTTGTTGGTTATGGTGCTGCTTTAGCTGGTAGAGATTACAACACGGTAAACATGGGTCAGGATCAGTTAAGAAATGTGTATTTACCTCCGTTTAAAGCCGCAGTGGATGCTGGAGTAGAATCGTTCATGACAGCATTTAACGAACTGAATGGAGTACCTTCTACAGGAAATAAATTTATTTTTAGAGATATTTTGAGAGACGAATGGGGCTTTAGAGGATTTGTTGTTACAGATTATACTGCAATTAATGAATTGATACCTCATGGTTTTGCTTTGGATGAACAACATGCTACAGAAATTGCAATAAAAGCTGGTGTTGATCTTGATATGATGAGTGGCGCTAACAGGCTTTATTTAGAAGAATTAGTAAATAACGGTAAGGTTGATATTAGTCTAGTTGATGATGCATGTAAAAGAATACTTTTGACCAAATTCAAATTAGGTTTATTTGACGATCCTTTTAAATATAGTAACGTGCAAAGAGAAAAAGAAACGATTTATAAATCAGAACATTTGGATTCAGCACGTAAGTCTGCCGCAATGTCAAGTGTATTGTTAAAAAATCAAAACAATTCGCTTCCTTTAAATAAAAAGGAAACGATAGCACTAATTGGACCTTTAGTGAAAGATAAAAATAACATTATCGGAAATTGGGCTGCTGCTGGGGATAGAAATGGGAAAGCAATCAGTATTTATGAAGGTATCAAAACTCATTTAGATGATTCAAATATTTTATATTCTAAAGGGTGTAATATTAAAAGTGATGATAAAAGCGGATTTAGTGAAGCTATATCTATAGCAAAAAAAGCAGATAAAATAGTTTTAGTCATGGGTGAGGATTACCACATGAGTGGTGAGGCTGCAAGTAGGACAAATATTAAAATTCCCAAAATTCAAAATAAATTAATTAAAACTTTGAGAAAAGAGTTTCCAACGAAAAAAATAATTTTAATATTAATGAATGGTCGCCCGTTGGATCTATCTGAAGAAGATTCTTTTGCAGATGCAATTTTAGAAGTTTGGTTTCCTGGAACCAGTGGAGGACTTGGTGTTGCTGATGTTTTGTTTGGAGTATATAACCCATCAGGAAAACTTCCAATTACATTTCCCAGAAGTATTGGACAAGTACCAATTTACTATAATGTTAAAAATACAGGAAGACCTATTTCTACAGAAAATCCCAGCGAAGATTACAAATCCAATTACATTGATTCTCCTAACACTCCTTTATACTCTTTTGGGCATGGATTAAGCTATACAAAATTTGAATATTCAGATATTTCGCTATCATCAAACTCCATTGGAGTTTCTGATATTTTGTCCGTTTCAGTAAATATTTCAAACTCAGGAAATTATGATGGGCATGAAATAGCTCAGTTATATGTCCATGATAAAGTAGGTAGTTTGACAAGACCGGTAAAAGAACTTAAAGGCTTTAAGAAAATATTTTTAAAAAAAGGAGAAAGTAAAACTGTTAAATTCCAAATAACTGTTGAAGATCTAAAATTTTTTAACGGTAAAGAATATACAGTTGAAGCTGGTGAATTTGATATAGCTATTGCTGGTACTTCTGATATTAGTTTTACAAATTCTTTTAAATTAAAACCATAATTATTTTATTTTATTTTTTCTAACATCAACAAAATTCTTTACAAATAAAATCAAAGCAATTAATGTACTAATTATCATGATTGCAACTCTAATAAAAGCAAAATCATCATGTCTTTCAATAGCCCCAGTGAGTGGTTTTATCAACCCTATCAGTACGATTAAAGTCAGTAAAACTACAATGTGCGCAATAGCTTTATTTTCGTTTTTTAATCCTTTATTTAGTAATAAGATAATTAGTCCTATTGAGGCTGGTATTAGTGCTGTTATTGATGGAGTTTCAGATGAAAAGTAGCCCCATGATGATATTAATATTAAAATGACTGCATTTATTAAGCTAATTTTATGTGGTTTCATTTTTAAAATATTTTGGTAAAATTAAAACCTATTACTAATAATAGGTTTTAATTTCATTTATATAATTTAATCTGGAAGTTGTGACGGGTTAAAATAATAATCTTCTCTAACAATTTCACCATCATTATTAAATGCATGATGAATATGTTGTTTGATAATTGAAGTTTTTCCACTTTTCTTATTTTTAAATGTCATATCCCACCAAGAAATAACTACATCTCCGTCTCCTTCATAATCTAGAACATCAGGAAAGCCACTTTCAACTATATCTACTAAATCGTAAACTTCCATATACTTATCAAAATCATCAAACTCTTCCTCCAGTGATTTGAATTTATTTAATTCTGAGTTCATAACGTCATAAAATCTTGTTGATTCAGTGTAATGACTTTTTATTTTTTCAACGTCCTTTGTTAAGTATGATTGTATTAATAAACGAACTTTTGAAACCAATGGATGGTCTTTATATATAATCCCATTTTTTTTTGTGTCATAAGCGTCATATGCTTTATTCCATAGTACTTGATCATCCATTATATTGATTGATACAATTTTTCCTGAGTTATTAATTCGGAAATTTGCATATCTTGGCATATTAAGTGAAACACCTGTGTTTTTGTCGTATCCAGTAAGCCACGTATAGGTCATTACATCAACAATATTATCTTTTTTATATTCAAATGCATCGGGGTAGGAACCTCCATAATGTTTAATATTGAAATCTTGGATATTTTTGCTCAAATAGTTAGATCTTCCAATTAATTGACTTAATTTTCCAGGCTCATTTCGCATTGTAGAATTTCTCCAGCTAAATTCTTCAGATACCAAACTTTTAATTTTTTCAACGTCACCTGTTACAAAAGCATCGTTAAATTCTTTAACTATCTCAATATACGGATGTTCTATGTAGATAGTTCCATTTTTTTTCTTCTGAGCAAACAATACAGAAAACATTAAGAATGTTAGTAAAGTTAATTTAGTTTTCATAGATATTAATTTAATTATTAGTTTTAAAACACAACTAATATAGTAATTACAAGAAAAATAACAAATTATAAAATAAAGTTACTTTTAAATTTTTTGTTAATTAATAATTATTAAATATAACTTGCAATTAACAATCATATTTAATAATTTTGAAATAAAAGCAATACATCTAACTTAAAACCAATTTTTATGAAACGTATTTTAATATTTTTAATTACACTCAGTTTGTCATTATCAATGTATAATTGTAATAATTCTGCAGGAGTGAATTTAATTAAAGGCGAAGATTATGAAAAATCTTACAGCATGGGGAATGATATTATGACTTCTAAGTTGCAGAAGTTAAGTAAAGCTTACTCTAACAAAGATTCTGAAACATTATTAAAATATTATGATGAAGATTTTCTTGGCGAAAATGGGGTTGAAGATACTGTTAACTGGTTGGAGTCTATGGATTCTATCAGTATGAATCCCTATGTAATAATCCCTATTAAAATTCAAGGCGAGGATGAAACAAAAGTTTTGGCTTGGTCAAAAGAAGAACGGCATTATAAAAATGGATCCTATGAAAAATTAGATTTGATGGAATATTTCAGTTTCAATTCCGATGGTAAAGTAGATGGATTTAGACAATGGAAAACTATAGATTCTTCAAATTTTGGAAAATCTTATGGAGGTAAGTTTATTGGACGTAATCCAGAAAATGAGTACAATGGTAGACCATTGGTGTTTTCTGATCGTAAGGAAGTAGACATTATTGAGAAACTTGTCAAAGACTATAATGAAATGAATATAGAAGAATTTGTAAAACCTTTTTCTGACCAAACTGTTTTAAATACCTACGATGGCAAAAGATTAAAAATGAAGAAATCAGAAATGTCTTCTTTATTTGATGATTACAAGTCAGTAAATTGGGTTCCTTATTCAATTGTACCTCTAAAAATTTATGACACAGATGCGGCATCGGCTGTTCAGGTTATGTCTAAAGAAACTAGAGTTTTTAAAAATGGTAAAGTTTGGGAAAAGGAACTATTTGAAATCTTTTATTTAAATTTAGATGGAAAAATAACTTCAATGACTCAATTTGCTAGAGACTTCTAGTACAATTTATCATAGCACTAAATTTGAGTTTATGAAAAAAATCACTTTTTTGATATCATTTATTTTAAGTGGATCAATTTATTCACAGACAGTTATGACCTTTAATTCTTCACAAGAAATAACTGATCCAATTTCGATATTATGCCAATCATACGAGTTGAGTGATATACCTTGGGATTATTTCTGTGAAGGGATCTGGGATGACTCATCACATCAATGCCCACAAACTTCTTTTACTGCTCAATCATCCGGAAATTATATTATCAGAATAACAGATGTTTATGGAAATGGATGGAATGGTACTACTTTAGATGTTAGTGTAAACGGTGAACTGATTTTAAATCAACTTGGTTTAGATTTTAATAATAGGTGGGTTGAAGAATATATGTTTTATGTTAATGAGGGAGATTTAATAACTACCAGCTGGTCTAATATTGGTCCTTATTTTAATGAATGTGGATATGAAATTGCATCTGAAGATGCAATTAATTCAGTTGAATTTCCATCACACACATATAGCCAAATTTATTACAGACAATTTATTCCTCAAGATTTTGGGTTTTCTGGAGATATAAATTTAACTGAGATTCAGTTTGGAGTTTGGTATACTGATTCAAATGGAATAAATAGTTCAAGTCTACAAGATGTTAATGCTCAGGCTAATATTTATATAAATAATAATGGTGGGATTGGAGGTGAATTTGGAATTAATCAGGACAATTTAAATTTCGTAGCAAGTACTGGAGATATTACAATAACTCATAATGACCATCAATCTATAGTTAGCGCACCTATTCAATTTAATACTGCTGGTGTATCAATACCAGACGGTTTACAGGCGAGTTCTGAAACAGAATATGTGGTTGAAATAATTTTTCCTGGGGGAGAACCATCTCCAATGTCACCTGCTTTTCGTTTGTCTACTGGGGGTAATTTTTCAGATTTTACCTTAGCTATATCAAATCAAAGCCAAAATCCTTCAACTATAGCTAATTCGATGAATTGTATTGGCTTTTTTACATATACCCCAGACAATACATCTCTCATAAATCTTGTTAGCTCTGATGAACCTACTATACCAACTCATGAAGTTGTTTTTAATGTTGATATGACCAATGAAACGGTTGAACCTGAAGGAGTATTTCTTGGTGGTGGAGTCTTTGGTGGAGCTAAAGCTTATCAAATGTTTGACGACAATCAAGATAACATATATTCTGTTAGTCTTCAATTGCAAGAAGGAGCATCGGGAAATTATTTATTTATAAATGGTCCTGCCTGGGGTGGAGATTTTGAAGGAGCTGAGCAACTCGTTGGGCAAGAATGCGCTGATACTGAATTCTTTAATAATAGATTTTTTGAACCAATTTCAGGTCCTACAACTTTAGCATTTTGTTATGGCGAATGTTCAACTCAGTGCACCTCCTTGGGTACAGACTACGCCAGTACATATGGAATCAAGTATTTTCCTAACCCTATTAATGATAAGATTAATATCATGTCAGAATTTATTATTGATAAGGTAAATGTTAAAAATATTGTTGGTCAAGATTTAATCGAGACATCACCAAATGCTAAAGATTTTGAGCTTGATTTTTCAACTCTTCCTTCAGGAGGCTATTTCTTAAAACTAACATCAGGAAATAATACAAAAATATTACGCATTATTGTTGAATAAATTGTCTTAAATATATATTAATAATTATAACTAAAGAAATCAATATTATTGGTTTTTATTATATAAAATTTAAAAAAAATTAATTGATCTCATTGTTACAGTAATTTAATACATTATTATTTTGATTTTTCAAATACGTATTTAATAATATTAGCTCCCATTTTCAAAGCTTTTTCTCTTATGTGTTTTGGGTCATTGTGAATCTCAGGATCCTCCCATCCGTCACTTAAATCACTCTCGTAGGTATAAAGAAGAATTAATTCTTTCTTATGAAATATTCCCATAGCTTTTGGAGCTAAACCATCGTGTTCGTGTATCTTTGGTAGTCCTTTCGGAAATTTAAAATATATATTAAAAACTAAATGGTTAATTGGTAATTCTTTTAGTTCCTTATTTGGAAATAACTTTTTTAATTGAGGTAAAATATAAGGCTTCATTCCATAATTATCATCAATATGTAAAAAACCACCCCCCAATAAATAAGTTCTTAAATTTTTTATTGATTTATTTGAAAAAATTACATTTCCGTGGCCAGTCATAAAAACTATTGGGTATTCGAAAATCTCAGGGTCATCTGGTTCTACAACTTTTACATCGGGGCTTATTTTAGTGTTAATTTGATTGTTACAAAATAGTATTAAATTATTTATGGATGTTGGATTACTATACCAATCTCCACCCCCTTCATATTTTAAGATTGCAAAATCTTGGCTATATATTTTTAAGGCAAAGAGAAAAAAGCAAAAAATAAATTTTTTATTTTTCATTACGCAAATTTATGGTATGACAGGCTACTACAGCAGCAGTTTCAGTTCTAAGACGCGAACTGCCTAAACTGACAGATTTAAAACCAAGTTTTTCAGCTAGCTCTATTTCATCCGAGCTAAAATCACCTTCAGGGCCTATCATTATCAAAATGTTTTTTTTACCTGTTATAATTTTATTAAGTGACGATTTAACTGTTTTTTTGCAATGCGCTATATATTTATTATTGAATAGGTCTTTTTTTACAAAATCTTTAAATGATATAGTACTTTCTAAAATTGGAAAATGTGTTTTTAACGATTGCTTACATGCAGCAGCTATTACTTTTTTATAACGATGTTCTTTTATGATTTTCCGCTCACTGTGTTTACAGATTATTGGTGTTATAAAATCAACTCCAATTTCAGAGGCTTTTTCTATAAACCATTCATATCGATCGTTTAATTTTGTTGGCGAAACTGCTAAATGAATCTTATAATCATTAGGTTTTGAATATTTTACATTAGTTATCTTTACTTTACATTCGAGATGGCTTTCAGTTTCTATTTCACCTTCGAAAAGATATCCAAATCCATTAGTTACAAATATTATATCACCAATTTTTTTTCGTAAAACTTTATTTATATGTCGACTTTCTTTTTTATCGAAACAGAAATTTTTATCTGTTGATTTGAGTTCAGAGTTATAAAATAATTGCATATAAATTATATTTTTAATCTTGCACTAGCAGTTGAATTTTGAGTTGCAAAATCTTTCTTTAAGTATTTCAAATATCCAACAATCGCAATCATTGCTGCATTATCCGTTGTATACTCAAAATCAGGAATGAAAGTTTTCCAACCATAAATTTTTTCAGCTTTCTTTAAACTTTGTCGAATTGCTGAATTAGCTGATACTCCACCACCTAGAGCAATTCTATTTATTCCAGTTTGATTCACAGCCATTCTTAGCTTATCATTCAAAATACCAACTATAGTATATTGGATTGAGGCGCAAATATTATTTATATTTTCAATAACAAAATCAGGGTTTTTTTCTATCTCCTTTTTAATGAAATATAAAATAGCAGTTTTTAATCCTGAAAAACTAAAATTTAATCCTTTGACTTTTGGCTTAGTAAACGTGAAAGTTTTTGGGTTACCTGTTTTAGCAAGCTTATCAATTTCAGGACCAGCAGGATAACCAAGACCTAAAATTTTGCCACTTTTATCAAAGGCTTCTCCAACCGCATCATCAATTGTTTCCCCAATCACTGTCATTTTGAAGTGATCTTCAACTTTAACAATTTGAGTATGACCTCCTGAAATTGTCATTGCAAGGAAAGGAAATTGGGGTTTTTCATATTCTTCATTCTCAATAAAGTGAACTAATATATGGGCTTGCATGTGATTTACTTCAATTAAAGGAATATTCAATCCATAGGCAAGAGATTTAGCAAATGATACACCTACTAATAGTGACCCCATAAGTCCTGGACCTTTAGTAAATGCCACGGCAGAAAGTCTTTCTTTCTCAATACCGGCTTTTTTTAAGGCTTGCTCAACTGTAGGTATAATATTTTGTTGATGAGCTCTAGAGGCAAGTTCTGGGACAACACCGCCATAATTTTTATGTACATCTTGATTGGAAATAATGTTACTGAGAATTTTTCCATTGCATAATACTGAAGCAGCTGTATCGTCACATGAAGATTCTATTCCAAGGATGTATATATTTTTTTTGTCCATAGGAGGATTTACTCTTTTTATTCGTTTACTTTGTAATAGTTTGGCAGAAATATTGCTTGTTAACTATTAGGCATTACAAAGAAATAAAAATTATGTCACTTCTTGCTTTTTGAATTACCTAATTTGATTTGTAATAAATTTTAATTTATATTAATAAATATTAAAGCTACAAAAAACATATATGTAAGAATACTAGCAACTTTATTTTTGCTCTTTCTTTTACTATTCATAACTTTTTCAATTCCAAGTATACAAACATATTTTGGCGAATATGCTACAAATAGGATTAATAATAAATTTAATACTAATATAAATATTGAAAGGGCTAGTATTAAATACAATGGAGATATTGAGCTTAAGAATATTCTAATAATTGACCATCAAAATGATTCTTTGATATCTATTGAAAAATTTAATAGCTCAATATTAAGTTTTCTAAATATCAATAATAATAAATTAGTTTTTGGAGGTATTGATATTTATGGGCTTTATTTTAATATAAAAACTTATGAAGGGGAGAATGATAGCAACCTAAAAATATTCACTGAAAAATTTAGAAAAAATAAGAAAAAAACAAAGAATATTTTTCAGCTTTCGTCTTCATCTTTATCAATTTATAAAAGTCAGTTTTCATTAATTAACGAAAATAAGACAAAAAATGAGATATTAAATTTTAAGAAACTTAATATTCAAGCAAATGATTTTTTAATTCAAGGACCTAATGTTAGCGCTGATATTAAAAACATTAGTTTTTATGATTCAAGAGGTATTCAAATGCTAGATTTAAAAACAAAATTTAATTATACTAAAAGCTTAATGACTCTTAATGATTTGAATTTTAAAACTAATAATTCAGAAATAATTGCTGATTTATCTTTTTCTTATAATAAAGGGGATTTTAAATTATTTAAGGATAAAGTTGTAATTCAGGCAAATTTTAAAAAAAGTAAAATTAGTCTTGAAGAATTAAACTTCTTTTATCCTGAGTTTGGCTCAGCCAAAAATATAATTTTTGACACTTATGTCACTGGAACATTAAATAATTTGGATGTTACTAATTTAAATTTGTTTTCTGATGGAGGAACAAAAATTATTGGTGACTTTCATTTTAATAATTTACTTGACTCTAAGAACAAAGAATTTGAAATGAATGCTAAATTTAATAATTTATCTTCTACACATAGCGATTTGAAAGGTATTCTCCCAAGATTGATGGGTGAAAAATTACCATCAAGCCTTAATTTATTGGGTATTTTTTCAGCCATTGGTAATTTAGAAATTAATGATGAAAAAATCTCGCTTAATTTTGATATTGACACTGTCTTAGGTCAAATTAAAGCTGATTTGATATTAGATGACATTGGAGTTATTGATTTAGCAAGTTATAATGGACAGATTGAGCTAATTAATTTTAATCTTGGTAAGCTAATTGAAAATTCAAAAGTTGGAATAGTAAAAACAAAATTGAATATTAAGGGAAAAGGTTTTAAAATTGAAAATATAAGCTCCAAAATTGAAGGTGATTTTGATATTTTTGAATTCAATAAATACAATTACAAGAATGTAAGTGTATTGGGTATTATTAAAAATCGTGTTTTTAGCGGTAAATTAAACACAAATGATTTAAACCTTGAATTAGATTTCGAGGGATTGATTGATTTTTCAGGAATTAATAATACGTATGATTTTTCAGCAAAAATAACTCAAGCTGATTTAAATGCACTTAATTTCTATACAAAAGGTAAAAGATCTGTTATTTCTGGCAATATAAAAATGGATATGCAGGGAAATAAACTTGATGATCTTTATGGACAGATTAAATTTAAAAATTCTCAGTATTTAAATGGTAATGACACCTATTTTTTTGATGATTTTTTAATAACATCTAAATTTGATTCTATTGGATTTAGGACCATAGAGTTTGATTCGCCTGAAATTATTAAAGGAACTTTTAAAGGTCTTTTTAAACTCAAAGAGATTCCATTATTATTAGAAAATTCTATAGTTAATATTTACTCCAAAAGAACTTTAAAAAAAATTACTGAGGGACAAAATATGACTTTTAATTTCAAAGTTTATAACAAGATAATTGAAGTTTTTTATCCAGATCTTGAATTTGGGTCAAATACTTTTTTTAAAGGGGTTTTAAATAGTGATCCAAATAAGTTTATTCTGACATTTAAATCTCCAGTAATAAAGAACGATCTCATCTTCGCAAAAAAGATACAAATTAAGTTTGATAATGATAATCCAATTTTTAATTCTTTTATAGAAATGGACAGTTTAAGTACTCCATATTTGAAGGCAAACGATTTTAGTTTAATAAACTTTAAATTTAATGACACACTATATGTGAAGTCAAATTTTAAATATGGTAAAACAAAATCTGATAAATTTGATTTTAATTTATTTTATACCAATATTGGTGATAATTATATTGTTGGACTCCAACCATCAAAAGTTCAATTTAAAAATGTGTTATGGGAATTAAACTCAGAATCAAATTCTGAAAGTACTTTGATATTTAACCCTGTTAATAAAGGTTTTAGTCTTGATCCGATAAATATTTCTTATGGGTCAGAGAAAATTATTTTAAATGCTAATGCAAAAGATTCAACATCAACAACAGTTGATATTGAGTTTAAAAATGTAGATTTAGCTAAAGTGACACCTGAAATTGATAGTCTACGATTAGGTGGAGTAGTGAATGGTAAACTTGAAGTTTCAAAGTTTGTTAATACTTATCTACCAAAGTCATCTATTGATATAAATGATTTTAATGTTAATGGATTTAATTTAGGTGCATTTAAAGCAGACATTGTAGGAAATTCTTCATTAACTAATTATGACGTTGATATCAAAATACAAGAAGATTCAAACGAATCTTTCTCCGCTACAGGAAACATTGATGTATCAGGTGAAAACTCATATTTGAATGTTGATTTGAATTTTGATAATTTCATTTTAAACCCCTTAAATCCATTTGGAGGAGGGTCCATAACAAATATTAGAGGTAATGTTTCAGGAAATTCAAAAATTACAGGACGACTTCAAAAGCCGAAAATTAATGGCTCATTAAAATTAGATAATGGGGGTATTACAATACCGTATTTAAATGTTGATTACGATTTTGAAAATAACACTAAAATAGATTTAATAGATCAAAGTTTCATTTTTGATTCAGTTGATTTCAAGGATTCTAGTTTTTTTTCCAAAGCTCAATTAAACGGAATTATGAGTCATAACAATTTTGCTAATTGGTCTTTAAAAGCTTCAATTGACACCGATCGTTTACTTGTTTTAAACACCGAGAAAGATGAAGAATCTCTATATTATGGATCTGGATATGTTAGCGGAAATATTGATATCTCTGGACCTTTGAAACAATTGTATATTGAAGCTAATGTTTCAACCTCAAAAGGAACAATTTTTAAAATACCTCTCAGCGAAAGTGAAATGATTAGTGAAAATTCTTATATCAAATTTATAAACTTAAAAGAGAAAAATGATGTGTCATTAAGATCAATTAAACTTGATGAAATTAAAGGAGTTGAAATGGAATTTAATATGGATGTGACTGACGATGCAGAAATTGAAATAGTTATTGATCGTGATACAGGCAGCTCAATTATTGGGCGGGGTAACGGAAGTATTTTGGCTCAGATTAATACAAACGATAAATTTCAAATGTTTGGTGATTTTTTAGTACTAGATGGCTATTATAATTATAGCTTAGGTAAAGTCATTCAAAAAAAATTCAAATTGGTTAAAGACGGGTCATTACAATGGAATGGTAATCCACTTAAAGCAGAAATTAATATTGAGGCAATATATGAGGGAATTAATGTTAATCCATCAACTTTACTTGATAATCCAATAAATCAAAGCATACCAGTTGATGTTAAAGTTAATTTGACTGGCGCATTAGAAAAACCTGACTTAGATTTTGATATTCGCTTTCCAAAAATTAATTCAACTCTAAATAATGAGCTTAGAGATCGATTGCGGGATAAAGACAAGAGGCAATTCCAAGCTTTATCCTTGCTTGCTACAGGTTCATTTAGAAGCAAAATTGCTTTGGATTCCCAAGATGCATTTGAATTAGTTTCTGATGGGGTGACCAATGTTTTAAATGATATTTTTTCTAATGAGGATAATAAGGTTAAACTTGGATTAGATTTAGATATCGGTGAGAATACACCAGAATATGAAACTGATAGTAGATTAGGAGTTACACTTTCAACAAAAATTAGTGAAAATGTTTTGATAAATGGTAAGGTTGGTGTTCCTGTCGGTGGAGTTAGTCAATCAACAGTGGCCGGAGATTTTGAGGTAGAAGTTTTATTGAATGAAGACAGAACTTTATCACTCAAATTTTTTAATAGAGAAAATAGTATACAAAACTTTGGTGAGCAGATTGGGTACACTCAGGGTCTTGGATTATCATATAATATAGAATTTGATAATTTGAGAGAACTGCTTAAGGAATTATTTACAAATAAGAAAAAAGAGTCAGAAAATACTAACCAAAAAAATGATAAATCGGTTACGCCAACATATATTGAATTTAAATAAAGTATACATTTTGATTTAAATATGTATGTAGTTGTCAACGAAAACGTTTGATTTTTATTAAATCTTTAAAATATTTATCAAAGATTAGATTATTCTTACTTAAGTTATTAGTTTTGCAAAGTATAAAATGGTAAAAAAATTAAATAAAATAGGCGTTCTTACATCTGGTGGCGACTCACCTGGAATGAATGCTGCAATAAGGTCTGTAGTACGAACTTGTGCATTTCACAAAATAGAATGTGTTGGTATTTACCGGGGATTTGAAGGAATGATTGAAGGAGATTTCAAGGTTCTTGATGCCAGAAGTGTCAATTATATAATCAATAAAGGTGGTACATTTTTAAAATCAGCAAGATCAAAAGAATTTAGAACAAAGAGTGGCAGAGAAAAGGCTTATCAGAAATTATTGAAAGAGGGTATCGAAGCGCTAATTTTGATAGGAGGGGACGGTACATTCACGGGTGGTATGATTTTTAATAAAGAGTTTGGTTTTCCTTTTATTGGAATTCCCGGCACCATTGATAATGATATTTCTGGAACTAATTATACTTTAGGATATGATACTGCTTTAAATACTGTTGTTGAAGCTATTGATAAGATTAGAGATACAGCAAGCTCACATAAAAGATTATTTTTTGTTGAAGTCATGGGTAGAGACGTTGGTCACATTGCTTTAAATGCAGGGGTTGGGTCAGGAGCTGAAGAAATCTTAGTGCCTGAAGAAGATTTAGGATTGGATCGTCTTTTAGAATCATTAGAGAAAAGTAAAAATACAGGCAAGTCTTCAAGTATTGTTGTTGTTGCTGAAGGAGATAAAACTGGAAAAAATGTTTTTGAATTAAGGGATTATGTTGAAGCAAATCTTGATGGTTATGATGTCCGAGTCTCTGTTTTAGGACATATGCAGCGAGGTGGTGCTCCAAGTTGTTTTGATAGAGTTTTAGCTTCAAGAATGGGTGTCAAAGCTGTGGAATCTTTATTAAATGGTAAACATAATGTTATGGTCGGTACAATTAATAATAAACTTGAATTGTGCCCAATAGAAAAGGCAGTCAAAGGTTGCAGTAAAATAGATACAGAACTTTTGAGAGTTTCTGATATAATGAGTATATAAAAATTACTAATCATAAGATAATACAAAATGACAAAAGTAAAAATTGGTATTAATGGATTTGGAAGAATTGGGCGGATAGCTTTTAGAATTGCTTCAGAAAGAACTGACATTGAAATTGTAGGTATTAATGATTTATTAGATGTTGATCATCTTGCATACCTTTTAAAATATGACTCTGTTCATGGTCAATTTAAAGGATCTATTGAAATAAAAAACAAAAATCTTTTTGTAAATGGCAATGAAATTAGAGTAACTTCAGAACACAATCCTGAAAATTTGAAATGGGATTCTTTGGGAGTCGATGTAGTAATGGAGTGTACAGGGATATTCACAAATTTTGAAGGCGCCAACAAGCACATCACAGCTGGTGCAAAAAAAGTTGCTATTTCTGCACCCTCATCAGATGTACCAATGTTTGTAATGGGAGTAAATCATATGGATATTACTAATAATGACGTAATAGTATCTAATGCTTCATGTACAACAAATTGTTTAGCCCCACTAGCTAAAGTTATAAATGATAATTTTGGTTTAGCTGAAGGGTTAATGACAACTGTTCATGCCGCAACAGCTACTCAATTTACTGTTGATGGACCATCAAAAAAAAATTATCGTTTAGGACGAGCATCAATTAATAATATAGTGCCTGCATCTACTGGTGCAGCTAAAGCTGTTGGAAAAGTTATTCCTGAACTTAATGGTAAATTAACAGGGATGGCTTTCAGAGTTCCAACTGTCGATGTTTCAGTTGTTGACTTGACATGCAGATTGGAAAAAAGTGCTAGTTTTCAGCAAGTAAAAGATGCAATTAGAGAAGCTTCTGAAAATGAATTAAAAGGAATTTTGGGGTATACTGAAGAAGGCGTTGTTTCTCAAGACTTTGTTTCAGAATCAAAAACAAGTACATTTGATGCTAATGCCAGTATTGGTTTAAATGATAATTTTGTTAAACTTATTTCATGGTATGATAATGAGTATGGTTATTCTTCTAAATTAGTAGATTTAGCTCAATATATTAATTCGCTCTAATGCTTAATTAATAATAGGCACAACTTTGAGTTGTGCTTATTATTAAAATTTTCTCAATAATATGATTCTTATAGTTGACAGTGGTTCTACAAAAAGCGATTGGATTTCTGTTAATCCAAAATCTGGGCATTCATCATTTGAAAGACAAAGAACCAAAGGGCTTAATCCTGCAATTATTTCAAAAAAAGAAGCTTTTGAAATCATCTCCGAAAATGATATTTTGATGAAGAATAAGCTTGAAGTTGAATATGTATTTTTTTATGGAGCTGGATGCGGAACAGTTGAGGCTCCGAAAATGCTTCATTCAGTTTTGAAAAATATATTTTCAAATGCGAAAATAACTGTTAAAGAAGACACATATGCAGCAATTTATTCTACCGTTGGTATTAAAAAAGCAGCAGCAGTTGTATGTATATTGGGTACAGGTTCGAATTGTACATATTTTGACGGTAACAAAGCTAAACAAAAAGTTGTATCTCTAGGATATTCAATTATGGACGATGGTTCTGGAAATTATTTTGGCAGACAATTGTTGAGGGAATATTATTTTGATTTTATGCCTCACGATATTAAATTAATGTTTAAAACCCGTTACAATTTAAATGATGACTTTATAAAAAATAACCTTTACAAAAAACCAAATCCAAATGCTTATTTAGCAAAATTTGCAGAATTCCTTATTTTAAACAAAGAATCTAAATATATTAGGGGTATTATTAACAAAGGTTTGTCTTTATTTATTAAGACTATGATCTTAAAGTTTGAGACAGAAATAAAATCAGCCCCTGTACATTTTGCAGGTTCAATTGCATTTTTTTTGCAAGACGAAATAAGGGATATTTCTAAAGATTATGGATTTAAAGTTGGAAATTTTCAAAGGCGTCCTATTGAAGGATTAGTAGATTATCATTTGGAACAGGTGTCCAATAAATAAGTTTTATAAAGAAGCTATTAAGCTTATTTCAACATTTACAAATTTTGGTAAATTAGCAACTTCTACTGTTTCTCTCACCGGAGCGATATTATCTTTAAAGTATTTTCCATAAATAGTATTAATTATTCCGAAATTGTTCATGTCACTAATAAAGATTGTAGTTTTAATAACATTGTCAAAGTTCATATTTGCTGCTTCTAGAATAGATTTTAAATTATTCATAACTAAATTTGTTTCATTTTCAATTGTGTCAATTACTAATTCTCCTGATTTTGGGTCAATAGCAATCTGTCCAGACGTATATAATGTATTTCCCAACAAAATAGCTTGACTATATGGACCAATTGGCGCAGGGGCATTTTGAGTTGAAATTATTTTTTTTATAGTCATAATTATAACTGTTTATCTCTTTGACGCTGTTTATCATACTTAATATCGCTAAGAATTCCAGATCTAATTCCAATAAAAAAGTTCCATGAACTTCTATTACTAAATGGAATCCATGAAAAATTCATTCGCCAACTTTCAAGATCGCGTTCAAATCTTAATTGTGTATATGTTACTCCTTTATTTTTAAAATCAAAGCCTGAAGATAGACCTATACTCCATCTTGGGGATAATTCAATATCTCCTGAAAACATTAATGAATGTGATGAAATCTCATTTTGTCTACTAGAATTATTATAATTTAATGCGTATGCTAGTCTTAAACTCCATGGTAATTTGTATTTGTATAAATCTGACATTGATGCTTCTTCTTTGTTATCATTGTTTCCATTGAGTCTTTGATCCGCAAAATCTTGAGGTTTACCAAACAGGTCATCTGCCCTTCCTCCACTCCTTAATGATTCTTTTTTTGAAGCATCGTCATTGTTTTCATCATCTTTGAAACTGTCGCTGGATAAGTTATAACTCATGGTTAAATTAGCACTTGTTACTCTAAACAAACTCCCATTATTATTTATGTTAAAAGTATTTATTTTTTTATTGTTATTATCTAGAGCATATGGGTCCAAAGTTGCTCCAAAATTAACACTCATTTTATTGTCAAAAATCTGTGTACCTCCATTCATTCTTAATGGACTCCAATTTAAGGAATCTGCCGCTATATTATAATTTGTTGAAAGGTTTAATGAATTTAATATAAATATTTTTTTTGGTTCAGTAGCAGTGCTGTCCTTGTCTTTGATTTTAGCTTCAAGATTATTACTTAATGCAATACCTATACTGCTTGAATATCTATTTCCAGGAGATCCAAATAGTGATTGTTCAAATCTAGTATATTCTATTTGGTCGGTTGTTAACCCATCAGCGTTGATAACTTCATATGTATTATAATATTGATCAAAAGCAGGGTTTGTACTGTAACTAACTGAGGGTCTCATTACGTGGCGAATAGCTTGAATTTTTTTATCTTCTCCAAAATTGAACATTCCATAAATTGTAGTACCAAGACTGGTACTGAAATTATAAGTTGTATATGAATCAAATTCTCTTAAT
>Ga0209503_10000331_pt1 | contig 31127 bp, 50 predicted proteins | sample SouAtlMetagenome_2_FD_187448 | JGI IMG/M metagenome (GOLD analysis project Ga0209503, IMG submission 187448) | Marine eukaryotic phytoplankton communities from Atlantic Ocean - South Atlantic ANT15 Metagenome (SPAdes) (version 2) | ecosystem: Environmental > Aquatic > Marine > Oceanic | place... | reverse complement strand
CGAATACCTGATGTCTTTTCAAGATTGACAATGATGTTACCTGTACCACCAGGATTCACTTCGAAGCCTCTTACATCATCACTTTTATCGCCTGTGGTTGATCCACCTACGTATGTAATTTCTGATCCAGAGTCAACACTGAATGTGTCAAGGGTTCCGTTAATTCTTCTTGTAGCCATGTTTTTTAAGAAATTTGACCTTCAGTTGAAAACTGAAATTGAATGTCTGCATCTATTCCGTGATCTTTCATAATGCCGTAGAACATTTGCCGATCCAATGCTTTTTGATGTAAAAGCTCAATAAATGCTTCTTCTAACTCTACTCGGTCTAAAGTTTGGATTGCGATCGCAGCAGCATGAATTGCAAATTCTTGATCTACTGGGAGATTGACTTCCATATAGTTTATAACCTTTATACATATATTACCAACAGTAAATTAAGGAGCAACTCTATACAAACCACTCATCGTCTGATTTATCTAACCTTATAACCCTTGTAGTGCTTTGTTGAATCTTAAAACTTGGCTCATGTATTTTAAGATTTCTTTTTAGTAATACAGAACTGATTCCGTAACTACTACCAAAAAGAATAATAAAACTTACAGCAATAGATCCCATTTGTATTTTCTGTATTTAGTTGTATTCTAAGACTAGTAAAACTTAAATATGACAGTAGAAGATTTAGTCAAATACTTTATAGAGGCTTCTATCAGTGGGGCTAGTAAAACACAAGTACAAAGAAGATTTAAAGAATTATACAATCTTAGTAATGAACAGGTTGATAAACTTCAAAAATTAGCAAAATTTAAAAGTAAACCTAAAAAAATCAATTATAAAGATTTCTACAAAAATAATATTACAAAAAAAACTCAACGAATTTACTATCCTTTTACACAGCTATATAAAAAAGAAAATTTTTTATCAGATAAAGAATGTGATCAATTAATGTTAATGATATCAAGAAACCTCAGACCCTCAACTGTAGCTGACAACGGAGATACTTGTTTAGTAAATGACTACAGAACTAGTAAAACTGCAGACTTAAATTATTTTAAAGATCCTTTTTACCTATCAATAGATAGAAAAATATCTAAATTAATGAATTTAGAACCATTTTTTGGAGAAACAATGCAGGCTCAAAAATATAAAGTAGGTGAATACTACAAAGAACATTATGATTTTTTTTCACCTTTTAATCATGAATTTAAAACTTATTGTGAATGGATGGGACAAAGAACTTGGACTACTATGATTTATCTAAATGATGTTGAAGAAGGTGGAGAAACTTATTTTAAATATTTAAATTTAAAAATTAAACCAAAAAAAGGATTATTAATAGCTTGGAATAACTTATATATAAATGGATTTCCTAATTATAAAACAATGCATGAGGCACTTCCGCCAATTAAAGGTTCGAAGTATATTATCACTAAATGGTGGAGGAGCTGGAGTTTAATTTAATTACCATTTAACTTTATGTGACCAGTACCTAGCTGAAAACTTATCAGGATTTGCATCCTGTGCATTATGTCTTGCATAATATGATTTCTTTCTAGCTTTATCCTTAGCCGACTTTGGATTCTTACCAGCTCCCTTAACACCTTGCTGTCCAAATCTAATTATCTTTTCTTTACCATCCTTGCAGGCTTTTACAACATGAGACTTCGTCTTATGGCTAGGTGTTTTCTTAGGCTTATTACATTTCAAATGATCTTTTGAAAGTTTTTTAGCTTTTGCTCTCTTCGTTTTCGACGACATCCTTTTCTGTCTCGTAATTATATGTCAGTGTCGATCTAAGATGCCACTGATGTTTAGCATGTTCTCTACCACGATCAGCTGCCATATCTTGAGTGAGATCATCACCAATCATACCAGCATACTTTGCTAACTCTTCGAAAAGACCAGAAAGCACGTTGTGAGCCACACTTAATTCTAAGATGATTTTATCTTCGTCATATGGATTACTCATATCAATTTCTTGGAGTCTAGAACCTAGTAAGTTATCAACTCTCAATGGAGTCATTACATTTATTGATCTAGCATGCTCTGCAATAGAATCTACACCTGCATGCATCTCGTCTTGTATGTCACCTGTTAAAAGATGGACTTGATAAAATTTAGAGCCATTTAAACCCCAATGAACTAACCTAGTTGTCTCCAAGACAAACATAGAATCTCTTAAGCACTGAATGATTAGATCATTTACATATGATCTGTCCTTTGGATTTACACTATCCATTAAATAATTTTTATAGTACCTTTCTGTACCTTAGCTCGAATGCTTTGATCTTCGCCACCCTCTGTCCTTGCTAAGGCATCTGGCATACGTCCCCTTTGTAATTCAGGCATATATTCCATAATTTTTTGGCTCTTGTCTTTCTTGCCTGTATATTCATCTAAGAACGCTTTGGCGTTAGCTTGAGATCCATCCGATGTAGAAATCATTTGTTATGTACGGAGTAGCTTTATCTGAAGATACAAGCTTAATAGGAGCACTATTATCTTCTATCCAATGCTTTATTTTACCAAGTCTTTCCTCTGAATAATAAGAATTAGATGGATTATACCAATCTTCTAGTAATACAGATCCTTTTGATCTATTACATTTAGAACAGGAACAAATCATATTAGATTTGACATTATGTCCACCTTTATATTTCGGGACTATATGATCAATAGTCGCAGATTTTGTATCTAATTCTATATCACAATATGCACACTTCCATTCCCATGACTCAAATATTGACTGTCTAAATTTTCGTCGAGCATTACGAGGAGATAATTCAATTAGATTGACTAGTAGATCCTGCTCGCAATTAATCATATATTATGCAGCTTTGAGAAAACTCTATGCTGCATAAACTTGCACAAATGTATCTTCTATTCCATTAATGGCACTAACTCAATCTCCTCTTCTACCTCACAGTCTGATTCCTCTAACAATCTTAATAAATAATAATGAATTTTTTCAGTCACCCACTTTAAATCCTCATCCTTTACATCATTGAATATTGCATTTAAGGATAAATCACGGGATGGGGTTCGAATATGATCGGCTAACAATCTAAGAGCTTTATATCTTTCTTGATTCATCTCCGACAACATATCATGTGACCTCAGCAATATCAATTTTTGGCTCTTCTTCAGGAGAATGCTCTACTTCTTTTTTTAGAAACTGAACAATTTCAATAGCTCCTAACACTTTCAGATAGGATTCTTTTGTCTGACTTAAATCTAAATCTTTTAATTTAATATCATTAGCCATACTGGTCTGTTGTTCCGTTAATTGTTTTAACGTACCTTCTAATTTTTCTAAGGAAATTTTGCAAGACATAGTAAATATTCTATTAATTTGAGTATAGCTTCCTAAATTTTATCTAGCTACTAGCAGTCGTTATAATTCTTAGCTATATCTCCGCCTATTTCAGATGCTTTATCCTGAGCAAACATTGTAACAAGACCAGCTGCTAACCATCCAACAATTGGTATGTTACTTACTACTGGAGCTGCTTTAACACCTACAGAGGCTCCTACGACCCTTCCCGTAGCATTTCCACTTCCTTCTACCTTTATGCAAGCTATATCTTTATCAGTCATCACAGAGCCATCTGACTCTCCTGAAGATGACTCACTATTCATAGTGTAAGTTTCTCTTAAAGTTAATTTAGAATCTTTTTTGAACAATCCTTTCTCATCATTAACAACTTTAGTTCTTGCAAGGATTTTAGGGTCATTAGCTTTATAGCTGATACTATATCCCTTTTCTGAAGTAACAACTTTATAACTTGTGTAAGGACCTACTGGTAAATTTAAATTAGGAAAAGGACTTTTGAATTTCTGTGACACTAAAGTATTCATCAACGAAAGATTAGATACCCCCAAGATGGATACTAAAGTTATAACTCCCCAATTTCTTCTTTGTCTGTAGTACATATCACTTGTTATTATTCTCAGTAATAATCTTAATTGGAGCTTGCTCTATCCGCAATATTTGAGTATGAATTGCATCAGACTTACTAGCATTATTACTTGCTTTTTCACCTTTTTTACGAGCAGCATCCACACCGAAACTGGAAAGGACCCCAGTCAGAATCGAAGCTGGGAACGTGATATCCTTGGGTTCATTACTATATCCTGGGATAGAAACGTAGTTAAGAGATACTATAAATCCACTCCAAGCAACTACAACAAGCCTGACCACTACTGAGATAAAGGCTAATTGCTCATCTTTGTCATCTATGTTTTCTTTAATCTTTGTGAAAACATTTCTCTTCTGTTGTGATTTAGAAGACTCTTTTAAATTTTCAGTCATTTTATAATCCTATTAATACTAAGTTTCGCTCATGTAAACTTATGTATAGCAAGCAATAAGTACAAAAAAATGAGAAAATTACTCCCTTTGTTAATATTGATATTTGCACCAGCGGCCAAAGCAGATATCACTTCGAAGCTCAGTAGCAGTGTACAATTAACCACTAATGCTGCAGCAACACAAGTTGAGAGAATTGGAACAACATATGCGGTTTCTGGATCAGGTGTGGATACAACTTATACACCAACTGGTGGTAGTGCAGTCTCAGATGGTCTTGGAGGCTTAACTATATCAAGTGGGGTAGGTGCAATACCAGCTTTAGAAGTTACGCAAAAAACAGCTGGCAACAGCTTCTCATTCACACAATCCTTCACTCAAGGAGATGCGGTTGCTACAAGTGCTCCTAGTGTTGGAGCAGTAGGTAATTTTAGTAATCAAACATCCACTGCATCAGGATCTGCTGGGGATTTAGCAGGTACAATTACTACATCTGGAGCAGTGACTTTAGTAGGTGGAGGTGCAGGTACAAGTGCTATTGGGCAATTCGTAAGCGAGATTAGCATCAAATGAAATTAGAAGATCATGCTTTTGCTGTCAAAAACCAAGAAGATAAAAAAAATCCTGAGAAGTGTGATATCTGTGGTCGTATTAAGCTCATTGAATGTACCTGTAGAAAGCGTTCCTGTCGTACCAAACTTTCAGACTGGTAGTCTTACGAGCCATACAGAAACCACTTCTACGGTTACGGAGACTATAAATGTGATTGATTATCAAACTGGCTGGCAATATACCGTAACTGGTAATAACATAAGTACAGATGCAAGTAGCTTGGTTCCTCCAGCTCAGAGTGTTACTCAGTCAGTAAATGGTGTAAATTCGACGTGGACAAACTTAGATACAACAAATATGCCAAACTTTACGGTGACAGATTCAAGCAAACCGTGGCAACTAACTACTACTCTCAGTCAGCCAGGATTAAAATCACAGACCATAATACAAAGAACAACAGAGATAACTTCAGTTACAGACACGGTTTCAAGCTTCAGTCAGTAAAATATTTACTCTTAGCTTTAAATATATTTAGTGCTCCTATCTACGCAAATGAAGTAGGAGGAGTGTCCGCAACGGCAAACCCGGTAGCAAATTCGTCCGGGAGCGTATCCAATTTGGCCGTACAAAATTTATCAGGTCCGTATATAACTAATACTCACGGGAATGGAGTGTCATGTCAGGGAGCAACTCTGAGTATTACTCCCTTTGCTACATTACAAGATTCATGGAAAGACCCTTATGAGTCAAGCTATATGGATCCAGTATTTGATAATAGTGATACAAATAATGATGGTGTCTTAGATAATCCCGGCTCTGTGCTTTATTACAAACCAACTAGAACAGGTCAGAAATCTAATCATAGTATTGGATGGGGAATCAGTATGAATATAACCATACCCTTAGATAAACGTCACAACGAGGGCTGTTTAGCTGCTGCTAATACTCAGAATCAATTAAATAAACAACTATTAGCTAATAAAAGATTAGACTTTGAAATGGCGAGATTGAAGCATTGTGCAGAGCAAGAAAGGCTTGGAGTCACCTTTCATCCTTCAAGCCCAGCTGCTCAGATTTGTTTCGATATCGTAGTTGCAAATCCTCATGGAGTTATACCTAATCATCAGCACGAGATTCCGAAATAAGTTTCTTTTTTCTTTTTAATCCTTTAAATTTTTCTCTATCTTTTTTCCCAAAAAAACCTTTAATTCTTTTTATTAATTGCTTTATTAAGGGCTTTACTAACCTTAATAATAGGGGTGTTGCTGCTGCTGAAGCTGTTGCTACTACAGCTATTGCTGCTGTTGTACTGATTTGCCCTGTAGTTGGTAAATATTTATCAGTTGCAGTAGTTGGTTCATATAAAACTATACAAGTTTTTTTATCAGCACTGAGTTCATGACCTATAACTTTCTCTTCTCCATTACGTGTAAAATCTCCAACTCTTGGTTGGTTTGGAGAAGGGCATTCAACTTCTTTTTGTGGTGGGGGAAGATTATCTAAATTAGGTTGAGGAGTTTCTAATTCTGGAGCTGTGGTCACATTAGGTGGAGCTACATCTTCTACAAAAACTAAATCTTCAGGAACATAATCCATAGGGAAAAAATATGGTATAGTTCCATCACACAAAACTCTGCTACCTCTATCATCTTCAGTTACGAGTTTTATTGATTTTTCATTAGCAGGATTAAATACAACACAGCCAGGAACTTGGATTATGGGATTACCAATAGTTAAAGTTACAGGAGGACTGAAAGGTATCGTTTGTATAGGCGTGTAAATATAACTATTTATTGGAATTATTTCTAAATTATTTATATTAATTTGATTTATTTCAGACAATTTTAAAATGGTTTCATAGGTGCAGATTTTCTAGGAATCACATCACCAGTCATATCAGGAATTGGTAGTGTATCTCCTAAAGTATCTCCTAAGTTGCCTGTAATCGACTCTAATGCCTTCTCTTTAATGTTGTTGATGATTGCATCTTTGTTTAAATATATAGCTAATCCAGTCCCTACAACTGTCAAAGAAACTACTCCTGAAGCAACAGCTATTGCATTAAAAATTTTCTGCATTTTTTAAAAAAAATCTCTTATTTTTATTTTACTCTAAATTTAAAAACTAACCAGTTTAATCAGCAGCTTCGGCTGTATTCCCCTCTGCTACCCACTCTAGGTACTCTTGGTAGTCGGTGTTTGCTTCGTCAAATGGAATAGTAGCACCATCAGAAATTCTTTTTATAACACATTCTGTTATAGGGTTTCCGTCTGGACCATTAGGATGTGTAATTTTTTTATAAGACATAATTAAAGCTCCGCACTAATTTGAATAATCGCTCCCGGAGAGCCACCACTATAAAGAGCACAAGGAGCACCACTTGCACCTCCACTCCAACTACCACCTGTTATTCTGGCTGTTGTTTTTTTTATGGAAAATGGACCATCAAGTGATCCACCTGTCATATTACTTCCAGCAGTATTAGTAGGACCTATCTGACCACTACCTGTTCCTGTTGCAGGGAGAGTTATAGAAGGATTAGCTCTTTTTTCAACATTCCATCTAATTTGAAATTCGACAGCATTCGCATTTGGTTGATATCCGTAAAATCCATATCCATCCCATATTAATAATTCAAAATACCTTTGACAAAGATAAAGCTCCTGACCGAATGACCTATGCTCAAAATCTGTTGCCACGCTGCCTACTTCTAATTGAACTCCTGTAAGTTCAAATGTCGCATCATTTGTGTCGTACCAAGTGTTTGTCATATCTCCAACTTTACTTGTACCAGAATAAGTTGCCCAAGTTTCATTTGTATGACCTGGAGTAGTAAAATCTGTACCATCAAATAGTACCCAATTTATATTCAAACCTCCTCCAGTATCATTATTAATTACGATTCCAGAATCTCCTTTTATAGAATGTGTAATTTTTGTCCAAGATGTTGTCGCTGCAAAAACAAAACTGTAAGCATAGTTTCCATCTTGATTAAAAAGTCTTATTGCAAAATTTTGTGCAACACTTGATTTTACCCAAAAAGATAAAGTTATAAAACTTGTAGCTGATTTAATATTCCAACCACTTTGAGCAATATCTTGTGCTTCTACTTTGTACTCTAGTCTAAAATTATCAGCAGCACCAACACTTGTTTGATCTCCATTTGTTACTTTAAATGCTTTTCTTAAGCCCAAAGTATATGGTGTATCACTAGATGAAGTATCTACTTGTTCAAAAGTAGGTGCATTGTCTAACCCACTATAAACAGTTGCAATTCTATCTACAGTTTGATAACCAGAAGAGTTAGATGACGTACCACGTTGAGCCACTTGCATAGCTCCGTTAATTATTAAATTACGATTACTTAAATTATTAGTAATATTGGCAGTACACGTTCCATCAGTATTGTTGACGGTAATAGCAGCAGCACTAGCTCCTACCCCTTTTATCGAATTTACCTTGATCTCTGACATAATTTAATCTCCAAATAACGCTGTGAGTTCAGCATCAGTAAGTCCTAAAGCCTTTAATTTAGCTTTAGCTGAAGCAATAGTGGTTGATTCTGTTGTTTGTAACTCAGTAAGTTTTGTCTCAATATCACTTTTAGAAATAGCAGAAGTACCATCTAACCAAGTTATATCATCTAAATTACCAGAAAACTTTGCGTCTGGATTAAGTTCTAAAACTGCGTCAGCCCAAATATAATTTTTCATTATGGTAAAAGCTCCATTAATATAAACATATTTGAGGTATTAGCTCGAAAAAGATAACTTGAATGACTACCATTATCACATTTATGAACTACTGTATAAGTTCGTTGTGCTGTGCCAGTTGTTCCATCAACAAAAAATATAGGTGTTGTCGTTGCGTTAGTTTCATAAGTATGTGCAATTCCAAGAGCTTGCCCTGACAAATTATCAGTTGAACCACCAGAAACTGCTCTTTTAATATTAATTATACTATTTGCAGAAGTGCTAGAACATTTATGACCATTTGCTATTCCAAATATAAAAATTTTAGAGTTTGTATTACTTGGAGTAATTGATAAAGTCATGCCTGTATCAACAAAACTTGTACTGTTTGTTGAATGATTAGTCCCTCCTGGCTCGTATATTTGTGTTAACACCTGACCTAATTTACCACTAGCAGCGAGAGTTGCAAAAGCTAAAACTCCCGAACCATCTGTTTTAATATACTGACCACTTGTACCATCAGCTACAGGAAGTTGTAATTCAACAGCAGCGTTACTTGTAGTTGTTGAAGGTGCTTTTAAGCTTACTGACCCACCACCTGATGTTGCGTTTAGTTTAATCTTTGCTGTCATGGTTAACTAGGCTTGGGGTTGTCGGTTTTTACCTTTTCACAGGCTGCGTAGTATGCTTCTAGTTTAGTCGAATCTCCTTTACTATTCCAGTACATAGCATCTGCAAAATCTCCTAAAGACGGATAAAGAGGTTGTCTTGTAGATTTATAAGCTATTGCAGCAGCTTCAGCATCTAATGTAGTTCTTGCAGTATCAATATCAGATTGTACAAGTGTTATCTGTGTACCATCTGCCTTAAAAGCACCTTGATCGTCATGTATATAACTAGCGTCTGGATATGCTTTTTTTATTGCTCTATGATCTAAAGTCATGCTGCTATCTCCATTACCGTAATATTTGAAATATATCTTCCTCGCTTATTTGAATCGACTCCACTTTGAGAACTGTTTAAATAAACATCATTTGAGCTACCACCATTATGCCAAAAAGCATAATGAAAAGTATGAGCGTTTGTATCCCCTGCTGTTATTAAAGCCTGAATAGGTTGAGTAAAAACTCCTTCACTATTACCGCTATCACCACCAGCCGTTGATCTTCTTCTATTACCAGCTGCATCTCCAGTCGCTGCTGCTATATTAGTTCCGTTATCTTGTAAAGTACAACTAACAGCTAATCCATTAGAACCAATGACTATATTACCTAATATTAGGAATTTATTTGAGGCATTTGACGCTGTAATAGCTACTCTTAATGCAGCATTGTTATAACTTACTATAGCTCCAGAACCGATAGTCAAAGTAATTTCTGCTGTTGCTGTTGTATTTACAACTTGAAGAATAGCTCCTGCACCTCTTTTGGGAGCCGTTACTGCATTTGCAGCAATCATATCTGTGTCAACTATTCCGTCAGGCAAACCCCCTACTGAGATTCCTGTTACTGTTCCTGATCCGTTAATTGCAATAGGCATAATTTAAACCACCGTATAGACTGAACCGCTAGGTATAGTCAGCGTAATACCTGCGTTAATTGTAATCGGTCCTGCACTTAGAGCATTGCAAGTAGCTCCAAATTCAGTACCTATTGTGTAGTTAGTTGTCATGGTTGTTCCATTCTCTATAAATAGTTTGTCAGAGCCTCCTCCGACAGCTCCACCCCCTGACTGATCAACAAATGAGAGCACACCACTGCCATTTGTAGAAAGCACCTGGCCTGAACTCCCTGCACTTGTTGGGAAGGTGGCAACCTTAACTCCGTTAGCTGAAATAGAAACTAATCCTGATCCACTTCTAAATATTCCTGTATCTTCATCATCAGAAAATGTTATAGAAGGAACTGCAGTGGTTCCATCAGGAAATGTTCCACCTGCATTTAGATAATCAGCACCTGCAAAGATAACTCCAAAGAAAGACTCACCAGCAGCAGGAGGAGAACTAAAATGTATATTTGTTCCTGATAATTGAAATCCTGTTGTTCCTAAAGAGTCTGGTTCTTGAATTACACCACCGACTGAAATTAATAATTGTGTCTCGTATTTTGGAAATGGTACAGGTGCAGATCCTCCGACTAACAGTGCAAAATCTGTAGTACTTCCATTGAACGAACTTGAAATATCATCAATCGCTTTATAATCACTATTCGACCTTAAATTATTACCTATATATGGCATGATTACTAAAATCTTTTATATGCTTCTTCTATTTTACAGAGAGTAATCTTCTGACTTATGTATTGGGTCCAGCTGTTGATGGTTGTGTCGGCCAGATAACATCATCAGGAGTTTTATCTTTATAAGTCTGAGGAATATCTCTTATAACTTGTCTATAAGCAGCCCACTGTGCCTGATCTACAGAAGCACCTGTTGTCATTGTCCAATCTGTATCTCTTAATATCTGATCTCTTGTAGCTCTGATATCATCCCAAGTTAGCGTATCTTCAGCAGCTTCGGCTGTGTTTCCCTCTGCTACCCATTCAAGGTACTCTTGGTAATCCCTATTTCCTTCAATACATGGAATGTGTGCACCATCTGTTTTTCTGAGGATATACATACCTGTTTTACCCTCTAAATTTTTCATGTGTTTGTAACTCATAATCTAAAGCTCTGCATCACAAGTCCAATGTCCTTGTATATTAGCACCTACAAAATTCGCACCAACAGGAAGATATGCATTTATTGCTTGTCTAGTTGCATTATGACTTACAGGAGTTGCATTACCACTCGCACCAGACCTAGAGTAATATAATGAGTTAGCTGTGCCATCTTGCCTATAAAAAGTAACAGTAGGAACAAACCTCATTCTTGTAGCTAATGGTATGTATAAAAAAGCATTTCCACCATTATCTGAAAAACTTGAATAATCCCAACGACCATTCGCTGAACTTGTACCAACAGCTTCATCATTATATGTATATTGAAAATATCGAGAACAAAGTTTATACTCATCAGCGTAGCTTCTGTGTTCAAAATCTGTTGCCACGCTGCCTACTTCTAATTGAACTCCTGTAATTTCAAATGTTGCATCATTTGTTGTGAACCAAGTTGAAGTACTATCAGGTGTTCTTGCTGATGAAGAGTGAGCTGCCCATGCGTTTAATGAAACACCACTATCTGTAGAATTAGTCCCCCAGAATGGTGAAATATTAATTTCTAAACCATGACCATTATCATTATTGAAAACTAAATTAGAATTGCCAGGAATTGTTTTAGTAATTTTAGTCCATGTATCAGCAGATAACGAACCAGTTTCGTATGCGTATCTTTGTTCTGTTCCGTCTGCACTTAAAACATATCCATAAAAGTTTTGTGCAACACTTGACTTTACCCAGAAAGATAAAGTTATAAAACTGGAAGCTGAAGTATAATTCCAACCACTATTTGCAACATCTTGAGCTTCTATTGTTGTCAAGATATTAGAAACATCAGCAGCACCAGCACCACTTGTTTGGTTTCCATTAGTTATTTTGTAAGATTTTCTAAAACCTAAAGTGTATGGTGTAGTTCCACTTGCTATATCTGCTTGTGCATGAGTAGGTGCTTCATCATTTCCAGTATAGTAAACTCTAAATCTGTCAACGCTACCATAGCCATTTGTGGTTGATGATGTACCACGTTGAGCCACTTGCATAGCTCCGTTAATTATTAAATTTTTATTCTGTCCTACTTTCTTTTTAAGTTCTGTTCCTAAGTTAGAGGTCTTTACGTTTGTAGAGAGTCTATCTGAACTTATTGTATTAAGAGCCATGTGTTATACCTCCTTAAGTCTGATCTAGATAACTTACAGTTGCATCTATTTTACTTGCAGTAGCAGCTCTTATTCTAAGAACATCATTTGCTTGCATTATTATTTTTGATCCAGCTATTATTTCTAAAGAACTACCTGCAGGTACAGGTGCGTTTTTTATGAGATGAGTATTATCTCCACTATTCTTTATTAAAGAAACATCAACCTGAACACTAGATGCTGAGGTATTTGAAAGTAAGATACTTAATAAAACTAGTGTTGAACTACCACCAGCGGTAACAACAGTTGCATTAGAACTGGTAACGGCATCCGTTACTACGTTTAATTTAGTGTCGCTTTTGAAGGTATTTGCCATATTATCCTAGAGCAAGAATTAATGCAATTTGATCAGAAAAATCGGTAGTAGTTGCAGATAATGTTCCCGTTACAGTTACATTACCTGGAATTGTTACTGCCCCATTAGAATCTATTGTAAGACGTGCAACTCCTCCAGTAACTAAAGACAATTCATCACTAACAGGACTAATCAAGCCTGTATTAGGATCACCATTAAATTTTAAAGCACAATTATTTAAATCCCCACTTTTTGTAAATAATGAATTCGAACCATCTTGTCTTAATAATGGGAAGCCTCCATTAGTTATTGCATCATGAATTACAACAGTTTTTAACGAGGTATCTACTGTAACTTCACCATCAGCACCTTTAAAGCCTGAATGTTCTGCTGTTGTTCCTCTTCTAAATTGAACTTGGGTTGCCATAATACTATCCTAAAGCCACTGCTATAGCCGTAGCAAAATCCTCCGTAGCGAAGGATGTCGGCATATTAATTGTAACTTTGTTACCTGTTGCAGCTGTTGTGATGTTTGTACCTCCTTCTATATCTAAAACCTCTGAATTTAAATCAATTGCAATTGTCCCTGAATCAGCTTCAATATCTAAATCTTCAGCAGAAATTTGACTATTTACATAAGCTTGAGTAGCAATAGTTCCACTAGCATCGGGGAATGTTAATGTCCTAGTCTGACCAGCTGTAATAGAGGCAGAACTAAAAGCACCAATTTTTGTATTATCTGAGTTATTTCTAATTCTGAATCCACTGTCATTCGTAACTACCGCTGTAGAAGTTATAGATGCTAATCCAGTAAATGTTGTTGCACTTCCTCCAAGAGCAATTCCAGTGCTACCTATAGTTAGTGAGCTATTAGCTAGATTACTGTTAGCAATTGAAGATGCAGTAGTTAGGACAGTTCCTGTTTCAGCTGGAAGAGTTATGGTTACGTCAGCAGTCGATGCAGGTCCTACAAGAGTTGCAGAATTTGTTCCATTATCAGTATCTTCTTTAAAAATTATGCTTCCTGCAGAACTTGAAGATCCTGTAAGAGTTGGAGCAGTAAGACTTTTATTTGTTAAAGTTTCTGTTCCTGTTGTAGAAACTAATGTGGCATCTGATACAGCAGTATTAAATTGGGCAAATGTTCCAGTTAAAGTATTATTTGCAAGGTTTAAACCTTTATTTGTTAAAGTTTCAGAACCCGTTGTGGTTGCAAGAGTTGCATCTGTAACAGCAGTGTTGAACTGAGCTATAGTTCCTGATATTGTATTCGATCCAAGAGCTAAAGTTTTATTTGTAAGAGTTACTGAATTATTTAAAGTTACTGGATAAGAAATATCGCTTGTAAGTGCAACCGTTCCTGTGGCATCAGGAAATGTAATTGTTCTATCTGCAGTCGGATTTGTAACTTGCAAACTTGTTTCATGAGCATCAACACCAGATCCTTCATAAATTATTTTAGTAGTTTCAATCTGTATAGAATTAGATGCTCCAACAATTCCAGCACTAAGTGTAGTGGCTTCAATAGTAGAAATACCAGTTAAAGAAGCTGCTGATGATCCAAGTGCGATTGCAGTGCTTCCAATAGTTATATCATCATTTGCTAATTGAGAATTAGGTATTGCACTAGTTCCTAATACTCCAGTAGAAGAGTTATAAGTTAAACCATTTCCAGCCGCAACACTTACCGATCCTCTAGCTCTTGCTTGTGTAAAATATTCATTTGTACCCTCACTTAAATCGGAAGTACTATTTCCAGCAAAATCTAATTTATCAGAAGAAGAATTTAACTCCTGAAAAAGACCAGAAACAAGTACTAACGCCTTCCTAGTTGCCATTTAATATCTCGATCAAGTTCTTAACAAAAGAACTTATTTATACTTATTTTACGCCCACTAAATTGTTAACTAATTTCGACAGGTGGCTCAGTTTTTACTACTAACGAGGCTGTTGTAGCAGCTTCACCAACTCTTGTAACAAAATGTCCTGTACTAGATGGGGGAGTTTTTGTTATGGCTCCAGCAGAACTAGCAGATAAAAAATAATGATCACCAGCATCTAACCCTGATACAGGAGTTATTCCTTCAACAATGCATCTAACTAAATTACCAGCAGATACAGTTGTTTCTACAAATCCTACTACTCTTGCTTTATCCTGTGTATCATTAGCTATTGCTTTTCCAAGTTGTCCATCACTAGATCTTGAAAATACAGCATCTCCCTGATTTAAATTCTCAAAAGCATTCGCTGCAAAACCATTTATTTTATTTGCTATTTGTCCTGGAAAATTTGATTTTAAATCAATTAATGCTTCAGTAAATCCCTGAGCATTTGGTGCATAAGGTTCGTAAGCCATTAACTTAGTTTAACTGGAGGTTCGATTTGAATAGATAATTTAGTTGCAGTCGCAGCCTCACCTATTCTTACAACTGCCTGACCTGCAGAAGAAGGAGGAGTTGCAGTTATTGCACCTGCTGTCGTAGCAGATAAAAAGAATAAATCTCCTGCATCTAATCCTGATATATCTTTTAATCCAGCTACTGCAACTTGTAATGATTCACCAGTAAGTGCAGATATATTTGCAAATCCAATTACAAATGCGTTCTCTATTGTTCCATCTGCAGCACTAGCTTTACCTACTTTTCCATCTGACGTTCTCATATATAAAGCATCACCTTCAGTAACATTTTCAAATGCAACAGCATTAAACGTAACTTGAGCAGGAGCAAATGTTGGAAAGCCTTCTTTTAAATCAATTACTGCATCTACTAATCCTCTGTAATTAGGCTCATATGGTTCACGAGCTAAATTTACATTATTAGCTATCATCAAATCTCTTAGTGCAGCAATAGCTCCTTGTATATTTGGTTCGTATCCTGTAGCCATAATTTTCTCTTATAATTATCTATTTTAAACTGTGCCTACTATTATAATTAAGGTATGGAACCTCAAGTTATTGCAGCTATTATTTCGGGAAGTATCGGAGCCTTTGCTGGTATAACTAGAGCTTTGGGAAATTTTAATAAGAAATTAGATAGAAGATTTGAAAATATTGAAAAAAACGTAGAAAAATTAAAATATGAAGTTTTACATGATTATGTATTAAAAGAAGATTTTTTAAGGGAAATGCAAGCAGTTCACAGTAAATTAGATAGAATTTTAGATCATTTATTAAATAAATAATTAAACAGCTTGCCAATTATTAATTGAAGACAAATATATTTTTAAAGCTCCACCACTATTTGTATCCCAAACTAACTGTCCATTAACAGGATTAGCTGGTAATCCAGCAGAAACAGATGCAACTGCTTTTACAATTTGAAACGCAGAACCATCATGAACTTTTAATATATGTGTACTGGCGGTATCTAGCCAAGTTTCTCCTTTACTAGACGAGGTAAAACCAGCAGGTAAATTGTTAGGTGCAGTAGAGCCAACATGAACAGGACCTACTTTAATTAAACCTGTATTTGGAGATGCAGTATTATCTGCAAAGAATAAACCTGGACTTACACTATTATTATTAACCGCTAATTCACCAGCTCCTAATCTTATTGGGAAAGGTCTGTCATGTGCTGTGCTCGATCTACGTGATTGAATTTGTACTGCCATAATTAGACATTTATATATAGTCCTGCATCTACTACTGTATCTTGAGCAGTCTCTGGATTATATGTTCCAGCATCCATATTACTTGTGTTAACTGCAGCATCTAATAATTCTCCATTTATATAATCTCCAGCTTGTAATAATCCTGCTTCAAAAACATTAGTAAATTCTGATAATGGTTTATTTACAATTCCAAATTTTATATCATCTAAAACTGTAGGAGATTTATTAAATAATTTATTTACCATTGCAATCATTCTGTTTGTTGTATTTAAAGATTTACCTTCTCTATTTAAACCACCTGTTTCATCTCTTTTTAAACTGTCAGTTAAAGTCATAGCAATTACAGAAGGATCAAAATTAGCTACATCTTGAGGTAAATTAAAATCACCAATAATATTTTTAGTACCTTCCCATTTTGTTGAACGATTATATAAAGCAAATACTTCAACAGCTTCTTGCATTTTTCTTTTTTCTTTTGCCCATCTCTTTTCCCAATTTTCATAACCTTTTCCTAAAGGTTTATCACTAGGTTCTAATAACCAAGCTCCAACATATTCATGTTTCTTTAAATTTTCTACAGTAACATAACCCCCAGTGGTTTGAGTAAATGGATAAACAACAGTAAAACTATTTGGATTAGGAATATCAGTAATTGTATATTCACCTGATATTGCATTTCCACTTGTAAAATTTAATTGAATTTTATCGTTTTTATTTAAATTATGATTCTCAAAATCAACAGTAATATTAATACCATTTTGATTATATTTTGCAGCTAACTTAAGTGGCTCATTACCTTCGTCATGGAGTATTGACCACATTGCAGCGTAAATATGCTTGCACCAACGTAGTTGATAATATTGTAAATTTTGAAAAGAATCTTGTTTTTCATCTTCATATTCAGGTAACTCATAAAAATTATTTATAGTCACATAACCTAAGTCTCTAAATACACCAGGTTCATCTCTTCTCTCATCTAGAGATCCATCATTTTGAATTATATTTCCAGGCTTTGTATCTCTAATCGCAGTTACTGGAAACTTCTCATGATTATTTTGACTAAATAAATTATAACTATCTCTTCTAGAAAAATCTTGACAAGAACAATTCCATCTTAATTCTGTAGTTAAGAATCTCCCTACTGCAAAACCTCTATGAGCTGGTACAGTTGTTTTAGCTATCGTATCTACAGTTTTTGCACCATAACTATCTGCTTTCTGAAAAATAATTTCATTTGTTGTAGCATCAGATCCTGTTACTGTATATCCAACGTAATCATCATATCTAAATCCTCTTATTAATCTAAATAATTTTAAATTTCCTGAAGTTGTTCCAGTCGGAATAGTGGTGAATTTAAATTCTGTGGCACTAGTAACTTCGATTGTATATCTACCTGAAATAACAGCTCCTGTACTTACATCAACAAAAACTCTATTGTCTGTAGATAAACCGTGAGCGGAACTGCAAGTAACTGTGACTGTAGTTCCAGATCTTGAATATGTAGAAGATATACCAGAATCTCTTTCTACTATTCGATCAGCCATTCTTTCTCCTGCTAAAAAAGCAACTTCAGTAGGTAATGATCTTAGTTTTACTCTTACAAATCTCCAACGAGTGTCATTAAAAGCAGTTGAATTATGATAAACAACATTTCCTGAAGTTGTAGCAGAATTAGAAGCAGTAAGGGTAAAAGTATTCTGTGTTTTACTTATAATTGTTAGAGTCTCATCTGTCGCACTGCCTGTAGATATATCTAAGTAAACGTCATCTCCTAGAAATAGACCGTGATTATTTTTTGTAACAACTAAAGTGGTTCCACTCTGTGAATATGTGGCATTTACTTGAGGTGCTAAATATCTAACATCTAATATTGGTAATCCAAAATCATAAAAGCTAAATCCATCTGTATCTCTCATTCCACAAATATGTTCTCCTAATTCTTGATTAGTAGATGGGAAAGTAAAAATTCTTGCAGGAATAAAAACTCCAGGAAATTGCTGAAATGTAAAAAATAATCTATAGTCTCCTCTCTTGTCTCTTTCCTTAGCAGTAGACCCTAATATCTGTTGTGTAAATGTATATAATTCATAGCCTCTTCTCCATCTAGTCCATAAAGAATCTTGATTATAAAATTTAACTTCACTCTCTAATGCATATCCATCAGAGCCTCTTGGATAGACACTAGGTTTTTTTGGAATATTCTCAAAATTTTTAAAATTATTTTTTAATTCGAAATTTGATTTATCTTCGAATTTTTTAAATCCGAATGACATAATTTTTAATAGAAACCACCCTGTACATTACAGTAGAATCCATTTGTTAAAGCAGTAGAACCACTTGCTGCTACATATAATGCTTGACCTCTTCTTAACATTAAACCTCTTTGTTTTGGTGCTATTTCGTTATTAGATGCTCCAAAATTAGCAGCTCCTGATTGAACTACAGGATGATTTATTAAAGGTAACTTTTCAGTTAATGTTGTACTTAAAATCTGATTTTCTGCTACTTGAGGAATACTTTGAGTAAATAGAGGGAAAAACTGGTTAATGTTTGTAATTGTTCCTGTGCTAACAAGATAAAAACAAAAGTCTATTGGTAAGGAAACAGCAACATTTCCGTTTGCTGCTGACTGTGATGGTATCGCTACGTCAAAAGTTGTAGACGTAAAATTAGAAGTGTCCGCAACTGCAAAAGTATCATCTGTTGGAACAGTTCCTGTGTTATATGTAAGAAAATCTAAAAATACTTTTTGTCCTATTTCAAGATTATGTCCTCCTGAAACTGTAACTGTGCAGACAGTACCAGTAGCTGAATATGTGGCAGTAGTAGCAGTTACTGCATCAAGTTTTTGTATAGCCCTTTTTGAATATGTAAACCAAATCTCATCTATATAGGCTCCACTAATAGAAGTATCAGTTAATGCAGAGTCAACATCAAATACTTTTGTCGCATTACCAACAGCTGTTGGAACTAAACTTGTTAAAAATGATTGTCCCGACGCAACTGTACATAGTGTTGAGGTTGTTGCTGGGCGATCAACCATTAACGGTTGTTTGTTTGAACTACTACTTGCCACGTTATTTATTCATAGGACTTGTTTTAATTATATAGGAAGGCTTTTTACTTATCTTTCTTGTCGTCTTTTTTATTTTTAGCTTCTCTTGCTTTATCTAAAGCTTCTTTACGCTTTTCTTTATCAGACATTTCCTTGCCATCTTCTTTCTTTTTATTCTTATTTTTAAAATATTCTAATAATTGTGGTGGCATTTTACCTTTTTTGTCTGCCATTTAGTCTTCCTCCTCCCTATCAATTGGAATGTCTAAAGTTTGAGTAAATCGTTTAGGTAGATTAGTACCTTTCGTATAAGAAAAAGGTGCTTCATCTGGGCGAACAGCAAATAAATCTATTCGCTTTTCTCCTGCCATTCTAGTACGTCTACCTTTGAAAGGACTGGCTTTCTGTCTCTCTCTTGGACTAATAATATCTTTATCTCTTTTTACACCTAAAGTATATCCAAGTTTTGTAGTAGGTAGAACCATATCTATCTATGACTTACTTCCAAAAGTAGTCTTGTTCCAACAGCTACATCAGCTGGTCCAGGAAGTGCTTGAATAAATTCTGCACCTTCTCTATTAAATCTATATCTTGCCTGAGCTGGATTTCTATAATTAGGAACGTATAAATGCATTGCTAATCTATCCGTTTCATAAATATAAATTTCTGTCCAAGTTTTTAAAGTTTCACGAAAATCTGAAGTTGCAACTGTTCTATCAACGTCACCAGCAATACTTTCAATTCTATTTCTTGGAACAGTATCATTATTAATACTTCCAGTCATATCAGTTCTTTTCTCTGCTTCATCACAACGTCCTATTTGCTCAATGATTTTACTAACCCAAAAAGAATCTTGGACATTATTTAATGCTTCTTCTAATCTGGCTTGGTCACCAGCTGGTATTGAAGTTATGTTATAACCTAAATGCCAACGTACTTTTGATTGTATAAAGGTATCGAGCTTCATTCAAACAAGTAAAATTTACCTGTTACTAGTCTACTCTCACTAAGTTTTCTTTAAATATCTCATCCCAATCTATACGTTTAATGCCTCTTAGCTGTTCTAGTTTTGTAAATCTTTCCCCTGAGAGTGTAGTTTGTAAATCTTTAATATCTCTAGCAGTCTTTAAACCCACTCCAGGTAAGGCATCTGCTATTTGTCTAGCACCTGCAGTATTAATATTTATTCTAGTATCTACAGGAAAAGTTTCTTTATTACTTAATTTTGCTTCTTTATCTCCAGAGGCATTAAGCTCAGCTTTTAATCTCTCCTCTGTTTTAATTTTTTCACCAGTAGCTCCAACACATGGAATTAAGTCTTCATCATTTACGTACTCAGTTTCATCTTGAGCATTAATGACCATAGATACTCCTTCTCCATGTTGAGATATCTTCTCTACTATCCCTCCAGTAATTCTGTGTTGATACAACATAATTTCAAATAATCCTTCTTTAAATAGCTTACCTCAATAAATTTTTCTTGACAATGAAAAAGCGAGCCATAAAGACTCGCTCTTTCTACTAATTCTAAGAATATGAATTAAGAATCTGTTCCGCCTACCTGAGAAGCGAAGTCAATGAATCCTTGGATATCACTGAAGCTTACTCCTGCAGCTGGACGTAAGTAGTTAACACGACATACGATGTATGCTGCTCTACCTGCAGTGTGATCATCATCAGAGATGAATAGACCATCACCATTAACTGAAGTATCAGTAACTGCGTTAACATTATAAATTTTAAATGTTGTGTTTGCTGTTACCTTGTACATCATGGAATTAGCTGCGTTTGCTGCAGTAATACCACCACCTGTTACTACTGTCCAAAATGGAAGTTTTCCAACAGATACGTTTGATGTACCTTGAGCAATGGTTGTGCCACTGAATGTCAAAGTACTTGTAGCTGCTGCTAGACCATTTTGCTGAGTAGATGGAACACCTAAAGGAGCACCACCATTATCAGGACCAAGTAGTATCACTTCAGTATTAGTACCACCGATATCTGCTGTCACTGGAGAAGCAGGGAAAGATGGTAGACCACCTGAAGGGATGTCTTGACCTATAGCTATAGAAGCTCCATAGACATATGCTGGTCTGTCTGAACTAGCATTTACTACTAAGCTGCTGCGGTCACTACGTACACGATCATCAGGACGACGATCGGGAGAAGGGATTGTGATGTTGAAGCTCTTGTGGTTTGCTTTTGAACCTGACTTAGTAGAAACCTTGTGGAATCCAATAAGTTCGAATGCTTCAACTCCAGGCCAACCTTTAACACCTTCATGGTTGAAGGATGATAAACGTCCAATCTGATTACCTGGTTCTAGGATTGCTCCTGAGTCACTTTTATAAGTTGCCATTAGTTAATACCTCCTATTACTCTGTAATTGTGAAGGAAGTGGTAATGAAGTCCTTATTCAAGTTTGCAAAACCAGCATAAAGCTGCCATATAAGGATAATGAATCTTGAGAAATCATCATTATTGTTAATTAAAACTTGAGCGTTAGGACCACCGATACCAACACCAATTGCCTGTGGACCAAAGAACAATCCTGCTGGAGTTGTTCTTGAGGATGCACCGTTTCCATCTCCAATATCGACCGAAATTGTCTTAGATGGGAAGTTTGTAGATTCAAAGAATCTTACTCCTTCAAACACGAATCCAGAAGGCATAACTGGCTCACCAGCTACGAACTGAGCTTGTCCATACTGTCCACCAGCATAGATTGCTTGGTTAGGAGCCATAGCACCCATTAAAGGTGAACCCTGACCCATTCCTGGATATCTTGCTATCTCACGGAAGCCTTGATCGGCTCTTAGATCTTTCATGAATGAAGGATCTGCTATACAACGATAATATCCGTCTGCGAATACTGGTACGTGACGCTTTCTTAGACTCTTAACTACCTCAAGGAGGTCAGTTTTAACATTGAACTTGAAACGCTCAGAAGCATATTCTGTAGCAGAGTAAGCATTCAATGTTGTAGAGTTTGCCTTTGTCTTACCATTTGGATAGTAATAACCACCCTGTGTATCAGATGCAGCACCACGAGATTCAGATTTGAATAGTTCATCAATGAATACTCTGTCTCTCCATCTACGGTAATCGTCTAACAAGGTCAACGAACCAATTGATTGATGGAACATGTTTAAGTTTCCAGTATCAAGCAATAGACGCTGAGCTGTCATTAGGGTTTCTCTAGCAATCTTAAATGTGCTAGGAAGAGTTGTATTATTAGGGTCAGCAGGACCTGTATATTCCCTAAGAGATACAAGTACCTTGTCCTTTACGATAGATCTGCTGTTAGCAGTTCCGATTGTTTGATCCTGAGTACGCTCACGAGAAGTTTTTGTACCTGGATTTCCAAAGAATCTGTATCTATCGAGTTGAACGGTCTGCCCTGGCTGCTTGGTGAAGTCATGTACTACCACAGGCTCGGAAGCCATTTCAACGATATACGCAGGATGTGGTCTATACAGTTCCGCACCCAGCAGCTTCGGAAAATCGTTATCTATAAACATTTTTAGAAGTCAGCTAGGTTTGCTGATAGCGAACACTTAATTGTGTTCATTTGAAACTGGAAAATAAATTCCATTAAGTACAATTATACTTACCCTTAATAAACGAGATTATATAAGTTTTATTTAAACTATGGTATTTTCTTGCTGACGTGATGTATATCCGTTTGTCATATTGCCTAATGAATATTGTGCTGAAGGAACAACACCTATTCTGTGCATTGGAGTTACATATCCATCCGCAGGTTGTAAATCAGGTTGACTCTCCATTTCCATCTGTTCTTCTATAGCTGCAGCTGCCATAAAATCTTCTGCCATTTTTTTAGCTTTTTTTGCTTTTGCGTGTTCCATTTACTTCTTACCTTTCTTTGATTCTAAAGGAGGCTGACCTACAGGTAGTTGACTTAATCCAGCTGCTGGTAAATACTGTGCTAAAAACATTTGCTCATTCACTCCAATCATATCTTGATTTCTTTCTGCAGCTCTTAGATTCTGAGGAACTAGTAAACCATTAGCTGGTAAAGGAGATCCTGGTAAATTCAATTTTAAATATGAGGCATCTAAATCAGAAGGCATTTTTGCTCCTTCAACAATTCTTGTATCTCCTTCTTTCATTCTTATATTTGCATATTCATCTCTATTACCAGCAGCAACTTGAGACATAGTATCCATACCACCAAATCCTATTAACTGTGGAGAGCCTATAGCACCTCCTGCAGTTCCTATACTCTGTAAAAATTTATCTGCTTTTTCTGTAGTACTGGCTTTTTTGTTTTTCATAGTTAGAAAATAAAATGGGGTGAAATTTTAAAAATCACCCCTTTTTTAATTATTCCATTACGAGAAGTTTCTCACGGAATACTTGTGGATTCTGCTGTGCAGCATTTAAGTATCTCCAAGCATTTTGTGGATCTCTATCGGCTGCTCCACCGAAATCTTTCCAGAAGTCCTGTGAATTTGTAGGAGCTTGTGGCTGTGGAGGAACAGGCATTTGAGGTCTAGCTGGAGCTTGAGCCTGAGCTTGTCCTTGTGCAGCAGCTGGGTTAGGTAGTTGCTGACCTGCAAAAGTTGGAGCAGCTGGTGCTTCATCTTCTACTGGATAAGGTCCATTCTCTCCAAAAAACTCACATGTATAATCTGCTAAAACATCTGGATCTGTAAGAATCTTTTCATATGCTTTATGCTCTGTTGACATCTCTTTTAATAAGCCTACTGCTTCTTGTAATTGCTGATTTGTCTGAATTAAAGAATCTTCAATCTGACAAGCGTAATTATTAAGAATTGCAGGAGCATCTGCACCAAAATGATTAATTACTTCAAGACTTTGCTCGCTTACCCCGTTGGCTAGGAGCTGGTCGTTGGTTATCTCCTGAGAAGTTTGGGAAGAGTTGTTGGAGTATGCCTGGCTGTTGTTGCTCGAAGGCATATAAGTCTGCTGACCCCCGTTGCTGTATGGGGTTGTTTGTTGGTATCCGTAATTGGCTTGGTCGGCTGCTGGAGTCGTTGCTGACTGTTGACCCTGGAACGGGAATTGAACTGGTGAACTCAGGAGTCCCACTACCCTGTTGAATGCGTCCTTGTAAGGGTTCTCCGCTTGTGGAGTTGCCTGCTGTGTCTGGGGCTGATACTGCGTAGGGTTGTATTGGATCCCTTGTACCCCCATCTGGGCTTGAGCTACTGGAGCTGGAGCCTGTGTTGCCTGTGTTGGGGCTACCCATTGCTGGGAAGTCGCCACGGAAGGAGCTTGGGCTGCTTGAGGAGCCACGTAGCTGCTCTGCTGGGTCGGGGATGTCTGGGGTGCTGATTGGGTCTGCTGAGCGGTAGCGTCCTGCATAAGTTACCTCTTTTTGTAAACTTTCTAGTGTTCGATATAAGAATGGAGTTAAATCCAAACGTGGATCAGCTGCCATCGGTAAGTTAGGCTGCTGAGGATGTGGGGTTCGCATTTCCTGATTTATTAAGTCAATAAATGCGGAATATGCCCTTTGTACTTCACCTACCATTCTAAACGGAAAACCAGAAAGCATCGCTGCAATTTCGTCGTCAGTTTTTGAAGGAAATAAGTACTTCAGTGCTTCTATACTATCAACCCCCAATTCTTGAAGGTTTCTAGTGAAGATGGATTGATTGAGTTTATCTTGAGCTGTGTCCTCATAAACAGGACCCATCCACCTCCAAAGAACTGTCCTGTCCCCATCAGGAGCTAGTCCTAATACTCCATCTGGAATTTCTCTTGTTTCTACTGCAGTATTAATAGCTTGTTGCAGTTTTTGTTCATATTTAATTTTTTGCTTTTCGTACTTTTCTAAAGCTTTTGGATCTTCGTCATTTTCTGGTAATTGTGGATATTTTATTCCTGAAGTAAAAGCTAAGGATTTTCTGAAAATTTGTTCTTCTTGAAAAATAATTAATTCAAAAACTCTACAAATTCCATACTGGTAAATCTGTAAACATTTTTTCTTAGCTGTCGCACTTACACGACCGTATGCAGATTTAATCTCTGTAGCTGTTACATTAGTGATACTTAAATCATCTATTCCTCCAAGAGCCAATCTAATCTCACTTCTAAGTTGTTCGGAGAATCTAGCTTGATCAGAACTAACAGCATTTGGAGTTATAAAGCCTACTCTGTCAGATGGCTCTAAATTAGCAATAACTCTAGGAACTCTCATACCACTGCCTGGTCTTCCTGCATATCCTGGCTGTTGTCTTGTTATTGGATCCTGCTTATAAGTAGAACTAAATAAATCAACATTCGAAGCAAAACCTGATTGACTGGATATACTTGGTCTTTGTGCTGTTTCAGAGTCGCTTTCTACAATGTCTTGTTTTGGTCTAGATGATAGAAGAGTTGGATTACCAAAGAATGATAAGTTTGCTCTTATATTTTTCACCATCTCATCATGAGCAGTAATTTGATTAGCAATAAAATCAAACTCTCCTGAACCATCAGTTCCAAATGCGTCAGGATTATTAAACACTTCTACACATGGAATAAACTCCATCGTGTTTTCTACAATTTTTTTATCAAAAGTCGCAAAATTTGTATTTTCCTGATCAAACTTTATTTCTTGTTCTGCATGATATTCTTCTATTTCTGTAGCAGTAATTTTTAATCTCATATATCTTTTATCTGTATTTAATCCCACTCCAGAAAAACCCTTTGAAGATTTAACCTTATATGGATAAATAATTACGACTTCCTCTAGCTCACCTTCAGGAGAATAATATGTCCTATAAGAATCTTTATTAAACCAATAAATTCTATAAGATTTTTTAGTAGGTCTTATATAAAATAATCCTTTTCCATATGCTAAGAATCTATCCCATATTGCATCTAATCTTGCATCTAATTGATTAAACTTTATAACCTGCTGAATAAAATCAAATCTTTGCGTTCCAAAATTATCTTGTTGTGGATAGAACTCAACTCCCTGTCTTATACCAAACATCTTCATTTGGGATAAGTGAGAACTAACCAGCATTGTGTCAGCTGACCCTTTTCCGTCACGAGTAATGACGGACTTAATCATTTCATCAAGAACAGCTTTACTATTACTCTCCATTAATTAGATCCCTTTGCTATTGATCAATGACATAACCAGCATGTAAACGCTTCAAAGTAATTACATCTCCTTCAACTTCAACATCAAACCTTTCATTTGGTTGAAGTGCCATGTCATGACACAGCTCATCAGGTAAAGAAATTACAGCTGAACCATAAGCATCTTGCTCAAGCTCAAGTTTGTAAAAAGTTGGTTCTGGCATTGTTAGTACTTCTAGTTTAAATCCTCAATACTCTAACTCAAGTTTTCCACGAGTCATTAACCCATTACATAGCCAAACTAAAGCATCTACGCAATCATCATGTGAGCTAACTCCAAAATTAACTATCTCATCTGTAAGAGCACCAAACTTACGATACTTGTTAAAAATAATTTTTCTTTGTTCAAAAAGTCCCATAATTCCACGAAATCTTGCAACTTTATCTCCACGAAAACCTTTTACTGGATGCCAGATTAAATTGTATAAACCTTGTTCTGTTTGACAAATTCTTTTAAAGTCTGCTTCTAAAGAAGCTTGATATGCAACTGCTTCAGACCATACATGAAGTGAAGTTCCTGTAGGAAAATAGTTTTTACCATCTTTCATAATTACTCCCCACTCTTCCATCATTTCCATCAAAAGTTCTAATTTTTCTAAATTTCCCATCACCCTAACTCGTTTGCAATCTATAATATGAATTTTATCTTTTACTCTCCCACCCATAACAAAAACTGTATAATCATTTCTTTCTCTAACTCCAGCAGATAAATCTACTCCAACTCCTAAAGCATCAAAATCGGTAGATATAGTTCCTTTAACAATTAAATCTGGAGATAAAGACAATTCACTAGTTTGAACAACTTGATTCTGATATTGAAAACTAAAAGCTATTGGAGCAATTCTTCTTCTTTGACTTAGATAATCTAAAGACCACATGTCAGGCCAGTATGATATTTCTTCTCCTTCTTTATCTACAGTTATCGCAGATTGTACTATTTGTTTCCATCCATTAGCAGGAAGAAAAGTACTACTATGAATATCATCATGTCTAAATCTAGTTCCTAAACAAATAGCTCTTGCACCTTCAAACATGGTAGGAACAATAACAGCATTCCAGTTATCTTCCATAGCTTGACGAATATCTTTATTTTTAATATCATCGGCACTTTTTATTGCGTCATCAATTATGCAGAGATGAGATCTTTTTGATGTAACAGCACCTTTTAATCCTGCACAACAAACAGTAAACTCTTCTTCACCAGTAGACTTTATACCTGCAAACTTCCAATCAATACTCCAATATTCATTTGAATTTATTCCTTTAGCAATTTTTACCGTAGGAAAAATTTCTTTATAAACTTTACTTTCATCAATTATTCTTTTTATTGCTGCACTCTTTGGTCTAGCTACATCGACTGTGTATGAAATATATAAAATTTTTAAAGGCATTTTGTTTAAAGCATGTATGCCAATAGCCCATGCTGTATATAAGCCTAATACGGTAGATTTAGCAGATCCTCTAGGAGCCAGTATGTCAATATTAGGACCAGCAATACTCTTAAGACATTCACTATCATCTCCTGTGCATAAATATTTGTGCCACTCAAGGTGGTGTTTCGCAGGAGGTTTTCCCCCTACAACATCACAAAAATATGCAAAATTTTTTCGAGCTTTTTCTATATCAACATTAGAAGTTTTCTTAACTACTTGTTGTTTTGCAGCTGCCCTGGCTGTACGCCTGTAGACGCTGTAAATACTTGTACCTGCCATAAACGTAGCTTAGCGTACTTTTGCTTAAGATTCTTCCTGAAGAATTTTTGTCCATACTCCCATTGATGCTTCTTGCAAAGGTCCTTCGATAGGATCATCTCTGAAGATAGATAACATCTCCCGTAGTGCTCTATCAGCACCAGCTAAAATCAAGCCTTGTTTATCTTGTAAAATCTTCTTATCTTCTATTTGTTTTATAGCTCCACGTAATTCTTTTTGAAGCATCGCTATTCTTGCTGCACCCATATCCTGTTTAACAATTCCCATATCAATTGCATCACGTAATTTATTTATATCAATCTGCATATTATCTATTTCAGATTCTAAAACTACGTTAAAATTTCTTTTTTTAAATTCTTTCATAGACCATTCGTTGCATTCCACAACTGTCCCTTGAAAACCTAAAAAACGGGAAAATAAATATATTTGTATTGGACTTGATGCTTTTTTACAAAATTCAAGAAAGGATTCACGATCTTTGTTAGATAAAGTCTGAATCCATTTCTTCATGTTCTGTATTGGCTCTGAGCCTGTTCGAAATCTCTATTCTCTTTATAGCGACGGAACATCTCTCTTTGCAAGTCTGTTGTTCTCTGTTCCTTACCTGTCTCTCTTGTTAATGCTCTATCTTGTTCTCCTGCTGTCTCTAATCCTCTTCTGTACTGTAAACCAGTTTCTGCAGTCTGGGCACGAGCCTCTTGACCAGCAGTTCTTTGAAGAGAACGATTTTCTTCCGCTGTTTTAGAAACAGTCAACCGATCTTCGGCAGCAGCAGCCTGACCACGACGGATATCCTGACCAGTAAAGAATTCTGCATTAGTTCTATCCAATTGAGCACCTAACTCCATATTCAACCTTTGCTGTTTTCCACTTACTTCATTCAAAGCGGATTGACTAGCAAGAGCTTGAGTTGGAACCTGCGTAGTAGGAGCTGGTGGTGGAGCAGCTGGTGGATATATTATCTGTGGTGGTGGTGGGGATCCTCCTCCCATCATGATGCTGTACCTCTCATAACTCTTTTATTTTAGATTAGCCAAATCGACGCTCCATTCCAAGACCTGCAAATCTTGTAGCAGCATCTTGCTGTGCAGCTAAAGCTTTAGCTTCCTCTGCAAAAGCAGAAGATGCCATTTGTTGTTGTGCTTGTTTTGATAACATTATATTTTGAATATTAGATGGCATCATTTCTCTAGCACCTAACATTGCCTTATCTAGTTCTAATCTTCTTTTAGCTGCATCCTCTAATAACCTTGTGTAAACAGGTATAGATGCTGTATTTGTAACTAAAGTTTCTATTGCCTGTTCTCTTCTCTTCTTTTTATCTAGCTGATCAAAAACTTCTCTTCTATCTGTCTCTAATTTTATTGACTCCTTAGTAATTTCGTCTTGAGAAGGTAATTCTTTTGGAAAGGCTGTATCTAAAACATTCTCAGCTTTTTTTTGAAATGCACTAGGTAATAAATATTTTGATAAATCATCTTGATCTATTGTTTTTGAAATATCACTATAGCGACCTTCTCCTAAATTACCTAATTTATCAAAATCAGTAGTATCACGTAGTATTAAATCCGCAAAACTTGCTAAAGGTCTTAATACATTTTTTGGTCTATCTTTATCTAATACTGTTCCTTTTTTTGTAGGATCTAAAAAACCACCCTGATAAAATTCAGTATCTTCTGGTAACTGTGAATGACCAATTTCGTTTTTTAATTGATTAAGAGTAATACCATCAAAATCAGCTAAAGGAGTATCTAATCCAACTCCATAGAAATCTTTGATATCTTTAAGAGTTTTGAAATTTTTAGGTCTTTTTACGTTTTCATTTTCGTCATTAATCTCAAAAGTTTGATTCACTCTTGTACCACTTGAGAGATCAGTTCCAGATAATGTATGCTTTGACATAATTAATAATTGTATCTTGCAGTTAAAGCCTGCCCAGCTTGCTGTGCAGCATTCATTCCCATGTTAAGTCCAGCTCTTTGCATATTTTCAGTAAGAGCTGCATTTGTAAGAATATTCTGTTTTATACCAGCACTAGCCATATCTCTAGCAAAATCATCTCTCTTAGCCTGTTCAGAGAACTTCCTGACTGTAGGAAGAAGTATATTTGTGGCATCTCTCAATGTCTCAGCATCTTTAACTGATCTTAATCTTCTACCTGCATCTAAACCTAAAGGACTTAGTACACTTAAAGGATCACCCATAGGAGATATTCCTCCATACGGACTCATTCCTGGAGGTAGTGGAGTACCACCAACTCCCATTCCTTCTCCTCCTGTTATTCCATATCCACCTAAACTTAATGCACCTCTACCAAGATTACCAGCTCCTCCTCCTATACCACCTCCAGCTAATCTACCGACAGTTAAACCTGCAGCTGCTGGAATACCAACACCTGCTCCTATTCTCAAACCTGTTCCCAGTGCTTGTGGTAACATTTGATTTTTAATTGCACCTTTAGCTAATTGTGTAGCACCTCTAAGAGGTCCACCTAAACCTAAAGTAGATATTCCACCTATTGCTCCTCCTGTAATTGCACTCCCTAAATCACCTCTCATCAAACCTGGGGCAGCACCACCGAGGATACCTGCACTTCTTAATAGTAGTGGTAATTTAGAGGCACTACCTGCTTTTAAAAGAAAAGGAAGTAATTTTCCTGCTAATGGTATCGCTGCAGCTGCTGGCATTTTCTTACCTTCTAATAAATCTTGTTATAAATATTTTAAATTAACTATTCTTTGCTCTAACTATCTTGTAGTTCTTTTACGAAGTAAGCTACATCGGCTAAGTCATCTTTTACTAAATTCATATCTGTCAAACAATCAACATCATGCTTCAATCTCATATCGCAAGCAAATAAAGCATTTGCTGCAGCTCCAGCCACTGGTCCTGCAATTTGAGATAATAATCCTGGACTTCCCTGCTGACC
>Ga0209503_10000327_pt1 | contig 31336 bp, 19 predicted proteins | sample SouAtlMetagenome_2_FD_187448 | JGI IMG/M metagenome (GOLD analysis project Ga0209503, IMG submission 187448) | Marine eukaryotic phytoplankton communities from Atlantic Ocean - South Atlantic ANT15 Metagenome (SPAdes) (version 2) | ecosystem: Environmental > Aquatic > Marine > Oceanic | place... | reverse complement strand
GCGTCCGAATTGGAGGAGAAGGCGGCCACCCAACCATTGAAGCTCACCAAGGCGCAGCGCAAAGCCCTTGGCAAGGAGCGCGAGACGCGGCGCGAGGCGGAGCGCCTGGCACAGAAAAAGAGGGATCGGCAGGAAGCCAAGGAGCAAAAGGCACGTGCGCGCGCAATGCAAGCGACGGTCATCCGCAGAGCTGCGGAGAGGGCAGGACTACCCTACGAGGAGCGGCCGGCCCTCCTGTCACGCCTGCAGGTTGCGGAGGGCAGATACACCAGGGCGATCGCCAGCGCGGAGATCGCACGCAGGAAGCTGGAACAGTTTGATCACGAGCATGCGGGGAGGATCGCACTGCTGGATCAAGAAAAGGCAGAGATCCTGGCCAGGCTAGGGGTGCACGACAGCAGCTCCGGCTCCGGCTCCGACGAGGGTTCGGGTGGCGGTGGCGGCGGCGAGGGCGAGGGCGGGAGCAACGGCCCGTCGCACTCCGACCACGTCGACTCGGCCGACCTGGCCGCGCAGACGTTGCGCAACAAGGAGGAGGCCGAGCGGCGGCGCCGCGTGCGCGAGCAGCGCGAGAAGGAGAAGGCCGAGCAGAAGGAGAAGGAGTACAGCGAGGCGGGCCCCTCGCACAAGGAAGGCGCGCCCAAGTGGGAGGCGCCGGCGCCCGACGAGGGCGAGAAGGCCAAGCGCGAGGCCGAGAAGCAGGCCTCGCTGCTGCGGAAGCAGGAGCAGCAGAAGGAACGCGTCAAGGAGAAGGAGGCGCAGGAGAAGCGCGAGTCGGAGCGGCTACAAAACCTCAAGACGGGCAGGCGCATCCTGCAGGGCAACGCGCACAACCGCGCAGGCTCGCACGTCCAGCGCTCCTCGCTGCAACCGCTGCGCGAGGACGAGCCCGAGCCCACGCTAACGCTCGCGGACGTGGCCCTCGGGTTCCACGAGGACCCGCGCTTCCAAATGCAGGACGACGACCTGGAGTCGGTGGCCACCACCGCCGTGGACCCAATGCTGACCCACCACGCCGAGGAGCGCACCGAGGAGCGCGAGTACGCGGAGCACCAGATCAAGCACACCAAAAAGTACGGCCGCGTCGAGCCCGGCAACAAGCCGGGCACGTACGTGCACTACCCGTGCCGGGAGGGCGATCCCAAGCTTGTCACCAACAGCGAGGGAACTGTGTTGACGGTTATCTAGGTGGTAGTGGTAGTGTCAGTTGCGCGTTTTTCGTCTAACGTTTTGAAAAGGGACCAACCATCCAACGGTGCCGTGCCCCCTTAGGCACTTCTGGCACCGTAGTGCACGCTCGTACGTGCGCACATAGAAATTGTCACGTGACAACTCGGAAATTGTCAAGTGACAACTTTGCACCCACCCAACCAGGGCAGCCATGCTTCGCGGTCAGCTGCTGCGGCAGCACAAGCAGAACGCGCGGCATGCCGAGAAGATGCAAATGATGGCAAGCGAGGTGCTGCGGTCGCCGACCAAGGACGAGGCGATCATGGCGGACAAGACCAATTACGTGTCGTTCTTTGTGCAGTATGCGGACCAGAGCTTCTGCTTCGACGTGCCGAAGACCACGACCATGAGTGAGATCAAGCAGATGGCCTTTCTGAAGAAGGCGTGCGATATGTTCGGCGACCAGGCGCACGCGATGGTCGGCCTGCTCGACGCCTTCGGGCTGCAGCGCCACACGGGCGCGCACCTGGACAACGACAAGACGCTCGGCTACTACAACATCCAGCGCAACCAGACCCTGGTCATGCAGGCCAAGGGCCCCGGCGGCGCCAACGACGGACTTCCCCCTCCCATCCCCATGAGCGACGAGGACGACGACGAGGAGATCAAGCAGGGCATGGCGGCAGTGAAGATGCTGGAGACGGCGTGCAAGATCCCCGGTCTGCAGGACGCCATGCGCCACCAGCTGACCGAGAACTACAACCAGGCCCTCGCTCAGCTGAAGGCCGTCTACCGCGAGCGCGGCATGGACCCCGACGCGGGCAACGCGGCCGTTGCCAGCTTGGTGCCCATCGCCATCCAGGAGACGCCCCCCGACGAGGAGTGGGTCGAGCCCCCTCCCGACAACGACGACGACGACGACGACGACGACGACAACGACGGCGGCGCGAGCCAGGCCGACTCGCAGGCGCCCACGAATGTGGTCGTCCCGCAGTCGGAGCGCTGGCGCCAGGCCAACCTGCACCCGGCGCGCGACCCGCGCATCATGAAGACTGGGCTGCAGTGGATCCCTGACCACATCCTCGAGGAGTGCGTCAGGGAGTCCGACAAGAACCCTTTCGGCAAGGGCAACGCCTACACCCTCTGCGCCACCATGAAGGAGCGGCTCATGGGCGCGCGCAAGATCGACCACAGCCTCTCAGGCCTGGCGGGCCTCAAGTGGGGGAAGCTGCTGCGTGCGATCGGGATCAAGTTCTTCTGCGGCGAGAAGCAGCCCGACGTCATCCGCCCCAACACCGACGGCTCGGTGGTGCGCCCGCTCTCGGCCATGCTCAACTCCAAGCCTGTGGAGGAGGCCAAGACCGTGACGCAGAACGTGATCAAGGGCGACCCGCAGGGCGGCAAGACGCGCGAGGCCATACTCGACTGCTGGGCCAAGTGCTTCATTCACGGCTGCCTGCCCATCTACTACGTGCGCAACTCCGGCGGCCTCAACGACAGCGCTGAGGTGTGCAAGGACATCGTCGGTTTCAACAACGAGATCCGCGCCTTCTGCCGGCAGCTCAAGCGCGAGGACCCGCGCTTCAGCTGGCTCAACGAGGATGAGATCAACAGGGTGACCCTCACGCCCCGCCTCATGTCCGACAGCAAGAACAACCACGACAAGCAGCGCGTCGGCCTCGAGGTCGAGCCGGTGCCCCTCCACGAGATCGACCGCGACTGGGCCGAGGAGGCGGAGCAGGACGGCAACGGCTCGCACCTGGCCTGGCGCCTGACCAGGCCGCAGGTCATCGTCGGGCTGATGAACCCGGCCTCGATCCGCAAGTTCATGCACACCGGCTGCGTCGTCAAGGAGGGCCTTTCCCCCATCGACCTCGATGGCGCGGGCTACAAGGTCAACCGCAGCGAGCTGGGCAAGGTGTTCACCGGCTCCAAGAAGGACGGCAAGATGAGCCCGGCCAAGATCACGCCCTTCTCACTCTTCTTCGGCGTGCACAACGTGCCCGTCACTTTCCAGCTGCACGGTAAGAGGGCGGCCGCGGCCTCGTCCGGCGCGCACCCGGGCCGCGCGGTGCTGCACTCGGCCTACGGCCCCTGCTGCTGGGACACCAGCCAGCCGTACGACCAGTTCGGCAACTGCAAGCGCGGCCGCATTGCCCGCCTGATCGACGAGATCGACACCACCACGAGCGAGAAGAAGGACCACAAGGTGGGCAACCTCACGCACGACTCGGCGGACGTCTCGCGCATGGCCAACATGGCGCTCGACCCGGCCAAGTACAAGCAGTGGTGCGACGCGGCCGCGAGCGCGCTGGGCAAGGACAAGGAGCTCAAGCGCCTCTCGGTCGATCTCGACGCCGCGAGGATCGACCTCGACACGCTGATCAAGGGCGGCACGCTGGTCGAGACCGAGGCGGCGCGCGAGGAGCGCGCCAACCAGGCGCGGGCGGACCGCGCGGCGCGTCGGGCCGACGGTGGTGCGGCGGCCTCGTCCTCCACCGGCGGCCCCCACTACACGGAGCTCGATACGGACGACGAGGAGCTCGAGGACGACGACCACAACAACGACGGCGCCGACGAGGGCGAGGGCGGGAGCAGCCAGGGCAGCGGCCCGGACGACGACGACGAGGAGGCGCAGGAGCGGCGCATCGAGCAGCAAAAGCTCAAGGTCGCGTCGCTGGTGAAGCAGGTGGAGGAGCTCACGGAGAGCGCCGCCAAGTTCCGCAGCGCCGAGGAGAAGGCGATGCGCCACTGCTCCGGGCACATCAACGGCATGGCGGGCGCGGCCATGTACAACGTCGGCATCACCGCCACCATCTTTGGCTGCATGCAGCGCATCAAGGAGGGCCGGGTGAAGGTGCAGACGCGGCTCGAGAAGATGCCCACGCCCGACGCCTACAACACGCTGGCCAAGAAGGATGAGGTGTCCGGCGAGTGGCGCCTCCTTGCCGAGCCGTCCAAGATTGCCAAGAAGGGCTCCATCAAGATCATGGAGGCGCCGGTCAAGCGCCTCGGCTTCTTCGACATGAACTCGGCCGCGAACAAGAACCGCTTCTACGAGCAGTGGATGCTCGATCACGGCCACGCCACCAAGGACGCCGAGGGCAAGGTCGTGCCCGAGGAGCCGGTCCAGCCCGCCCGGATGCGCAACGACAACATCCCCTCCTACACCATCCGCCCGTGCTGGTACGAGTGCGACGAGAAGAAGGGCGAGTCGCCGGCGTTCCCGTGGGTGGCCGAGATGTACAACGACTACCTCAAGGCCAAGAAGCTGCAGTCGCGCCGCATGCACAACTCGTGGGACCGCAACGAGGAGATGTTCAAGATGGCGCTCAATGAGCTGCAGAAGCAGCGCCCGCGCCTCAAGAAGGTGCGTCGTGGCGCCCAGGGCATGATCATCAGCGGCGAGACGCGCTTCACCGTCAGCAAGGACAAGCTCATCGCTGACCTCTTCGTGCGCAACGGCAACGAGGCGGGCGACGCGATGCACGAGGTGGCCGCGTACAACTACGCCGGCGAGCGGCTCACCCTCTACTTCCGGCCCGAGAACCTTCCCGAGCGCCTCCTCGAGAACATCATCGACGACCCCGACTCCCTCCTGATCCCCCTGCGCGAGTACCTCGAGGGCGACCCCACGATGCACTACACGTACCCGGACGCGGACACCACAGCGACGAAGACCAAGCTCAGCGACACGTGGCTGCGGTCGCACTACATCGCGCCCATCCGCGACGAGCTGCAGCGCTCCGTCACGCGCCACCCGGTGAGCGCGGCGCAGCTGGCGGCGCACGCGACGGCCGTGCAGGCGGCCAAGGACATCGGGCACGACCCGCCCCCGGCGCCGCGCGGGCGCATCAAGTTTGTCGAGGAGATCAAGGTGGCCAAGGACGCGGTCACCGACAAGGAGATCGGCAGCGTGCAGCTCACGCGCCTCGACTTCATGAAGCCGACGCCGCAGCCGCGCCTCATGGCCACGCTCTTCACGCTCATCGATGCGCACCGGTTCCGCGAGGATCCGGACGGCATGCTGCCCATGCCGTACGTCGGCATGACCAAGACCGCGGGCGGTCGCGCGCAGCGCTACATGTGCCACGGCCACCGCTCGCGCATCCAGGTCATGGTGCACACCTTCGACATCTTCCCCAACAAGCGGCTCGGGCTGGCCATGTGCGACGCCATCCAGGAGGGCTTCCGCGCCGCGGGCTACGACGAGTATGAGCGCTTCGGCACCGATGCCGACCGCGCCCGCTCCGGCTGCGCGGGCCAGTGGATGGATGACTGGGTCGACCAGGTCTACATCTCCACCAAGGACTTTGTGCCGCTCCTGCAGAACGCGCTGATGTCGATGGAGGAGTGGGTCCGCTTGCTGCTCAAGGAGCAGAGCGACCCGCGGCGCACCGAGGCGGAGATGCTCGAGCGCTACCCCTCGCGCACCACCGGCGCCGAGAGCGACCTCGAGTACGCCGCGCGCCTGAAGGAGTCGCCCTCGGAGACGCTCACGCGCGTCATCGGCGCCGAGGTGGTCCTGTGCTTCCGCACGGCAATCAACGTGTGGGTCGACGGCCGCCCGCCCACCACCAACGACATGCCGTACACCGACTTCCCGCACCTGCACAAGTGGCTGATCGCGCACGTCAACCGCGCGCCCTCGACGAAGGCGCGCTTCCTGCGCCACGCCGTCCAGACCCAGAGCGAGGACGCCATCCGCGCCGACGTCGAGAAGATGTGCCGGGGCTACCTGGACGCCGAGATCGATGCGCACGCCAACGGCGAGGGCAGCGACTGGGCCGGGGTGAGCCGCTTCGAGAACCAGGTCGAGCAGCTCGACGCCGAGTTCGACGCGGAGTTCCTGAAGACCGACCTCGGCAAGCTGAAGCTGAAGGAGCACCGGGACGCGGTCTTCAAGCACTTCCACGGCAAGATCCCGCTGCCGCGCTACAGCGAGGCGCACGCGCCGGGTGGCGACCTCGAGGCGCGCGACGCGAAGGAGGCCGAGCAGTACCACCACGCGCTGCGGGAGCTGCTCGCGGGCCGCGACACCATTGCCGAGCAGTATGAGCTTCTGAACGGCAAGGGCTGGGCCTTCAACCACAAGAAGACCAAGGCGGAGGCCAAGGAGGCCAGGCTCATCGACGCGGCGGAGCAGATGGCGGATGAGGGCTTGGAGCCCGACGGCGGTCCCGCCAAGTATCACAACTTCCAAGTGCCGACCATCCAGCGGTGGCTCCGCAAGAGCCGCAAGCGTGGCTCGATTGAGACCGCCGAGGGTTGGCAGCCCGAGCGGGGTGAGGCGACCGACGAGGCCAGGCTGGCGGCCTTCACCGAGAAGGCCATCGCGGCCATGCACGACCCCGCCAAGATCAAGTGCGTGGAGTCGGGGGCGCTGCGCGGGTCCGCCGCGTACATGGCTAAGACGACCTCCACGAAGAACATCGAGCGCCAGGCGCGGCGCATCAAGGAGCTCCTGGTCGACCCCGAGGGCGTGAACAGGGTCGTCACGCTGGTCGACCAACTGCCGAGCGCCGAGTGTGAGTTCCCGGTGCTCCTCAACAAGCTCCAGAAGGCCTTCGAGGGGACCAAGAAGGACAACACCTTCGAGGCCAACTCCTTCTGCACCGCCCTCCGCTGGGCCGCGGTGGCGCTCGGGCTCACCGACTACCCAGAGGGCCACGCGCGCCGCTGGAACCTCCGCCTCTTCGTCGAGGAGCTCGACTCCCCCGCGATCCAGGCCGCGGAGGCCAAGGTCGCGGAGAACGCCGACGCGCAGAGCCGCATTGCCACCCGTCGCGCCAAGCGCCAGGCCGCCCTCGAAGCCGCCCTGGCGGCCGGTCGCGACGCCGAGGACGAGACCCCGCGCCGCGTGCGCCAGCGCCGCAACCCGGAGCTTGCGCGCGCCGCCGCGGGCGACAACGACAGCGACGAGGCCATGGAGGAGTAGCTGCGCGCAACCCGTTTGCGCAAACGCGCAAAGTGTTCCATGCCTGCGCCGCTAGCGCAACTGTACTGCGCAAACTGTGTGTGTGTTCGTGTCTTAGTTTGCGCAAACGTTTTGCGCCTCGCGTCCGTAGAATCAAACTAAAAAAACAAGCTTGCCATGAAACTGTTGCGCCAGCCCTCGCTCAAGGACGTGATGCTAGGGCCGATCAAGAAGAAGAGGCGGCGGGCCGCGCCGCCACCCCCCGAGGTCTACGACTTCTTTGCGGGCGCCGGCGGCTTTTCCACCGGCGCCGCCCAGGCCGGGTGCCGCATCGCGTGGGTCTGCGACAACGACCCGGTGGCGCTCGCGACGCACAAGGCGAACCACCCGGACGCGGAGCACTGCCTTGCCGAGCTGCCGTTACCCCGGATCGAGTGGCCCTTTCCCACCGACGGCCGGCCCTTCCACGTGCACTTCAGCCCGCCGTGCCAGAAGTTCTCGCGCATCAACAAGCGCAAGCGCGTGGAGGGCGACACGCAAGCCGCCATAGACCTGGTGACGTGGTCGCTCGAGACGGCGATCGCGTCGGGCGCCACGTCGTGGTCGCTGGAGCAGGTCGCGGCGCCCGCCGTGGTCGCGCTCGTCGAGACCGCCCGCGCCCGTCACCCGGGGCGCATCGCCTACGCCAAGATCGACCTCGCCGAGCTGGGCGTGCCCCAACGGCGCGTGCGCCTGATCGCCGGGCCACCGGCGCTGATCGCGCCCCTGCTGCGCAGGCGGAGCGCGGCGAACGTGCGCTCCGTGCGTAAGGCCGTGGCCAAGCCGCGCGGCACGCACCTGCGCCACGGGCTGGGCTGGAAGCACAAGTCCCGCGGACCGGACGGCAAGTGGCGGTACGTCAAGGCCGACTGGAACGACTACTGCTCCCGCGTCGACGCGCCCGCGCCGACGGTGCTCTCGGACCGCGGCATGAACTGGGTCACGCTGCGCAGGGGCGTCGCCACCGGGGCGCACCCGCGCCTGCGGAAGCACGAGTACGCCGCCCTGCAGACGTTCCCGCCCACCTACCAGTGGCCCGCCGGCGAGCAACTTGCGCTCAAGCAGATCGGCAACGCCGTGCCCCCGCTCCTCGCGCAGCTGCTGATGCGCGAACCCCATTGACCACACACACGCCTGAGACGGTCAGGGTAGTTGCGCGAGCAACCGGACCCAAGTCGTGAGCTCGTACGTGCGCATTTTTGCGCGTGTCACTTGACAACTTTTTCCCCCGGCAAGTGCGCGCAAAAAAAATGACGACTGCCCACAAGGCCGTGGACATCGAGGGCTTCCTACCGAAGAAGAAGCTCCCTGGAGGTCCCAAGGATGGCACACCAGTGAAACTGCTGACTAAGATCGTCGCCAGCGCGGGGGCCACGAACCCGCAAGAGGCAATGCGGGTCGTCATGAGGGACGAGATCATCAAGCATTGCGTCGAGTTTAACGGGCAAGCGGAGAAGTGGGCAAAAATCATGCGGGCTCTGGTGCACCCCACTGCCCACGAGGGCGACGACGTCCTCTGGTCCAAGGGGGAGAACCGGGAGAATACCAACCGCAGTTACGTGCTTGCGGTCAGGGAGGGCACCGGATTTGAGGTGGGATCGCGTGGCACGATGTACCTTCTCAAGGCGGTTGGCGTGGCCAAGGCTGTCGAGGAATGGTGCGCGAAGACCATCGGGGAGGTTGAGGATGTCATCGAGGGGTGGGACTTCCCGTCCTCGGTGTGCGAAGCGGCGGAGCACGCTGCCCACGACCGGATCACGGCCGTGGCAAAAGACATGATCGATGGGATCAAGGATGCGCTCCGCGACAAGACGATGAACGTGAACAGCGACGGTGAGCCTTCCGGTGACAACAACCACTCGAGCGGCATGCGGATGATCTTCGACAAGTACAACCTGGACAACTCGACTGGCTTTTACCGAGCCGTCATCGAGTACGAGACCATTGGCAGGTGGATCTGGGAGCTTGCGTTTTTCGCCGGCCTGGTTATCACCGACAAGGACGGTTGGGCAATCAAGGACAAGCTCGAGACGAAGCAGAACGACCCTCACACCTACGGCTTCTGCCGCAAGATCCTCGACCTGTTTGCGCAGGACAACATTCCGGACCGGTTCAAGGACTTGAAGGTGTCGAAGAACATTTTCAACGCTGCGCAGAAGTGCGTCTGGGATACCTACGAGGTTCACCACGGCGAAGAGGCGCAGTACAACGAGGATCAGCAGCGCGCCAAGCGCGCCCGCCTGGAGCACAGCCAGCCGGTCCAGGCCTTCCTTCCTGACTCGGATGGGTACTAGACACCAGGCACCTCTCCCGCTAGGCGGGCTGTTAGTGTGTGTGACTGTGCGTGTACATGTCTGCTAGTTTTGCGCGCGCACATGTGTGTGCGCGCGCACGGTTCTTAACATGCGTCAACCGTCTCTGTTTGAAGTCGTGAAGGCCCCCCGTCCCCACCACGCGCCCACGTCCGGCGAACCCTTGGAGGTCTACGACTTCTTCGCCGGCGCGGGCGGCTTCTCGACGGGCGCGGCGCAGGCCGGGTGCCGCGTGGTCTACGCGTGCGACAACAACGCGGACGCGCTCGCGACGCACAAGCGCAACCACCCCGAGGCCGAGCACGCGTGCCTGACGCTGCCGTCGGCCGAGGCGGTGGCCAAGCTGCCGACCGACGGCCGGCGCTTCCACGTGCACTGCTCGCCACCGTGCGTCAAGCTGTCGCGGATCAACACGCCCAATGTGGTGGCGGGCAACGCGGGGTCGCGCGGCATGGCCCAGGCCGCCGACATGGTCGAGTGGTGCTTGGAGATGATGCTCGCGTCCAAATGCACCTCGTGGAGCTTGGAGCAGGTGGGCGACCACAGCGTCCAGGCGATCGTGGAGCGCGTGCGCAAGCGGTACCCGACGCGGCTCGCGTACGCCGTGATCAAGCTCGAGGAGCTGGGGGTGCCGCAGACGCGCGTGCGCCTGATCGCCGCGACGCCCACGCTGCTAGCCGCGCTGCTGCGTAAGGCCTCGAAGGCCAACGTGCGCACGCCGCGCGACGTGATTCCGAAACCGCGCGGCACGCACGTGCGCTCGGGCCGCTCGATCATCCAAGTGCGCAAGCGGCTCAACCGCAAGAAGGGCGAGACCCTGTGGATCAACGCGCGCGCGGGCTGGGAGGACTGGTGCACGAGCATCGACAAGCCCGCACCCACCGTGCGCGCCAAGCACACGCACGCGTGGGTGACGCTCAAGGACGGCAAGGCCGTGGGCCACTGCCGCATGAGCGCGCGCGAGCTCGCCGCGCTGCAGACCTTCCCGCCTGATTACAAGTTGCCCGAGCGCAAGCAGGAGGCGTGCCTGCAGGTGGGCAACGCCGTGCCGCCCCTGCTCGCGCAACGGTTGTTGGAAGCGTAGCGTGTACGCGTGTTCCGTTCCAAGAAACCCTTCTTTCAATAACGCGCCATGCATTCACACACACACACGCAACACACAGACTTCACCCTCCCACGGCGCCCGCGTGCGCCTCAAATCTTGAGCGCGGTTCCGGTGGTTGAGGACGACTTGTAGAGCGCTTGCGAGTCGTCCATGTGGAACTTGAGGTCGGCGCTCACGGCCTGGACGAAGGCGTTGGTGCGGTTCGCCGTGGCGTCGGCGCCCGCGGCAGAAGCAGCAGCGGCGCCCACGCGCACGAGGTGAAAGGACTCGTCAAAGGGCTGCGCAACCGTCAGCGGGTTGTCCCGGATGCTCGCGCTGAGGCAGCACGGCATGTCGGTCAGCGCGTCCTCGACGCACGAGGCGTCAGTGTACAGATGAGCCACCACGACGCGCTCCTCCGCGTCGTTCATGAGGCTCCATCGGGCCCGCTTGGCCATGGCATCCGCAAAGCGGTGCTCCTCCGCCAGCCGCTCGCAATCGGCCTCCTCCGCGCAGTGCATCTTTCCGTGTGCCTCGACGGCAAGCCGCTCGAGCTCCTCGCACCGCATCGTCTTGGGGCAGCAGCTCACGCGCGCCTCGACCCCGTCCATGGCCTCTGCCTCCTCTTCCTCCTCCCCCTCCTCCTCCATCGCCTCCATCGCCTCCCGCTGCTGCGCGTACATCTCCTGGTTGGCGTGCGTGCGCTCGAGGCGCGGGCCGCTGTCGCCGTGGACGCGTACGTCGGCATTTGGGTCGTAGTGTGGGTAGCGTCCGTCCGCGTCCATTGTGTTCTTGGGGTCGTCGCCGCACCCGCACGCATCGCACGCCCCCGTGGGTGCCGGCATGCGCGCCTCCGCCAGCTTGGCGTCCAACTCGTCGACCAGGTTGTCGGCCGTGGCCGCGTCGATCCTCGAGGCCTCGAGCTGCGCCATGGCACCTTCGGCCCTGGCCTCGGCCTCGGTGAGGAGCGCCCGGTGCGTGTCCAGCTCTTCGGCGAGCTCCTCTTGCCTCGACAGCACGACGCTGTGCTGCGCGGCCAGCGTGGTGTACTTGCTGGTCAGCTCGTCGCACTGCGCCTGCAACGCCGCCCGCGTCTCGACGGCGCCCTCCGACGCCTCGTGCAGCGCGGCCACCTCCGCGGCCTTGGCCTCGATCGTCGCCTCGAGCGTCGCGCGCGTCTGTGTGAGCTGGTGGTTTTCCTCCTGCAGCTCGAGGACCTTGGCGTTGAGCAGCTTGGCGTTCTTGGCCGCCTCCACCGGCACGGCCTCGGCCTCGGCGAGCGCCGCCTGCGTCGCCTCCAGCTTCTTGGCCAGACCGGCAAACTTGGCGTGGAATTGCGCGCGCTCCGTGGTGAGCGCCTTGTTGCCACGCACGACGCTCTCGGACGTCGACGCCAGGTTGGCGTTGAGATGGTTCATGCGCTCCGTCAGCGAGAGCACCTGCGCCTTGAGCCGCAGCACCTCGTTCGGATCGTTGTTTGCGCTCGTCTTGTGGGTGGTGCTGGAGAGCCCCGACTGGATCGCGGCCTGCTGGTGCTGCTGCAGGAGCTTGTGCTGCAGCTGCACCGGCGTCGTGGTGGGCATCAAGCCGTTGAACGTGAACTTGCCGCCGGGGCTGGCCGCGGGCGCCGACGTGGGGCGCAGGAGCCCCGCCCCCGCGAGCGGGTGCGATGCGGCCGACGGCGGTGAGGGCGGGTGCTCGGGATCCGGCAACATTGGCTGCTGCGATAGCATCTGCGGGCTCAGCGTCGGCAACCCCTCGTGGGGCGCTTCCACCGGGGAGGACGCTGGACCGTTGCTGCTTTCAAAAAAAGTGCGAAGGCTAAACTTGGAGCCCTCCGCGACCAGCGCCTGGGCTGGCCGCAGCGACATCAACCCATGCTCTAGTAACACGCACGGTGCTTCCAGGTTATGTATCAGTCACTTGCAGGGCAGCTCCATCTCGATCACGATATACCGACCGAGCTCCTCGCCCTTGTCGTTGACCGCCAGGCCCGTGATCGGCGTGTCTAGCCCGTAGATCTCTCCCCACACGTTCCGGTTGTCTTTGATCACGGTGGCAAAGTCGGCAAGCGCGTTCGGGTTTCCGATCAGGCTCGCAAAGGACACGATGGCTTGGTGCTGCACGGTCGCGCACTCCGCCTTCCCGGGCTCGTGGAAGAAGGCGTCGATGTTGCGCAGCGTCTCCATGTTCTTGTGGAAGGTGTCGCTGCTCGCGGTGATGGGCGCGCCGCGCATCGGCAGTGTGTTGGACAGGCACTCGGCGTGCGCCTCGTCGATGAGCGCGCCCTCCTCCGCGCCGGCGGTCCACAGCGGCACGAGCGCAAAGTTGCCCGTCGCCAGGTCCTTGGGGCTCGCGCCCGCCTCCGTCACGTGGCCGGCCGGCGAGACCTTGACGTGCCGCACGTGGCAGCACGCGGCGCCCATGCTGCGCAGCGGGCCGCTCGTGAACAGCTCGTGCTTGGGCGAGAAGGACGACTCGACCACGCTGTTGTAGAAGGCGTGCTCGCCCGTCTCGCACACGTCGAGCGTCTTGAACACGCGCAGGATGTTGGGCGACACGTCCTCCAGCGAGGCCTTGGCAGCCGTGAAGGCGCCCATGCGCTCCTCGCGCCGCTGGTCGTCGTGCTCGTACAGCTGCGACAGCGCGAACGTCGTGCCTTCGATGGCCAGCGGCTGTGGCCCCGTGGCGACGGTCGCCGAGTACATCTGGCGCGCCACGTCGTGCGTCGCGAGCATCGGCCGCTCGTCCTCGGGAATCTCGTCGAGCAGCGCCTGCGGGTACAGCGCCTCCCAACGCGCATTGGTCACCGCGCGCTCAAAGTGTGGGTCGACGACGTGCTGGCCCTCGATCTTGGCCCTGGCGCCGCGCTGCATCGCCACCGCAAACGTGGGCTTGGGAAGCAGGGTGGTGATCGCGTGGCCGGCAATGGTCGTCTTGCTCGCGTCGGCCGCGTCGGCGTGCCCCGCGTTCGCCGCGATGACCGCCATGCCCGAGACGTAGTGCGCACCGAGCGAGTTGGCCACCGCGCGCAGGTTGGGGTACGACTCCATGTCGGCGCCGGACGCCTTGAGGCCCTTGGCCTGCTCGATGAACTGGTTGGCCAGGTTGGCCTGGCCGTCGCAGTCGTCCGCGAGCCGGCCAAAGTCCACGTTGCCCTGGCACGGCCACGACTCGGACTGGAACATCTTGAGGCCCTCGGGCGTGTCGGCGGGCGTGCCGTCGACGCGGTACGGCATCGCGTACGCCGCCACCGCCGAGAGGCCCGTGGCGATGCCCTTGGCGTACCGCGTCGTTGCGCGGAGCGACGGCACGCGCAGCGCCTCGAGCATGTGGCAGTGCTGGCCCGGCAGCTCCTGCGCGAATGCGGCGTTCAGCACCGCCTCGGCCACCTCGGGCTTGAGCGCCGGCGGCGTGTCGTTGACCGCGGCTGCGAGCGCGTAGCCGCTTGCGTCGAAGCCCGCGTTGCGCTCCGCCATGACGCTCTTGTGCAGGTTGGGCTCGGGCGCAAACTTGGCGTTCTCGGTCATCTTCCACGCCGAGTCGTAGATGGACTTGATCAGCGGCTGCACCTGCGCGACGCGCGCGGCCTTCTTGGACGGCGTGAAGAAGAGCGCCGACACCTCCATCTCGGAGCCGTCGGCGGCCACGCGGACAACCTGCGGCATGCACACCCCCAGCGTGGCGTTGATCGACTCCCAGTTCGGGTACCGGATCGGGATCTGCGTGAAGGCCACGTTGGGCCGCGGCGCCTTGCCCGTGGCGCCCTCCGCAACCTCGCCGGCGTCCACCGTGCTGAAGAGGCTGAGCAGCGGCACGCTCGCCGTGCCCGCGAGCGTCGACACGAGCGTGCCGTTGATCGCCGCACCCGTGCGCGCCGAGACCACGTTGAGCCGCGTGCGGTCGCTAAGGAGCACGTGCGGGCCGACCGAATCGTTGACGCGGCGGTCGGTGGGAACCTCCGCAAAGTACTGCTCGCGCGACGTGCGGAGCAGCTTGTCCGACAGCGGCAGGTCGACGGTCTGGTTGGTCTCGGTGAGCAGGAACGTCTCGTGGGTGTCGGCGTGCGAGATTGCCAGGCTCGTGTTGCCGCGCGCCGCCGCACCGCCCAGCGTGCCACCCTTGGCCAGGAACTGCGCCGCCAAGTCCACCTCCGACTTTTGCACCGACACGCGTAGCAGGTAGTGCGCGCCCTGTCCACCCATTGTGTTTACGCACCAACTCCTTGTCTATAAGCAGCCGCCGTCCAACCATATCTGCAACTTTTTCGGGCTCGTACGTGCGCGGAAATGCCGATTTCCGCTGGCCCTCCTGACATCCGTTCGGACCTTCTGTACGAAACTGCAACGGCGCCTGCGGGGCAGCCGCAGGTCTACAAGCACCGCAACTTGCCCAACAAGCCGCCGCTGTTCGACGGGCTGGCCACCGCCGCGGCCGCCCGCGCGGCGCAACCGAGCTATGAAGAGGCTTGGGCCAAGGCCACGGTCGCGGGCGCAGAGCTTCTGATCGCGGAAGCAACGGAGCGCGAGTCTCGCAAGCGAGAGGCAGAGAAGAAGGCCGAGAAGGAACGCAAGATGCGCGAGGCCCAGAAGCAAAAGTCGGAGAGCGCGCGGCAGCGCCGCGATGCGTCCAAGGCCAAGCAGGATGAGATTGCGCAGAAACAGAAGCAGGCAATGATCGCAGCCGACCGGCGTGCGCAGCAGGCGAAAAAGAAGCGCGAGGAGGAGGAGTGGCGCAAGGTCTTTGAGAAGTGCAAGGCCGACAAGGAGAAGGCGGAAAGGCAAAGGGCGTTGCAACAGTTCAACGAGGAGCATGCAGCCCTCACCCGGGAGATAAACGAAGCGGTGGACCGGGGCAAGCCATTCGACTTCAAGAGGATGATCGATTGGATCGCAAAAGTGGAGGCAAGCGGGATCGACATGGGCTTGACTCCGGAGCAGTGGGCAAGGCACAAGTACAACGTGGAGGAGGCGTATGCGGCGCAGCGCCTCAAAGATGAGGAAGAAACCATAGATCCCAACCCCACCCAAGGACGAGGAGGCGGCAAGGGCCGCGGACGCGGACGCGGTCGTGGCGGCCGCGGCGGCCCCTCCTCCGGGGCGCGCGGCGGCGGCACGTGCCCCGACAAGCAGCCCGAACCGCCGGCGCCCGAGCCGGAGCCGTCGGAAGAGGCGTCGGCGGTCCGTCGCGCGCAGGAGGAGCGCTACAAGGCACTGAAGGCAGCCGCAACGACCGCCGCGTCCGCTGCGACAAGCAGCGTCAGCAGCGTCAGCAGCCCTCCGGCGGCGCCCCCCAAATCCAGCGCCGAGGGCAACAACGACGACGAGTGCGTCATCTGCTGGAACGCGACGGCGACGCACGTTGTCGTGCCGTGCGGGCACCTCTGCATGTGCCCCGGCTGCGTGCCCAAGGAGCTTGAGAGCTGCCCCGTCTGCCGCGGCCCGATGGCCCACGTGATGAAAGTGTACCGGCCCTGAAACGCTAGTGTGTGAGTGCGTGTGCACGTGGTGATCGCGCGCTCGTACGTGTGCACTTGCGCAAATGCGCCCGGGAGAGTTCCGGTTTACCGCTGGTGGGAAGAGTCGCAAAGGGCATTGGAACACGATACCTGCAACGCCGGGTCGCCCTGGCGACTTTTTCTGCAAAGGGGGCGGCAAGCAGTACCTGACCATCATGGACGAGACGATGCGCATGACCCGCGAGGAGACGAAAGGGAGCACCACCATGCCCGGTTTCAAGGAGGCCTACTACGGCGCCGAACGGCGATTCCGCGAGTGGTTGATCGACCAGCCACCACAAGTCTGCTTCGACTTCATCCGCGACTTTGGCGACTACGACGGCCGCTTCATGGCCATGCTAATGCGCTACGAGGCGCGACGGGGTTCCCCCGAGTATCGCCCCGTCGCGTTCCGTTCGGAGGAGTGATTATTATTATTATTAATTGGATTCTTAAGACGTCTTTTTGCACCGGCCAGGCCTCTTCCCCACGGGAGGCCAGGGTGCTCAACAAAAAGTGAAATTATTTAGACATCATTAATAACACCCAATTTATTATCCATTAATAATTTCACTTTTTGTTGAGCACTCCGCGACTCGGCCCGAGAAGGGGCAAGGCCGTGAGAAAATGCGTCTTAAGAAATCTATTAATAATAGCGCAAACGCATTTGCAACTCTTGCCGTTGGGTTGCGCACGGAGTCGCGCCAGTACACGTGCTCGTACGTGCGCGCATGAAAAAGCGCGTGATGGTAGATTCGGACGATGAGGCGCACGACGACGAGTCGCTCGGGGGGGACGGGGAACGGGCCGGCAAGCGGTCCAAGAAGGAGGCCAAGACCGCGCTTGAGCACGAGTACGTGTGCCCCATCACGCAGGAACTGTTTGTAGATCCCGTCACCGCGGAGGATGGGCGGGTCTACGAGCGCAAGGCCATCATTCGCGCGTTCAACGAGTCGCACGAGACCACGGTCATGACAGTGCGGTCCCCGATGACCAACGCGCCGATGGGCAAGCAACTCTACCCGGCGCACCAGGTAAAAGGGGCGCTCGAGGCCCTCATAGATGCGGGGGTTCTCAAGGGCGAGCGGGTCGAGGCGTGGAAGGAGGTGATGCTCCAGAAGGACAAGGACCGCAAGAAGGTGAACGACCTGAGGCGACGCAGCAACGAGGGCGACGCGACTGCGACGATGCAGCTGGGCGTCGCTTACGACAAGGGATTGTACGGCTTGGCCAAATGCCCGACCACCGCATTCAGCATGCACAAGAAGGCCACGTACAGCGGGTGCGCGTCCGCCGCCACGCGCGCCGGCATCCTGCTCATCAAGGGCCGAGGGGTCCCTATGGACGAGGACCTCGCGATGCGGTTCCTGTTCTGCGCGGCCGTCTTGGGGTCCGAGCACGCGTGCGAGCACATGGGTTACAGCTACGCTGAGGGCGTCAACGGGTGCGAAAAGGACGACGCCGAGGCGCTGATCTGGTACAGCAAGATGCGGACCTGCGAGCACAAGGACTCGGTAGAGTACAGCCGCCAGCGTGCCCAACGGTTCTTCGCGAACCGCGAGGTGACGAACGCACAGGGTCGTAATGTTGAGCTATTTTAAAAAAAAGACACCGTTACCAAACGCCGCACACAAACGGGACCGGGGTTCCGCAGCGGCGCGGGGTGGGCGGTGCGCACCACCCCTTTCGGCGCCGCCGCTTCATGAGCCGTCTCGTCCACGCGCGCGTCACGGATGAGACGCTACCGCCTCGCACGCCGGCGACCTTCCGTCTGCCACCACTCCAGGTCCTCGGCGTCTAGCAGGTAGCGACGGTAGTTGGCTGGGTCGGCGAGTGCCTGCGCGCGTCGCGCCTCGCGCTCCGTGTCCCTGACGACCCGTGGCTGCGGTGCGCCTCACCCAAACGTGTAGACCGGCGCGCCGTGCCGCCGCCCCGCCTCCAGCACAAACGCGAGTCGACTACTGCCCATGGCGCGCGCGCACGCTGTCCCCCCCTAATCATGGGCGTCGCGGCGGGACTTATGAGGCAATCTGCGAGCACACCGTGGATATCAAGGCGGCGACGCTCATGATGTCGATGCCCTCGTCCTCTGTGGTGCACCGCAGGTCCTCGATCAAACGGAGGTCCGATCCAAGCACCTCGCCCAAGGCGTGGTGAAGGCACTCGATGTGGCGGTCCTTGCGCAGGATGGCAAGCGCTACGCGCGCGCGCACGCGTGGGCTCGATTCCCACAGCTCGCGCTGCCCCTGCTCCTTGAGCGTGAGCTTGAGCGCGCCCTTGATCTCGTCCAGCTGCCGCTGGCGCTCCGGGTCGGTCTCGTCTTCCGAGAGCGCCGTCGCCAGAGCAAAGCGGCGAGCGCTCGTGAGCCCGTCGTCGCGGAGGAGCGCATCGAGCTCTTCGGGTAGGATGGCGAGCGTCTGCGCGTGCGCATTCGCCTCGGCCCTGACGACGCGCGAGTGCGAGAGCTCGAGCAGCGCGTCGCTCTCGACGGTGGCGCACGTGAAGCTGATCTTGAGCGCCTCCGCGTCGGACACGGGCACGGAGATGTGCCTCGCCACGCGCTCGCGCACGGCGACCAGTGCCGAGGCGGCTCGACTCGTCATATCGCTAACCCTGACCCGTTCGGAGCGTGCGTGAGCAACGCGAATTAGCGTGCGGTGGCGCGCCAAGTCCTAATGCGCCAGCTGCTCCTCACGCTCGCGTTGGCGCGCACGCAGCACGCGCTCCCCCCGCGCCTGGGCATGCTCAACCGCATGCTCATGCAGGCGGGCCTGCCCGACCCGATTGAGCACTTTGAGGGCCGCTTCTACGGCGTGAGCGCCAAGGTGGCGCTCAACATGCGCACGCGCGTCGCCGAGGTGTCGCTCAACGGCGTGCCGCTGGGCGGGCGCATCTCCGGCACGGGGTGGCTCACGGACGCCGAGTCCGAGGAAGGCACCGTCGTGCTGGCGCCGGAGTTTGAGCGCCGCCTGCGCAGGCGCATGGTCTCGATCTACCGCGCGCGCCTGGACCGCGCGAAACACACCGTCACCGTAGGCGTAAAGATACCCGTGCTGGGCGCGATGGATCTGGTGTTGATGTGACTGGTGAATTCTTTTAGGAACGGAATACACACACGCATCACACACAAGACTCAAAACAGTGCGTCGCAGAGGAACACGAGGGTGGCGGACGAGTCGCGCAGAATCGCCTCTTGGGTCGCGGGGTTCATGCCCGCCCACAACCCTTGGTCGATCACCAGCGGGCAGTCCAGTTTGTAGCGCAGCAGCTTTTGGCCGAGCACGTCCGACGTGTCGCCCTCTTTGGCGAGGCCCCGAATCTGATTGCTGCCGCCGTAGCCCGGGAGCGGATGCTCGCCAAAGTAGATGTTCTCGTCCTCCTCTTCCTCGACCTCGCTGTCTTCGAAGTCGTAGGTGAAGCAGCTTTTTCTCAGCAGGTAGAGAGCGCCGCCCGCACCCCCTTCCACGCGCGGGCCAGTCTTTTTGAACGTGGCCTCCTTGCCAATGCACGTGGCCGGATCGAGAAGCGTAATCCGCTCGACCGTTTGCTCGTTCGAGTAGGACCACCGCATCTTGTGCAGGTAGGTGCGTTTGAACGGGTTCGGCTGCTTGGGCTCGGGCTTGGGCTCGGGCGCCACGGCCGATTCGGGCAGGTTGGGCGGCTTGTTGCTGAGCGCCTTGCGCGCATTGGACATGCGCTCCTTCTTGATGGCCTTGTCGACGTCCCACCACTTGGCTCCAAACTTGTCGCGGCACCAGTTGCGCACGTCCTTCACGGCGGGGGCCATGTGTATGTGCGCACGTACGAGCGCGAAAAAGTTAGATCCCACACACGGCCCGATCCACACGCGGGCACAACGATTACAACACTTACGCGTCCACACACAGATACACCCACGCCGCGAATGTGACGGAAGAAGAGGCCCAGCGCGCACCCGACGCACGATGTGGCCCCGCGACACAATACCCCTCCACAGCCCAGCCCCACCCACCCCCCTCCCCAATCCGCCCTCTTTCTCCACCACGCCTCCACAGAAGACGTGATGATGATGATGATGATGGTGATGCGCACGCCCCTACCGATGCGAGGGCGGCGCGTAGATCTTGGTGTTGCCGTACAGGAACTCGTTGGCCGTCTTGGCCTTGGGCTTGAACTTGGGGTTGAAGAAGGGCTCGGAGTTGCTGGTGAACTTGGCGTTCACGTTGTTGCCCGGCCCGGTGGCGCGCATGATCGGGTCGAGCTCCTTGGCCTTGGGGCGGTTGACCGCCGACTTGTTGCGCAGGGCGAAGAGTGCCTGGAGGTACTCGAGGCCGCCGAGGACGGTGATGGCCACGACGGCCAGAAGGAAGAGACCGCCGCCCACGAGCAGCGTCCAGAAGCGCGAGACGCACAGGTTGTTGTCGAATTCGTGCGAGGAGCGGGGGAAGGTGGCGCAGTCCTCACTGGCCGAGTTTTCGGAGAAGAGGGAGCGGCTGGCGGCGTAGATCATGATGGGGAGGCAGAAGAGGATGACGAGGATGACCCATCCGGCAAAGAGGCCCGCCGCAAAGCAGCCCACGCCGTTGACGAGGTGGCGCTGCATGACCACGGCGAAGACGAGACCCATCGCGACGACGATGGCCAGGGTCGCGATCGTTTGATCGTAGACCTGCTCCGAGAGCGCCACCTCGTCGAAGAGCAGGTTGCCGTCGTGATCGACCTCCTGCGCGACAACGCCCTCGGCCCACGCCCAGCCGAAGCGGGCGCCGCTGATGCTCTGGCCGACGATGGCGATGAGGATGCCGATGGCCATGACGGGGAACCAGAGCTGCTGCAGGCGGCGGTACTGCGTCTCGTTGCTCACAAACTTTGCGCCCGCCGCGAGCTGGCTCGCCGTCGTGCGACCGCCCGTGTCGTTGTTGACCGACTTGTTGAGGTTGCGGGTGAACGAGGACGTGGTGATGGGCAGCAGGATGAGCACGAAGAGCATGACCAGGAGCGCGGCCAGGTCGTACCAGGTCGCGTCCCAATCGGCCTTCCATCCGCCCTTGGTCCCCTTCCACCAGATCTGTGGCACGCCGTGCTCGGGGGCGACACCCTTCCCAACGTGCGTTGGGTCGGTGGCGTCGGTGGTCTTCTCGCACAGGGGGCGCGGAAAGTTCGAGTAGAAGAATCCCCACGGCGCGGCGATGAAGATGGCGTAGAAGATGTACGAGACGATCACGGCGAGGTACCCGATGGCCAAGCGCCTCCGGCGCGAGGAGCGCGTCGTCGAGGCGATCACCAGACTGTCGCGGATGTTGTTCAGGTTGGTGGAGGCGAACGCGTACTGCTCCGACAGCACGAGCGGCATCAGCGCCTCCGTGAGGAAGAAGACGACCGAGTCGCCGAGCAGGAAGCAGATGGCGAGGAACATCGGCACGTACGCCCAGACGCTGAATCCGAAGCGCTGGCCCAGGAAGATGCGCGCACGCATGTTGTACGACGAGGTGCTGTTGAACCCGTCGACGTGCCAGAAGGCGTACGGGTAAAAGGTCGGCCCCGCCTTGATGCCCGGCAGCGGGATGCCGTAGGTGCCCTGCCACGCGTTCGAGCCCACCGACGCGTACTGGAACTGCGCGACGCAGTGCGCGTACATGTACTTCTTCATGGGATCCGTGAGCGCCGTATCCTCGGCGTCGTTGCCGCCCGGGATGTAGTCCACTCCCAGGGTCTGCGCATCGCCCGGGCAGTCGACCGTGAACTCCTGCAACGGCCACGTGGACTTGGTGTTGCCGTCGTCGTCGAGGCGGCCCTCGCGGATGTGCTTGATGTAGGCCTCCCACTCGTTGTCGACGTAGTGGCCGGCAATCTGCACGCCGGCCATGCCGGGCAGCGCCTGCGTCGCGGTAGACTGGTCAAACATCTCGTGGTCGTTGGAGATGTCCTGAAAGGTGAGCCCGTAGATGTCGTCGCACGACGCCGGCACGTCCACCATGTCCACCAACCGGAGCGCCTCGTAGGCCATGCTGTAGTTGAGGCCCACGTTGATGAAGTTGGCCTGCGCGTTGCCAACGCCCGGCGCGTAGAAGGCGTCGACCTTGCCCAGCACATGCCCGATCTGCGCAGCCATGACCGTGCGCAGGTACTCGCCCGGGGAGTGCACGGCGCTGGCGGCGATCGTCGTGCCCGTTCCCGAGCCGTCGTCCACCTCCCCGTTCACGTACGTCCAATACACGCCGTGCACGGTGGCGCGGAGCGTGTTGATGAGCTTCAGCCGGTTGCCCTGCTTGTCGTTCGTCTTGCAGTTGAGATCGCCATTGTTGTAGTCGAGCTCCTTGAGCTGGGAGCCCGTGAGCGTCTCCACGCACGTTCCAAGCGTCGTGAAGTCCTTGGTTTTGGACGCCGTGAAGAAATCCTCTGCGCGGTACTCCACCAGCGAAGTCACAAGGAACGCCAGCGCAATGGCGCTGAGAATGGAGGTCGACAGCGCGGCCACCAGCGTGACGATGCGGTAGTTGACTTTGCCCATCGCGCACTGCGCGAACGCCCGCGCGCCCTCCCGCGCGTGTGGCTTCCCTCCTCATTCAGAAGCCTCTCAAAGATTGCTTATGATTCGGCCGCGAATGTGCGTGGGCAAGCGAGCGCAAATGATAACGTGCTTGTGAAAAAATATCCACGCCCTTACGCCCTCTCCACCCCCTCCCACACGCGCATACGCGCCTCACACGCCACACACGTCACACACGCACACACACGCGCGCACACACCGGGCGCCTCACCGCGGCATCAGCGGCATGTACACCGCGTCGGTTTTGCGCTGAGGCACCACGGGCGTGGTTGCTGGGCCAACCTCCATGCCCTGCAGGTCAAACTTCAGTTTCGAGGCCGGTGCGCTCGTGATGAAGTCGTACATGCCCATGCGCTCCTCCTCCGCCCGCGCCCTCTCGGCCTCCGCAATGAGCGCGTTCGCCTTGCTCTTCGCGTCAGCGACGGCCGTGGCAGTTCTCCCGCGCGGGCCGACGGTCTTGGGCATTGCCTTGAACATGGCCAATAGTCGAATGACAAGAACGACCGTCCAGATGGCCGAGAAGGCGTAGATCATGATGTAGATGATGAGCCTGGGTGTGTCCTCCGTGCCCTTGCCGTTTGTGAACGCCACGTCGATCTCGTCGGCCAGGTACGCCGCCGAGTGGAACACCGGCATCCACAGCAGCACCAACGAAGCGGCCATCCACGCGTACTGAAAGACGTTGGGAAGCTTGTCGACCGCCCACTTTTGTCGGTACCACGCGATCGAGGCCGACGTCCAGAACGCCGCCCAGACCGACATGAGCACGTCCTTCGAGAAGGTCACGAGCATCGCGTGGTCGTTGGCGCTGGCCTTGATGGCCTGGAACCAGTCGTCGCCCGAGACGATGCTCTGCGCGATGAACAGGATCTGGATGACCAGCGCAAGGCCGATCATGACGAGCGCAACGTAGTCCAGGCGCTTCGTCGTTCCCACTCCCGCCGTCGACGCCTTCTTGACGAGGGTGGGGTCCACCATGGCCTTTCCGATGGCCAGCTGGAAGAGGACAAACACAAAGGTGAAGACCAGCAAGATGCCGATGATGTGCTCGCCAAACCTCCCGAACCGGCGCTTGCCCCACGAGGTGACGTAGGCGCCCGACGGCACGTGCACGCCCAGGCCGGCCCAGTCGTTGCACTCGGTCGTGATGTAGTAGTGCGACTGGGTTGCGGGATCGATGAAGAAAATCCAGTAGATGACCAGCAGGTTGACAAACTGCGCGAGGTAGAGCGGCCACCCAAACTGCGGCCTCACCAACACGATGGGCTCGTACTCGGCCGTGCGCCCTCCCCACGCCTGCTTCACGTTGCTCCTGATCCCAAAGAACTTGAGCAGCCACACCCCCGCTGGGGCGGCGGAGCGGATGAGCATGTACCCGGCGACATTGGCCACCAGGATGGCCCAGATGGACGTGCTCGAGAGGCGATAGGCGATGTACACCTCGAGCTTGGCCTTGGGGTCGGTCAGGATGTCCCCGGCCTTCTTGACCGGGTTGACGTACATCGCGTTATAGATCCATTGGCCGATGAAGTGCAGCCCACGGTCGACGCGGTTGTCCACCACGAAGGGTGCGATCACGTCCGGGATGCCAAAGAGCCGGCCCTGCTCGAACAGTCCGTACTGCAGCGTCGCGGCGCACACTTGCGAGGCGAGCTCGTCGTTGACACCGTCGGACCCGTCCTCCGGCGCGTTGCGAAAGATGGGCGGCGCCGGTGAGGGCGGTGGGTGCGCGCCGCCGTCTCCGCTGGTGCCGCACTGCTCGTCCCTCTCAAGCTTTTCGTTCTGCGTGGCATACTGCGCGACGGCGCTCTTAGTGTCGTATGTTGTGACGATGCCCGGATCGGTGCCACCCACCGGGGCGTACTTGCGCATGGAGTCGCCGCAAAAGTTCGTGGCGGTGTCGCGCCTGCCAAGCTCGTCACCCGTGACCCCGTCGGCAGCTGTGAGGACCTTGTTCTCGAAGCACGCACCCTGGTTGTGGTACCGGTCGTAGTAGCCGGCGAGCGAGAGGGCCAGCAAGCGGTAGAGCTGCTTGGAAAACGTCGTGGTCGCCGGTAGTTGGTCGATGCTGGTGTCGTACATGGCGTGCTGGTCCAGGGCTGCGTGGTACAGCTCCTTGCGGATGTGGCAGCTGTGCTTGCACATGTTGTCGAAGGGGTCCACGAAGTCGGCGCCAGACTGGCACCCATCCCGTTCTTGATAGTACCGCGCAAACGCCGGCATCGCGGCTATGTACGCCCTTGCCACGCGCGTCTTCAGGTCCCCGTATGCGTCGCGCTGCTGCTTGGTGTAGAAGGGCTTCAGCTCGGGCATCGTGGCAGTGGCTGCCTGCTTCTTTTCGAGGCACGCGCGCGCCTCAAAGTTGTTGTTCTTCGCTGTAATCTTGGCCGGATCAACAAAGTCGTCTTCCGTGGGCGTGACGGAGTCGTCGTCCATGAGGTATCCCAGTGCCAGCAGCTCCTCTGCGTACTCGATGCCGTAATCAACGTCCAGGTTCGTGGCAAGGCATTGGTTCAGATCGGCGTCGTACGCCGGAAGCTCCCTCCCGGGCACAATGCGCGAGCACAACGCGCGGTCCACCGACTGCATCCACTTCTTGTAGTTGGGCTCGAGAGACGCGCCGTCCCACCCAGCGGCCGGCAAGTTGCCGATGGCCTGCAGCAGGTACATGGCGTCGGGCGTCGGCATGCCGCACGGGCGGTACTGCGCCACCGTGCCGTCGGTCTGGTCCACGTGCTTCGTGAACTCGTTGCGCCGAAAGTCGCCCACGTGCTCGTTCATGACCAGGAGCGTGAGGATCAAGGCGGTGAGCGATACGGCAATGTAGAGGACGTTTGAGATCAGCAGCCAGAAGTTGGTGTTCTGCTTCTGCAGCCAACCGCTCCAGCGCGCCTTGAATGCCCTCACCTTGGCGATGTTGCCGCGTCCAGCCTCGCGAGCTCTTGCCTTGGCCGCGGCAAAGGCCGACGACGCCCTGCCCCCGTAAGCGGCCTGGGCCCGCCCGTAAGCGCCACGACCCAGGACCATTGCACGATCAAATGCCGAGGCGTCGGTGTGAACAAGGGGCCGACGATCGGCATCGAGATTGAGTTTGAACTCCATGCGCGCGCCGGACGCGCGCGCCCCACCGCGCCCCCACCGCGCCGCCGCGCTCTGCCTCTCTACTCTCACACCTGCAACGGAAAGGTTATGGTCCGGGACGGGAGGAGCGCCGCCGGGGGACTGTGGGGATCGGACCAGGCAACCGTGCGCAAAATGAATTGCAACTTGTAAACCTGCTTCGGATCGCGTGCTCGTACGAAGATGTGCCTCCCGCTGGAGCGCCTGTGGAAAAATGTCGACATGACGTTTCACTCCTACCCGCAGCTGGAGAAGAAGCCGGAGGCGACGGACAAGGACGGGACGGACGGGGAGCTCAGCAGCTCCGACGCGGACCACGACGACACGAAGCCTGAGCGGTACGACCACTTGCGCGACAAGCGCCTCGACCAGGAGCTGCAGATCAAGCGCCCTCCGAACCGACCCAGCGGGTGCAAGAGCAAGAAGAAGAAGCCCAAGACGGCCGGTGCTGGAGAGGCGCCGGCGCCGGCGCCGGAGCCACCGGCCGATCCGGGACCGACCGCCGAAAAGTCGGAGAAGCCGGAGAAGCCGGAGAAGCAGAAGAAGGTGCGCAAACCGGCCGCCAAGCGCATGATTGCTGAGTACGACGACGTGACGAAGCCGATCGCGATGGTGGACGGGCTCTCGATCCTCGGAAGGGGCGACGTGTTCACCAAGCGCAAGTGGTGGCTCCCCGAGGACGACGCGCAGATCACCGAAGGCAGCCACGGCATCACCGGGCTCATGGCTGCGCAGATGCGACGGTCGCTCGAGTACTCGAAGCGCGAAAACCGGCCGCGGATTATTTGCAGCAGCGTGGACCAATACAGCGTCGAGTCACGCTAGTGGAGGCAGCGGTGCGGCCGTGTGCGTATTAGTGTGCGTGCTGAGTTGAACACGCAAAATGTTTCGCGAGTTTTTCTGCTCCACCTGTCGCACCTCCGCCATCGCATGGGGCGGGTTGGTGGTGGTCGTGGGGTACGCCTTCTTCTTGGCGTCGGTCAAGGCGAGGCTCAACGACTTCTACTCGCGATTCTACGACCTCCTGCAAAAGGGTGGCGACGTCGACCCGCCGAGCGGCGAGTACGAGGACACCTACGCCGACTACCGCGACCAGGTCACGTCGGAGCTCTACTCGTTCGCGATGATCGTGCTGCCCCTCGTGAGCGCCACGCCCGCGTGCAAGTGGGCGCGCTCGGCGTGGGCTTTTTTGTGGCGCACGGCGCTCATGCAATCGTACCTCGAGGCGTGGGACACGCAGCGCGAGCCCATCGAGGGCGCGTCGCAGCGGCTGCACGAGGACACGCAGCGCTTCGCTTCCGGCCTCGAGGGCTGCCTCATCACGCTGCTCGACGCCGTCTTCACGCTTGGCGTGTTCACGCCCATCCTCCTCGACCTCAGCAAGGAGATCGCGCCTCCCCTGGCCATGGGCACCTTTCGCGACTCGTGGCTCTTCGGCATGGCCTTCACGTGCTCGGTCGTCGGCCTCATCGGTGCGGTCATCCTCGGCCAGAAGCTCGTGAGCCTCGAGATCGCCAACCAAAAGGTCGAGGCGCTGCTGCGCAAGGACCTGGTGCTCCTCGAGACCACGCCCGCCGTCATCGTCGGCACGCGGCCCTCGAGCGACGACCGCTACGCCGCGTTTCTGCCGCAGACCTACTTTCGCAACACGCTCGAGAGCCTGCACAAGAACTACTTCGCCCTGTTCAAGCACTTTGGCGTCCTCAACTTTTGGCTCTCCTTCTTCGACCAGGTGATGGTCTTGGCGCCCTACGCCATCGCCGCGCCCCTCGTCTTCGCCGCCAACCCCGACAACCGCATCACCTTGGGCACGCTCATCAAGATGAGCAACAGCTTCGAAAAGGTCTTCGCGAGCCTCAGCGTCGTCGCCGAGAACTGGGGCGCCATCAACGACTTCCGAAGCACCTACCGGCGCCTCCGCGAGTTTGAGCGCAAGCTCTACCCGTCCGTCACCACCTTTGGGTGGCGACGGCCGCGCGTTGGGTCGGGCGTCGTCAGCCGCAGCAACAGCGGCGTCAGCACCACGCAGCTCACCGAGGTGCACCCGCGCGGGGACACCGTGCACGAGGTGCTGGGCGAGCCCGTGCCTCCCGATGAGCGATCCCAAAACTACGACCGCGGCACCGGCGCGGCGCCCAGCACGTCGGACAACGAGCGTCCTCCCCCCGAGTACGAGATGCGAGTTTGAAGCGCCGCGCGTGCGTGCGCCCCAAACGTGGCTGGGTATGTGTGTGGGTCAGCGATGTGTGCGTGTGTACGTTCTTGAGCACGGTCGCGGCGCAAAGGGGGCCGCTTTGTGAGCGCGCTTCACTTAGAAATCATAAGCAAAAAAAATGCGCCGCCTTGGTAAGGTGGGTACAGACGTCCCGCTAGTTTGTGCACGGACCCGCTTGCCCTTTCAAGAACCACGCCCCGGTCGCGCCAAGCATGACCGACTTCAACACGCACCCGCAGTGAGCGCGCCGCCGAGTCGAATCCCCATTTTCCCTTTCCATTCCCGAGCTCCGGAGCTGACCCCAGCATTTCTCTGCTCGTCGCAGGCCGCGCACGTTCGCGCCCAGCAAGGAGGATGTCCTTCAGAACCTGCAGTACTTCTTCGGCGCCCCCGTCTCGCCCGAGAAGCTCAAGGACTACTCGGAGCACCACGCCATGACCTACCACTTCCCGGACGCCTACGCGGGCCAGAACACGTGCGTTTGGCGCTGAGCATTCGAACCCACATGTTAGTTTTGCACTTGTAGCCAGAGACTCGGTGGGCAATGATGACGCCCAGCCCGGAAGAGCTTGCAAAGATGACGAGATCGCAGCGTTGGCGTGCGAAGAACCCGGAGAAGTACAGGGCATCAAAGCAAAAGTCGGACAAGAAGGCGTACGAGAAGAAGAAGCCAGAGATACGTGCACAGCAGGCCGTATACAGGCAGAAGAATCTGGTAAAGGTGCGCGCGCAAACGCAGCGCATCAACAAGGCCCGCCTCAAGACCGACCCAGTGTTCAAGCTTAAGTGCTTGATGAGGACACGCATCGGTAACCACCTGCGAGGCAAGTGTAAGAAGGGTGGCGTCACGTTCAAGCTTATCGGTTGCAGCCCGGAGCGCCTGGCCGCACATCTTGGAGACAATCCCGGAGCCATTGATCACATCTTCCCATTGGCGTGCTACGATGCGGCCGCCGAACAGCACAAGATGACCAACTGGCGCAACTTGCAGCCCCTGACGCACATGGAGAACAGTGACAAGCGCGACCAGTTGCCCACCAAAGCCATGGCCGCCAATGTGCCGCGCGAGCTCTGGCCCAATGGTGTGACTGAGGACATGCTGCCGGACATCTACAAGGGCTGGAAGACGAGCCTCAACATGAACTAGTCGGAGCCGGCCGAGTCTCAACTGCATCCCATGCATTCCATGTCCATGTCCATGTCCACGCCTCATGTGCCTGACCCCTAACGCTTCAGGAAGATCCGCGACACGCTCAACAACCTGATCCTCAAGTCTCCCCAGAACTGGCGTGAGTGGCCGCCGCTCAAACCCGCTACGCCCGCGGACGCGCGCGCTCACCCTTCGACCCTCGCCCCATCGCAGAGACGAGCGTCGGTCTGCCCTTCTTTCAGATTGAAGGAACGGTGGTCGAGTGGGACGAGGTCAAGTTTGACGTCCGCCTCATGCAGAGGGTGCCGTACGAGGGCGTCTCGCGCATGCAGACGAGCTTGCGCCGTAAGCACAGGGACCGCGTCGTCCGCCGCGGCCTGGCTCTGATCATCGAGTCGGACTTCTACGCCACCGACGCGGGCCGCCGCCACTTCGCGGATCAGCTTACCTCAATCCGCTACTGGTCGGTCCCATGCCCTTTAGCCACGCCCCCTGGCTAGCCACGCACGTGCCCACGCTCACGCCCGCTCCTCCCGTGTGCCTCGCAGCGTGCAAGAGACCTGCAACTTCGACGTCCTCTACGCCTACCTCACGTCGGCCAACTACGACTTCAGTTACGATAGGTCGAAAAATCTCCGACCCAAGCGCAACATCAAGACCGCCATGCAGCACGAGATCATGCTCTATGGCATCGCTCAGAAGGAGCAGATGGGCTTCGACAAGGCCGTCGAGGAGTGCAAGCATCGCATGAGCCGCTACGGCGTCACGCCGAACATGCTTGTCCTGCCGCCGCAGATGCTGCTGTACATGGCGCTCGCGCCGGAGCAGAAGCTCACGTACAAGGAGGGCGGCCCCGCGGCCGAGGCACGCTTCGAGGCGGGCGTGGCCGGGTTTGAGGCGCGCTCGTTCCGCGGCTGTGGGGTGATGACGAGCGAGCCCTTCGAGGTCAGCGACGACAACGAGAGCCTGCAGATGCTCACGCGCAACTCGCAGATCGGCGAGTTCTACGTCATGAGCCCTCCGCAGATCCCGCCCCAGGGCAAGTCCGGCATGTACACGTGCGACATCATGATCTTCGACGAGGAGCGCGACTCCCACGTGCGCGTCAGCTGGAACGAGGCGCTCAAGGCGTCGCTGTGCAGCGGCGGCGAGGACAACGGCACGCCGTCGGACTTCCTCAAGGAGCACGGCGCCAACAAGTCCCTTGTGACCGGCGCCAAGACCAAGAAGACCTTCAACGAGTGGGCCAAGGCGGCCGCCGGGTGGGCCACGTACAACGCCGCCGAGGATAACGACTACGCCACGACCGCCGCTACCCACGGCATCGACGTCCGCATCATCGTCGCGCGCCCCTTTATCGAGCATACCATGCATAACGTCATCATGGCCGTCTCGGGGCGCGACACAGGCGCTACCCTATTTGGCCCGGCGGACATGCAGCTCTCGGCCAACACGCAGGTCAAGACCATCGAGGGTGCGTGCCGCGCCCGCATGCACGCGCACGCGCACGCGTACACGCACTCCGCCTTGCACCACCCGCTGAGCGCGCCAATCGCGGTGCGCAGGCCACTACACGGGTCACTTCAAGGCCGTGGTCACCAAGCCGCAGAACGTTCTGATAATGCGCGATGTGGCTTGCGCGGGTTACGTTGCGGGCGGCAACGACCGCTGGTTCACCAAGGACGAGGAGGGCAACTTCAGCTCGGGCCAGGGCGCGCAGGCCATCCAGGACCGCCTCTCCTTCGCGCACGACGACACCGACCGCTACGCCTCGATGCTCGCCTTCCCGTGCTACGAGGGCCAGTTCCAGAGCGGCCAGCTCGACACCGTCATGAGCGTGACCACGCGCCTGCTCCCCTGGGAGGTCAACAACGCCGGCATCCACGCCTCCTTCCCGGGCGGCCAGGACGCGTACGTCGCCTACAGCGGCGCGCTGCAGCTTGGACAGGTGCACTACGGCGAGGACATGAAGGCGGCCGGTTCGCAACGCCGCCTCAAACCCTCTGCCCTCTTGCCACGTCTGCTGACCGCCCGCTCGCCTGTGTGTGCCTTTGCAGAGAACCAGGATTTCATTTCCCAGGGTTCGACTAACGTGTGCCCAAGCAACTCAACCCACTTGCCTTGCCCGCTCCCTGCTGACGCGTGCCCTGCCCTCGCCTGTGACCAGAACGCAACCTGCTTTCTCGGTCCCAGCCGCCGCTACGACCCGTTCACTCGCAGCTTCATGTCTCTCGTCCCGGGCCAGGGCCAGTACGCTGTGCCGCGCTCGAACCCGACGCCTCCGCTCGCCTCTCACCACTTCC
>Ga0209503_10000326_pt1 | contig 31486 bp, 31 predicted proteins | sample SouAtlMetagenome_2_FD_187448 | JGI IMG/M metagenome (GOLD analysis project Ga0209503, IMG submission 187448) | Marine eukaryotic phytoplankton communities from Atlantic Ocean - South Atlantic ANT15 Metagenome (SPAdes) (version 2) | ecosystem: Environmental > Aquatic > Marine > Oceanic | place... | reverse complement strand
ACCTCTGCGTTTACGAGTTCTGCGTGAGCGACGGCTCTTACGTTTATGTGATCTTTTCATATGTTTTGGCATATTATATTATAAAATTAGAAAAAAATTAAATTTTATAATATGTCTAAATAACGCGACTTATCTACGCCTTTTACGAGATTTCTTCCTTTTTGTTCGCCTTCTACCCGCACTTTGGGGATTTCCTTTTGCTTCACGTGCTTTATTATCCTTCATCTGTTTGCGTCTGTTTCTTTCACTAGCAGCACGCTGATAACTTTTAGCTGTTCTTCTTTTCTTCCTTTTTCTCCTTTTTGTTTTTTTTACAGGAAGTTGTGTTTCTTGTAAAATAGGTGATTCTACATTTGGATTTTCAGATAGTGATTGTTTTGTAGGAGTTTTAGTAAATTCTATACTAACCGGAGAAGGTAGTAAAGGATTTTCATCAACAACTAATTTTGGAATTTCTTCAGGTAAACATTTTGGATGATTTTTATTATGTGTTGAAAATTTTTTTGTGGGATGATACCAATATTCTTCACCTCCTTTATATCTAGCACCAATACAATCCCCTGATTTATTACCTGTTTTTTCTATACCATCTTTTGGAAGACATACTTTATTGAATTCTTCGGTTTTTGGTTCTGAATAAGTAATTTCATTTGCTTCATTATAATAATAAGTTCTACCTTCTTTATTTAAAGCAGCGCGACAGGCGCCCACAGTTCTATCTAATGCTTTTCTTGTTTTTCTCATTCCTGTTTCACCAAATTGTTTTTCTAATGCACTGGCTCTATCTTTAATACTATTTTTAGGTTCTTCAATAGGTTGTGTATTTAACCCCGCTTTTCCGTCACTTTCAATACATTGTGTGCGTCTTTTAATAATACTGTTAACACCTTGTTTTTCTAATCTTTCATTACATTCTTTTAATTGTTTATCAGAAGCACCTCCTCGTTTTTTATATTTTTTTCTTGTTCTTCTGTTACGTTTTTTTACCATATACTATTTAATTAGATTAATTATTGTTCTAAATGCTTATAACCTTCTGTTGTTTTCGTTTTTCTATGTATAATGTTATTTTTTGTTACTTCTAAATGACACGGTTTACATATATTTGCTAAATTCGCTTTATGATTTTTATGAAAACTCCCAATATAATTATTCACATCTGCTGTTTCTTGAGGACTTAAATGATGAATATCAACTCCTTCAGCACCACATATAAAACAATCTCCTTTCAAGATTTTACTATTATAAGATGATTTTTTACTTTTTAATCTATTGCGAGTTTTTTTATGATAATGTTTATTACGTAAGGCAAATGCGCCTTTAGTAAATTCTTCTGGAAAATCAAAAGATTTACAAACCTCTAGACCATATTCGGTCATACCATTACCATCTTCTAATTTTCTGGTATAAACTAATGTTCCATTAGGAAGACATTCTACAGACATATGTTTTACTGATAAATATTTCATTTTTTTTATAGATGGCCAATTTAATATATCATGAAAATGTGTAGCAAAAATATAAGTGCTTTTGGTCTTTTCAAGCCATAATAAGGTTTGGGCAAAAATACTATTTGCACTTCTATTTTCCGTACCACTACATACCTCATCTCCTAATATCAAACTATTTTGATCACTCATATTAATAATACTAGAACATTCACTCATTTCAACAGCAAACGTAGATAAATTTTTAAATAAATTATCATTTCCTATAATTCTTGTAAAAATAGCATTATAAGGATAATATATAAATGAACTAGCAGGAACATACATACCAGATTGAGCCATAATAATAGCTATACCAATACTTTTATTAATACTTGATTTACCAACGCCATTTGTTCCATAAATTAACATACCATGATTTTTATTACCCAAACAAACATCATTAGGAATATAAGTTTCATTTGCTATATGATTTAATATAGGATGAACTAAATCCTTAGCATCAAAATATGCCTTAGACTTTTTACGTATTATTGGTTTGCAATAATTTTCATTTTTACTTACAAATGATTTTGTAGTTATAACATCTAGTAGACTAACATAATCTACAAAGTTAAACATTTCTTTATCAAAATTCTTTAAGTCTTCGACAAATAGTTTATATACTCTTTCTAATATTTCTGATAAATCAGACTTCTTTTGGACATATTTATTATAAAATTGACTCATAATACTTCCCCCTAACATTTTATTTGTTCCCTTACATTTTTCATATTTAATATCATATTTTATAATACCTTCTTTTTCTAATCCTACTTTTAAGTGAGTAGCACGAACAGAAGTTAAATACATATACATAGTCCCTTTTTCTGTAAAATGAATTTTGGTCATATTTTCATTCGATTTACCTTTGCCTTCACCAATATTTACATACTTATCAAAAAACTTACATAAATCTTGTTTTTCCTTTTCAACTTTTTGGAATGATTCAACCACTTCATCTAATACATCATTTATCCCAATATTCATAAAATTAATTTCATATTTATTATTATTTAATGACTTACATACATCCATATTCATATTTTCAGCTAACGTGGCTTTTAATTTTTCACAAACATTAGATATATCAATATCTATATTATTTGTTATATATTCATTAATTGTATCATCTACTTCTAATTTCTCATGAATTTCGTAAATAGAATTTAAATTATTAAAAAATTGATATAATTCAATCGGTTCTACTTTTTGAAAAATAATTTTTCGATATAAATATTCAATATCTTTAATTTTACTTAGTTTTTTTCTCAAAAAGCTATAATCATCCCAATTATCAATAAAATATTCCATAATATCATATTGTTCTTGTAAATATTCTACATCTGTAACAGGATGCAGTAATTTTTCTTTAAAAGACCTGCGCCCCATAGGAGTTTCGCACTTATTTACTAGTTTTTCAACACTACTATAAGGGCCTTTTGAAAAGGCTGTATCTACAATATTAAGTTGATTTAAGGAATGATTAGCAAGGTGTAAGTGTCCAATTTTATTATCAAAAGTTGGTAGATGAATTTTTTGTGTAAGTTTTGCGTTATGATCATTTATAAAATTTAATAGAAAACATAAACTTTTTAAAGCAATAGGCCTTTCATTTAATGTAGATGATTCTAAGTAACTATCATAATCAGGAATATCATAAAATTTACACATAATATCTTCTTGATAAGTTTGGTTTTCGGCATTTAATGCTTGTAATGTAAATTCTCCTTCTTTTGCTTGATTAACAAAATGTATTTTTCTACAATTAATACCAGAAAATTTTAAAATATCTTGTAATTTATTTTCGTCTTTGTAATTATGAATAAATATAATTTCCTGAGGTTCATAAATAGAATTGAAACGTTCTAATTCATCAAAAACAACCGGATTATGAATATTTTGTTTTTTTACTTCATGATTAAATAGTGTTAAATTGCCCGTATAAATATTAAGATTAGCACATCCAAAAAGTAATGAAGGTGTTCTTGTAAGTAATGAACAACTACTTTGTAATATGCTATAACAAGCAATATTATTACAATCTTCACTTTCTAATTTGTTGTTTTGAAAAAAACAACCTGGAGAGAAAATTTGTAAAAGCTTTCGGTCTTTCTTTTTACCTACCGATTTATATTCGTACCATACAGGAACTGTAAATCCTCCATCAGTTAATACTTTAACCCATTTTTCAAGTAAATAATCAAAATTATTAAAACCAGCCATAAAGACACTACAACTTTTACCATTATATTCATATTTGATGTGTTTATTAGCAATATTCATATGAGTAAGTTTAATATATTCGTCAAACTCTGATAGTAAAAATTCATCTGTGTCTGGATCTTTAATTGTATATATTTCATAAAAAGTCCCACTTTGCCACAATAATATAGTTTTTTTCCCATACTTTTCTACATATTTTATCATCTCTTGAAAGTATTGTGCTATCATTCTTGTATCTTGTTTTATTTTTTTATCACTTATTGTTAATTTTATTGCTTTCTTCTTAGGCATCAGGTATATTTATTAAACACACTTGATTTCTAAATACATTTCATAATATATTAAAATTGGTCATAATCTAATTTATTATTTACAAGTTCTATATGTTTAACACTTGGTTTACACATAATTCTAGTAAATAAGCTTATAATAAAGAATGTAGCACAAGAAAAAATAAATTTAATAGTATTAACATTATCACCATATTCCAAATTAATAGGATTTATCCATATCATACACCAAAAAAATCCATTGCCTAACATAAAGAAAAACCATGCTAACACATAATCTAAACTACATTCGCATAAAGGCTTTGTAAAAAAAAGGTCACACATATATAATTATTAAACAGGTATTTCTTTAGACCAGTTATGTAATAATATTTCGTCGTTTTTATTACTAACATCACCACTTAAATAAGCATTTTCATACATTGTTCTAAAAATATAATCAGGTGCTTGACTTCCTATTTTAATTAAATTGTGTTTTTTAAGATACGTTTTAATTTCTTGTATTGGTTTTTTCTTTAAAACACTAACTTCCCCTTTAATAATTTTTCTGGTTTGTTTACTTTTAACAAGAACCCCAACTTTATTTTTTACTTTTCCTAATGTAATTTTTCTACGAATACGTCTAGTTTTAATCTTTCTTTTCTTAGGTATATCTTTTTTCATCATATTTTTTAAGTTTTCCAATTTTTCCTTACGATTATCAAATTCAGCATTTTTTTGGAACGTAACATTTCCTAAATTAATTACCGGTTCATTAATAATAGTGTCTTTTTGATCAAAATTATTATTCGTATGAATTGGTATATCCCCTTTTTCAGGTCTATCTTTTTTTAATGTTTTATTATATTGTCTAAAGGTTGGTTTATTTCCATTTTTTAAACACCCATATGGTGGAGCAGGTGCATGAGAAAATGTAGTAGGTGGGTTTTCCATAGGAACTGTATTTATTGGTATAGCGCTTCTTTTTTTCATAGTTTTATCACGTTTTTTCTTTTTTTTCTTTTTGACTTTTTTATCTAATTCTTGTAAATAATTTAAAGTATCTTTAAAACTGTCTTGAAATTCTCTTTCTTCATTTTCTTCTTGTGATATTTCCTTTTCTCTTTCTTTTTTTTGATGGGCTTTTATTTTTTCAATAAGTTTTCTTTTTACATTATTGGGTTTTAATGAATTTTGTGGTCTTTCTTTTCTTTGCCTTCTCTCTTTCTTTTTACCTCCTTTTTTTCCAATTTTTAAAAAATTTGGATTAATCGAAATTGATTTCTTACTCATATTATACTTTACAGAAAATTTAATATGAATTTTAAATGTAAATATGTTGTAATAAATTTTTTCTCGTATCGTCTTTTCTATTTTTAACTTCATTATTATCTAAGAACATATCAAAGCCCTTTTTCATATCTTTTGAAGAAATATTTTTCTTTTTATCTTCAGGTAAACAAAAAACTCTACGACCGTGTGCTATTTTAATTTTTGCTAAAAGTGTTTCAATATCTCTACCATAAAATTTAAAATAATCCATTTTATCTTCAAACCAACTATCTTTTACTTTTTTGTTTAATGACCATCCTATTTCCTTTACTTTCTTTTCGAATATCAAAAATAACTCTTTATAACTATAATCATCTGTGCTAAATCTCCAGGTAAATCTAGAATCTAATCCTTGATTATAAGAAAAAAAACAATTTTTTAATTCTTCTTCATACCCAGCAATGATTACCATTATTTCTTCTTTATGATCGCTTAATCCTTCACATAATGTATCAATACATTCCTTAGCAAATGAATCACGTTTTTCAGGATTTCCTAAAGCATATGCTTCATCAATGAATAAAACACCACCCAAACATTCCTTTATCATATCTCTTGTTTTAATCGCGGTTTGTCCCAAATATCCAGCAATTAAGTCAGCGCGCGTAGCTTTTTTAAACGTTTTTCTTTTCAATATACCCAAGTTTGAAAAAATTGAACCCATTATTTTTGCTGTTTCTGTTTTACCTGTTCCGGGTGGTCCATAAATTACTGTGTGCATAAAATCGTGATGATTTTTTTGTGTACCTTTATGTAAATTTTGAACAAAATACAAAATTTGATCAACTATATTATTTTTTAATTTATTCATTCCTATCATATTTTTTAAATTATTTAATGGCTCTTTAATATCATGCATTGCTTTCATATTAATATTGTATTCTACATCATATTTCAATGGATAATCTTCTATTAATTTTAATAAGTCATCTAAAGATTCTATTTCAACTTCGATATTTACCTTTGTTTTTTTTATTTCTAATGGTTTTTCAGGATTTTCTATTCTTGTTGAAGGTATATATATACTGCTTCTTCGTTTATGCCTTCCAATTGGAAATAAATGACTATCATCTTTGCTACCAAATAAAGTATTTGTTTTTTCTATTTCACTTACTCTTTTATTTATTATGTCTAAAATACCCGATAAACTTGTATTTTCCATCTCAAATTTCTTTTTATCTTCTAACAATAATTGTTTTCCTCTTTTTTCTTTTTCATCTAATTCTTTAATAAAGTTTTTATATTTATTAAATTTTTCTCGATTATTTTTTTCTCTACGCTGTTTTATATTATCAATTACCTTGTTTATAGTCATATTATATTTATCTTCTTCATTTGTATTTAACTTTTTTTTATTTATTAATTCTTTGCTAATTTTTGATAGTTTTAAATTTTTTTCCTTACAAGTATCTAGTAGTAATAAATCACGGTTTAATATAGGATTTATCTTCCAAGTTCTAAAAATCTTATTTTTTGAGTTATCAATAGGTGGTAAAACAAAATTATTTAAACTTAAATCAATTATTTCTCTTGGAATTAAATTTATATTAGTATTCTTATTTTTTTCATCATTGATATTGTTGTTATTATTGTTGTTTTCATTGTTAGACATATATATATAATTAATATTTAAAAACGACTTAGAGATAAAATTGATTTATTTAATTTAATAGATAATGAACGTAAATAGAAAGATGGCAAAAAAAGGAATCACTATCAATAATGATACTCAAGTTGATTGGAAGGTAATTGAATCATATTTCCAAAATAAACATTTGGAACGTATGGTTCGTCACCAATTAGAATCCTATGATCATTTTGTGAATAATCAAATAAAAAAAACTATTGAAATGTTTAATCCTGTTACTATTCATTCAGATCACGATAAAGATGAAGAAACCGGATTATATTCCTTAGAAATTATTATTACCTTTTCAAACTTTCAAATTTATAGACCTCAAATTCATGAAAATAATGGCGCTACAAAAATTATGTTTCCTCAAGAAGCCCGTTTAAGAAATTTTACGTATGCTTCCGCGATGACTCTTGATATTAATATTCAAATTATTAAAAGAACAGGAGATAAATTACAACATATTGAAACCATATATGAAAAATTACCCAAAATTCATATAGGAAAAATTCCTATTATGTTGAAATCTTCTATTTGCGTATTAAAACAATATAATCATCTTGATCCAAAAATCACTGGAGAATGTAGATTTGATGGAGGAGGATATTTTATCATTAATGGTTCAGAAAAAACTTGTTTAGGTCAAGAAAGAGCTGCCGAAAATAATATTATGTGTTTTAATGTTAAGAAAAATAATAATAAATGGTCTTGGTGCGCAGAAATTAAATCTATTCCAGATGATAAATGCATTTCACCAAAACAAATTAATATTACTATCGCAACTAGAAATAATGGTTCTGGTCACGCTATTTATGTTCATATTCCAAGAATTAAAAACCCCATTCCGCTCTTTATTGTATTTAGAGCATTAGGAATCATTTCCGATAAGGATATTTGTAGATATATTATATTGGATATTGGAAAAGAAAATATGGAAAAAATGTTGTTTGCTTTAAAAGCAAGCATAATAGAAGCAGAAAAATATAATACACAAGAAAATGCTTTGCAATATATTGTAAATAATGCTATGTTTACACCTATTAATATGGGAGAAGAGGAAGGTAAACAAAAGAAAAAAGAATTTACAGAAAATGTTTTGAATAAAGATTTGTATCCTCACTGTCGAAATATGAAAGAAAAGGTATACTTTATGGGTTATATGACTAATAAATTACTTAGAACAAAATTTAAGTGGAGAAATATAGATGATAGAGATTCATATAAAAATAAAAGAATTGACCTTACAGGAACACTTCTTAATAATTTATTCAGAAATTATTTCAATAAACTTGTAAAAGATATGCAGAAGCAAACTGTTAGAGAAATTAACAATGGTTCTTGGAAATCTACTGAAAATTACAAGGGTATTATTAATCATACTAATATTTATAAAATTGTAAAATCTACTACTATTGAAAATGGTATTAAAAGAGCTCTCGCAACAGGAGATTTTGGTATTAAGAATACAAATTCTAATAAAGTGGGTGTTGCTCAAGTGTTAAGTAGACTTACATATATTTCTAGTTTAAGTCATTTGAGAAGAATTAATACACCTATTGATAAAAGTGGAAAACTCATTCCACCTAGAAAATTACATAATACACAATGGGGTTTTGTTTGTGCTGCGGAAACACCTGAAGGTCAAAGTGTAGGTGTTGTTAAAAATATTTGCTATATGGCTCATATTACAATTGCTAGTTTAAGTTCGCCTATTTATGAAGTTAGTGCGAAATATATTAAAACAATTGACCAATTTGAACCTGAAGATTTATATGGACGGGTGAAAATTATTATTAATGGTGCGTGGGTTGGTGTTGTTGATAATCCAATGGAGTATTTTAAATATATGAAAAATATGAAATATAAAGGGATTATTAATATTTATACAAGTATTGTATTCGATTATAAAGAAAGTAATATTTATATTAATAATTCTGCTGGAAGAGTAACCAGACCGGTTTATAAAGTAAAAAATAAAAAAACATTAATTACGCCAAAAATTAGAGAAAAAATTATGAATCGTCAACTATCTTGGGATAATTTACTAGTAGATCATGAAATAAACGAGTCTATTATTGAATATATTGATCCCGATGAACAAAATTATTCATTAATTGCTATTAATAATAAAGATTTTCATAATGAAAAAAAGAAATATTATAAATATACTCATAAAGAAATTCATCCTTCTACTATTTTCGGTATATTAGCAAGTTGTATTCCATTTCCAGAGCATAATCAGTCTCCTAGAAATACATACCAGTGTGCTATGGGAAAACAAGCAATGGGAACTTATGCTACCAATTTCCAACATAGAATGGACAAGACCGCTTATGTTCAAACTTATACTATGAGACCATTAGTTGATACACGTATTATGAATATTTTAAAACTTCATAAAATTCCATCAGGTTGTATGGTAAAAGTTGCTATTATGACTTATTCTGGATTTAATCAGGAAGATAGTATATTATTTAATAAAAGTTCATTAGATAGAGGACTTTTCAGTGCTACCATTTATCATACTGAAAAAGATGAGGATAAAAAAATTCAAGGCGATGAAGAAATTAGATGTAAGGCTGATAGAAGTAAAACAAAGGGAATGAAGTTCGCAAATTATAATAAATTAAATGATAAAGGTGTTATTCCTGAAAATACATTAGTTGAAAACGGTGATATTATTATTGGAAAAGTTGTTCCAATTAGAGAAAATAGAAATGATCATACAAAGGTTATTAAGTATAGTGATCAAAGTAAGGTATTTAGAACACACGAAGATACTTATATTGATAAAAATTATATGCACAGAAATGGTGACGGATATACTTTCTGTAAGGTAAAAACAAGAACCTATAGAGTTCCTGTTATTGGGGATAAGTTTTCATCAAGACACGGACAGAAAGGAACCATTGGTTTAATTTTACCAGAAGCCAATATGCCCTTCTTAGCAGATGGAACTAAACCTGATATTATTATTAATCCTCACGCTATCCCTTCCAGAATGACTATTGCTCAACTAAAAGAAACGTTATTGGGAAAGGTTTTACTTCAATTGGGTGTATTTGGCGATGGAACTAGTTTTGGAGAACAACCTATTACAAAAATTAGAGAATTAATGTCTGATTTGGGAATGGAAAAAAATGGTAATGAAATATTATATAATGGAATGACTGGGCAACAAGTTGAAACAGAAGTATTCTTTGGTCCCGCATTTTACCAACGTCTTAAGCATATGGTTAATGATAAGGCTCATAGTAGAAGTTTTGGACCGATGGTTGTATTAACACGTCAACCTGCTGAAGGAAGAGCCAGAGATGGAGGATTGAGATTTGGAGAAATGGAACGCGATTGTATGATTAGTCACGGTGCTAGTAGATTTACAAAAGATAGAATCTATCATTCATCTGATACGTTTGAAGTCCATACATGTAAAAGTTGTGGACTTATTGCTGTGTTTAATCCAGAAAAGAAAATACACGTGTGTAAAACATGTAATAATAGAACCAAATTCAATCGGGTCCAGATTCCATATGCTTGTAAGTTACTATTTCAAGAATTAATTACTATGAATATTGCTCCCAGAGTTATTGCTAGGTAATTTATAAAATTGAATATTAAATTTTTTTTTGAATTATAAATAAAACAATGATATTATTTACAATTCAAGAACTCCACAAGGGAATTATTGTTAAAAGACCTTCAGCACATATTAAAACTCCATATGTTGCAGACGTAACTATACAAGATATAGAATTTCTAGCACATACACCATCACTGGGATGTTGTGGTCTAGCAGATAAAGGTTCTCAAGTATTAATGGAAAAGACAGAAAAAACTAAGACAAACTTCAGAGTTCAATTAGCTATATTTAATGAACCGGAAAAAAATAATATTCAATACATAGGTATTAATCCAAAACTTAGTGAAACACTTGTAAAAAATGCTTTATTAAATAATTGTTTTCACAATTTAAAATATATCAAAAAAATAGGACGCGAAAAGAAAATTTTAAATTCACGTTTTGATTTTATAGGGGTTGATAAAGATGATAGATCGTTTATACTAGAAGTAAAGGCAGTTCCATTAGCAGACTATGATGATATTTATGCGAAGGAAAGGAAGAAGAAAGATTATACAAATAGAACATATGATAGCAAAATATCATATTTTCCAGATGGTTATAGAAAGAAGTTGAAAGATACTGTTAGTCCTAGAGCTTTAAAACACGTTCAAGAGTTAGAACAAATAAAACAAAAAGAGCCAAATATGCGATGTATATTATGTTTTGTTATACAACGCACAGATGTTAAACAATTTCAACCTTCATTAATTGACCCTATTTATAGAAAAGCAGTTCAGAAGGCATGGATAAATGGAGTAGAAATATTTACACTTCAAGTTAGCTGGACTGTTGACGGAGTAGCATCATTTCATTCTTCAAAACTTCCTATTTGTCTATTTGAAACTTATGGACCTAGAAAAAAAATTTTGTAAATAATTGTTTAAAGTATTCCATACTTACCTTTAAATCCTTGAACTAGTTCTAATGGAATATAATTGAAATCAATTATTTTTCTATTTAATTCGTATTTTTCATTTGAACCTTCTGTTGTTTCCAATTTTTTCTTAAATAACTCTCTATCGTCAAAATATTTACAAGCTGTCTTAGGACCACATTTTTTAAATACACCGGTTATATTATCACTCTTATCTCCTGTAAGTATCTTAACAAATAGATCCTTTTCAGCATTATTAAAACTAGATTTACGTTCTGTAAGCTTTCTATATTTTAAATCATATAGTTCTACATTTTCTCGCGCTAGTTGTAAATAGTCCATGTCACTAGTTATAATTTTTACATTAGCATTAGGATATTTCTTTACTATGTCTTTTGTTAAAATAGCAGCACAATCATCTGCTTCTAACTCTGGATATTTAAACATCATATTAGCTCCTCCTTTTAGAAACAACTCTTCTTTATAAGCCATTTTAAAGAATGGACCTCCCATAAAGCTATCGTCATATATTCTATTTGCCTTATAAGAAGGCATGTGTTTCATACGCCATATTGTTTTACGCGGACAATCTCTACAGGCCAACACAATTGCATTTTTCATTTTCAACTTTTTTGGTATTTCCTTCATTTTACTAATAAAGGTGGACCTAAATTTTTCTACAAATGTTTCATTTTTAAAAGGGTCGTCCATTTCTTCATCTTTCTTTGCTAACTTGAACCAGCTTAGTAGTGCGTAGTAACGAAAGAATACAAAATAACTTCCGTCAATAATTATGAAGTTTGGATTTTCCATAGTTTATAAGTAAATAATATAAATATATTTTAAATCAATTTTTATATAATGGGTCATGGTTGTCCTTTTAAGAAATCTACGGCAAAGATGCGATGGAAGTGGAAGAAAAAGCGAACAAGAAGATTACAACGAAAAAGAAGAAAAATGAGGGCGCGTGCCAAATAATTTAGTCATAATCATCATAATCTCCCTCATAACAAACTCTACCAAATAACAATACACAAAATCCTAATCCTAAAAAGAAAATAAATAAACTCGTTATTGCGGCCATATACTTTAATCTATTAATTAGTATTTAATTTTGTTTAGTTAATATATAAATGAGTGATGAAATGGATGATGAAGATAGAGAATATTATGATAGATTAAATGCTGGGTTGGGTTCCCAAGCTGAAAACGTTTCGCATAGTATGCTGGAAAATGCTGCAAAGAATAAAGCGAAAGGGGAAAAAGTGGTGGAGCGGTTGCGTAAAAAAAGAGCCGCAAAAAAAGCAGCAGAAGAAAAAGCAGAAGCAGCAAAAGCAGAAGCAGCAAAAAAAGAAGCAGAAGCAGCAAAAGTAGAAGCAGCAAAAGCAGAAGCAGAAGCAGAAGCAGAAGGAAAAAAAGCAGGAAAAAATTCAGCAAAAAATAAAAAAAGAAGGGAGAAAAGAAGAAAGGCACGGGCAAAGGCAAAGGCCTTAAGGGAGGCTGAAGCAAAGAAAAAAGCCGAAGAAGACGAGCTATTGAGTAATATATTTAAAGACGCCCTTGCTCCTTCTTCAGATAGTGATAGTGGTGAGGATGAAATAGTTATGGAGCGGCAATATCCACCACCTGGATTTTCTAAACCAACAACAGGAGGAAGAAAAACTCGTCATCGCAGAAAAAAGAAAGGTAAAAGAAAGACTAAACGCAGACGTAAAACAAAAAGAAAACGTAAGAAAAGGAAACGTAAAACAAAGAGAAGAAGATAAATAATAATAATTTAAAAAAATCAATCGTTATATTTATATAATGACTGATTTATTGAAGAGAGCGGGTAATTATTTAAAACATAGGCAAGAAAATCAAAGAGAAACAGTAACATTTCAAAGTAAACATTCTTTTCTAAAAAGGAAAGAGGAATCTGACCGTATTTTAGCAAAATATCCAGATAGAGTTCCAGTTATTTGTGAAAGAATAACTAGACGCATAAATGAATTAGATAGAAAAAAATATTTATGTCCAGGTGATTTATCATTAGCTAATTTTATGTATGTAATACGAAAAAGAATGAAATTAGAACCAGAAAAAGCTATTTATTTATTTATAAATGATAAATTGTGCCCCACATCTGCATTATTGAGTCAAATTTATGATGAAAACAAAGACGAAGATGGGTTTTTATATATAAAATATGATGGAGAAAGCACTTTTGGATAATTTATTTTATTTAACTATATTATATAATGGCTGCTTCAAATCCCAGATATTTAATCGATTGGCGTTCAACTATGACTTTAATACCTAGAGACTATAATACAAAATCTTGTGGAGATCCAGGTAAAACATTTAGAGGTCCACATGCTAGAGTTGAGAACTCTATTAATAGAGACGATCCTTGCGCCGGAAAGTATCTCGATGGAACTTGGAAGAAACATAAAGCTGTGGCAAAACCAGGTCCAACAACAGACACATCTAGTAGAATTGCTCGTATTAAGAAATTACAAACTCGAACTAGAACTCGAGTTGGAACACAAAGCAATGGTGGAACTCAGCGTGGAGCGCACTCTACCGTAGAAAATGGTTCAAATGGTGCTGATCCTAGATCCCACAGGGCACAGTTATTTGGTAACTATGGTAAGGTAGTTCCTGGGCAAACTTCTGGTCGTGGCGGAGACTCTAGTGATGTTATTTATTTCAAAAATGTATTTGACAGAGTTTCACTTAATCAACCTGCTACTGGTGGAGATAATTAAATTTTCTGTTGTTAATTTATATAATGATGAATAAACTTTTAGCAGAATTTTTAGGAACTATGTTCTTTCTTTATGTAATCTTAGCTACAGGTGATGCTGTCGCCATTGGTTTAGCTCTTATGGTAGTTATCTTTATTTTAGGAAAAGTTTCAGGTGGAAACTTTAATCCTGCTGTATCAGTAATGCTTGCTATGGCTGGAAAACTTTCAATGAAAGATTTAGCTCCATATGTTGTCGCGCAGGTTCTTGGTGGTTTAGCTGCTTTAGAACTTTACAAACGCGTCAAACTCTAAATAATTTATAATATACAATTTTATCTAATTATATATTATAATGTCCAATCAAGCACCTTCAGCAGCACAAGCAGGAGCAGCATTAAAAATGCTCGAATCTATGAAATCAAAACTTGGTGGCGTTCTCCAGCAAATTGGAGGAGCCAAGAGAAAACTTAAGAAACGTAGAAAATCACGTAGAAAATCACGCAAGAAATCCCACAAGAAACGTGGTTCCAAAAAGCGCAGAAAGTCACGCAGAAAGCGCAAGACCAAGCGTCGTCGCCGTCGTTAAATAATATAATATAATTTTTTTATAAATTTATATTATATAGAATGGTAAGAAAACATAGAAGAAGAACACGTAAAAGAAATAAAAGAGGTGGATCTATAGCGGATAAATGGAATGAAGGCGTTCAAGGCTTGAAAGATATTGGTACTAATGTAAAAGCTAGAGTAGAAGTTGGAAGAGAAGGTATAAAGAAAGCAGCTGATGATGTGGCTCTAGGATATAATAGAACACAACCTGGTGGTATGTTAGGTCCTGTTCCTGGACCTCCATCCTCTCCTCCTCCTATGGACCCTGTAAAAGAAAAACAATTTAGTCTTGAATCTCCTTACAAACAATCAATTGAAACCAACCAACCAACTAAAGAGAAACAAGGAGGTCTTCTTGGGTTAGGATGGTTTGGTTTAGGAGGTCGTCGTCACTCTCATTCAGCTTTTATTAATAAAATGCTTAGGGTTAGAAGTAAAAGTAAAAGAAATAAATCTATTCGTAAATATTTAAAAGGAGGTAAGAAAAAGACTAAAAAACGCAAGGCAAGTAAGAAACATAAAACTAAGAGAAGACGCAGAAAACGCCGTTAATTTAGTATAATAAATTCTTAATATACATTAATATGTTAAGAATTATAATAACTTCATTATTATTAGTAAGTTCTATATTTTGGGGAGTTTATCCACCCGGTGATGGTTCTCCACATTATTTAATTTTAAATTATTTTTTACCAAATAGTAATCCACCAAATAAAATAATTCATATTATATTGGGTTCTTTACTTTATATTATAGCACTTTTGGTTTCACACGAATTTATTTAGTCAAATCCATTTTTACGTATTAAATGATACATTAAATAAATAACAAGTGCTCCAAATCCTAAATTATACACATTTGCTAATGGATTCTTCTGTAATTTTGGTATTTCTTCTTTAATTTTATTAACAATATCATTAATATTTTGAAATCCATCTGCACACCCACTATACTCGTTTCCTGATACTGGATTACGTCCTCCAAATAAACAAGGGTCTAAATCAGCAATATCAGCATCTGCTACAAAATAACCGCTTCGTCCTTTATCGTCTTTAAGGCTTAATTTTCTACATTTTGGGTCAGTTCCTTGCATAAATCCTTTAAATATAGCGAGTGGATTTATCTCACCAACATTACCAATTGTTCCTGGAATTAATCCTCTAAAATCTCCAAAAGCTTGCCCAGTAGCATCCGATATAATTGGCAATGAACCAGTTGGAACATTATTAACATATAGATATCTATCGTGTTTATTACCATCAGAACTAGTACATTGTCCTCCCGTTTTTAAATAAAACTTATTTCCTAAAGGTGAACCTTTTTTGTTTGCGTTCCCTTTTCCTTCTACTAATAATTGTGTATAAGCAATAATCCCAGTTATATCACGACCTAGAGCGGTCACATTACCTTCACCACTCATATTCATATCCTTTGGAGACTTAATATTTTTCGCATAATTATATGTTGGGCCTAAAAATTGGGCTTGCATTTTTTCAGCACCTCCTGCTATCTCATTAAAGAAATTCGCCATGTATATATTATATAATTATAAAATATGTCGAGTGATGATAATGAATGTAGAATTTGTTTTGAATTAGAAACACCCGATGACCCGTTTATTTATCCTTGTAAATGTAAAGGCACTAGTAAATACGTCCATGCTTCTTGTTTAAATAGTTGGAGAACTCTTAATAGAGAAAATGATGCATTTAAAATTTGTATGGAATGTCGAACAGAATATGATATAATTAATGAATTCCCAATAGAAAACATTAAATTATTTTTTTGTTGTAAAAAGATGATTCAATCATATTGTATAAATTATTTAATTGGTTCTACTTTAGGAGTTTTTATTTGGATTATAGAAGCATATGGAAATAGTTATTATTTTTTGAAATTTATAGATGGAAGTTATAATAAAAATTCGGTTTTTATTCATGTTATACAAAATGATGGATTAGCACCCCAAATTTTTTATTTTTCCTTCGCATTATTTCTTCAAAATATATTTTTTTATATTTATTTTATTTTTAAAATCAAAAACAATGTTCATAGAAAGACAATTTACTATAAAAAAATTAAAAAAACATTTTTAGGAGCAGTGTTGTTTACCTTTTTATTTTTGTTATTTTTTTATACATTGAAAGATATATATCCAATTGTTTTATTAAATGTTATTTCATTTTTTAGTGTTGCGGAACCTGTTAGTGGATATATATTGATAAAACGCCATAATAAAATTATAAAATGGCTCAATGATAATAACCCTGAAACACTTAGAAATTATCAAGTTCATAATCCTCTATTAGAGTATAATGAAATTATAAATAATTCTGTAGTAACAAGCACTACTAATAATGTTTTATATGAAAGTTTAAACACAGATAGTAGTGGTAGTGATGTATCTGACCAAATTCAATCATTAAATATAGTTATAGAGAATTAGAATCCTTGTGCAGACATTTTTTGTAAAAGTTTTCCAAACTTGCCCACTCCTTCTAATTCTATAGATTTTCCTCCTGCTTTCATTGTAGGTAAAGCATCCATTTGGGTTCCTGCTTGTTTCTTCTGATCGTTTAAATCTTTCATAAATGCTTTTTGTTGTTTTTCTTTTAGAGTAGCAATACTATTTGCTGCTTTTATTGTTTTATTTAATTCATCTGTTTCAGCATCAGTCCTAGCTACATCTTGATATAATCTATCTAACAACCTTTTATTTGTTCCCGCTGCACCACTTGTAGGACAACTCGCCATATTTTCAAGTACTTTATCTCCTTTACTTAATAAATTATATAAAATTAAACTTAATAATAATATGTTTATTACAATAATTATTGTTTTCATATAATTATTGTATAGATATTTAATTAAATCAGTTACAGTCCTCCTGATAATGCTTTTCCAAGTTTACCATCTGGTTCTATATATTTTGATCCACCACCCATTTTCTTATCGACGTCATCCATTTCACCTCCAGCTTCATTAATTTTATCCATTTCTTTGTCTTTTTTATCATTTAATTTTGATTGTGATTTACCCTGAAGTTTCCCGCTAAATAATAATAAACTAATAGAATTTTTTACCATAGAAGTTGCCTCATTTTTCTTTTTCTTTATTCTATCTAAAATATTGTAGGCATTATTTATTTTTGCTGTTAATGCATTTTCAGCATCACAATTTTCTAAATTTTCAATTAGTTTATCTCCTCTTAAAAGAAAATTATATAATATTAAACTTAATAATAATATATTTATTGTTATTATGATTGTTCTCATCTAATATAAATAGAGATTTTTTAACAAGCTTCTGGATATTGTTTACAGGCGTCTGATGTGTCTACATCTTTGCCGTCTGCTAAATTCTGTAATGATTTTGCATTCTTCTGTAATTGTTTTGACCTTCCTAATAATTTATTTGATGAAATCAAGCTAGTATTTACTTTTCCTCCTAATTTTGACATTAATCCTGTCACATCTAATAATCTAGTTGAATTCTCTGAATCTGTTATTGTTTTACACGCTTTTGATTTTTCATCAGAATTTCTATATTTTACAGGCGCTCCTTTTGAACCAGTTCCACCTGATACATAACTACTGTTGTTACAAATCCCTTCAACTATAGGCATCATTAATCCTATTGCTAAACTTAATAATAATATCGTTAATAGAAATAATTTATCTTTCATATATATTTTAGTTAGTTATTTTTTCTTTTAATAATATAAATGCGTGACGGATTAAAAAATAGAGTAAATGGTAATCAATATTATCAAGAAACAAATACATTATCACAAATTTTATCAGAAGAAGGAATTAGTAAATTAACATTTAATGTTAGAGTTACCCCTGATCCTAATTTTTGTGCTCCTAATAATTGTGAAGATAGAAGTAATGGAAATCCCTTTAATTTGGAAAAACGAAGTCATTATTATGCCCCATTTAGGCAACCTGTTAAAGGATATAGAAAAACTGTAGATTGTTCTGGGACTAATCCAAATTGTGTCTTTACTACTGAAATTTACAAAGATTCTTATAGTGATTCTTGTTTTAGATTATGTCGTCCAGATTCTTATACTTCTTTACCTACAAGTAATAAACCGGGTGCTTCAACCGCTAGAGCTAGTTCTGGTATTTCTGCTAGAGCCGGAAGACCATTAATTAGAAGTGGAATGCAACCAAATAGTTCAGGACAACAAAATAGTGGATTAAATAATCCACTTGTAGAAAGATCTAAAAAATACTCGTATTCATATAGAGAACTTCTAAATAATAGACGAAAAGTTACTTATGAAAAACAACTTCCTACTAAAATAACATTTGAAGAACAACCTGAATTAGAGGGTGAAACAAGTGGATATGGTGGGGTTTGTAATCCACTATCATCACTAGCAGATTCATCCGTTACAGGTTGTAAAAAGTTTAAAACCATTTATAATCCAAATAATAAAGGTTTCATGGTTCAAGGAGCTGTTGACTCTAGTGATAGAATTACAAAACTTAAGTTAAATACAATTAAATCCGGAAAAAGATGTGGTCCTGCTATAAATCAAGCTTGCAAAGGAATTTATAGAACTGGAAACGCACAGACGGCTGTTGATACGGTTATGTGGCCTAAACCAACTAATGATTATGATAAAGTAAAATATAAATCTAAATTCAATTCGAACCATTTTGAGGTAAATTATCCACAAGTTTCTGCTTTAGCTAGAGTTCGTGGAGAAAGTAGACAACGAAAACTAAAATCAAATACATATATTGTTGATAATAATACTGTATGTTGTTCCGACCCCGACAAAGCTAACAATGGTTATTAATTTAATATTTTAATATAATATTATATTAATTATGCCTAAGACTACTTGTTCTTGTAATGATGATAGTAAAAAACAATATACAAATAGTGCACCCAAATACTTTACATACAACCATTTCGATAATACTTTTGTTGTTTCATTTCAAAATCCATCTAGAACATTAAGAGATATGGTGAAAAATGGGGCTCCTAATTCCTTAGTAGATAGAGCAAATTGTTTATCTTGTGATGATAGTATTAGCAGTCAAGATAAATTAAAGGTTAGAAAAAAAGATAGACCCACTCCTTATAGAGTTCCGTATAATCATTATCGTAAAGTAACTTCTTGTATAACCGATGGTTGTTTATCAAATGTTAAAATAAATAAAGATATATCGTGTAATCAACTTATTGATTGTATACCTACTAATTATGCAATTAGTAGACAAGTTGATAAAAACGGGGTTAGAAATATAAATAATGGTGGAAATTATAAAAATTATTTACAATTCTCTGCAAAATCTTATAAATTAAATACTTTTGGAATTCTACCTGAAAATTTGGTACAAGGAATAGAACATACTTATAAAATAGGTTCCGTCGAAGATACTGTTTATAATAAAAATTCTGGTTCTGAAATGAAGAGTAATTGTCTATTAGGATATAGTTTTACTACTTCACAAAATGATAAATCCATTTCTTATAAAAATATTACTACTACTACTAAAAAATATTCTAACCCTACACATAGAATATCGGGTAGTGTTTCTTCAAAAGCACATTTACAAAAGAAGAAATATCGAGCTATACTATCTGGACAAGCCAAAGGTAAAGATGGGTATAATAATTGTAGAAATGGTGAACGGTGCACCTTATATATGTCTCCTGGTCCTAATACAAAACTTTTTATGGGTAAAACAGCAAAACAAAGATGTATTCCACCTCGTATAAGAGGAATGAAACAGTCTTGTTCCCTTGCTCTTCCTTGTGAATCACTTAAATTAGTAAATCCAAGATTTGAAAGACAAAATTATACTGAAGGAGAATCTTCTGGATTTTTAAAAATTACATTAGACCATTGTCCTCTAAAAGTCGGAGATATTATTTCAATTACATTCTTGGGATATCCTACTACTATTAATAGCATATTTACACCAACTACAAATACAAATGCTAGTAGTGCTATAACAATGGCTAAATTTACCGATATTAATGGAAATATTACTTTTTTAAATATTTCAGATTTATTTGTTAATACTAATACTATTCAATGGACCATTCCTATTGATATTGGAGAAGGAACCATGGAAATTATAATAGATGATGGACCTAATGAAACTAATTTCTTAAATACAAATAATGGAGAAACAGGTACTATTTATGCTAATGTAAATGTTCCTAGACTTACCAATGTTATTAGTTCTACTGCTTGGAATATTGTTGATGATGATTCAGAAATACAATCTGAATCTGAAGACGAAATTGAATCTTGTTATAATAGATTTGGTTCTTTTATCAATTCTTCTATGTCTTTAGCTAAGCATAAAGAACCACTGCTACCTTGGGAGGAACCTAATTATACATCTAATCTTCAACATTATGTTGTTCTTTTCACATTCACACATTATGGAGATAACCTTATAACAGGAGATATTCTACAAATTGCTATATCTACAAATTATGGAGATAACACTAGTGGATTTTTTACAAATGTTATATCTAATAATGTTTGGAATAAAAATGAGAGACCTGAAAATTCACAGACTGAAAATCCTCCATCTATTTGGATAGAAAAAACTAGTGATAATAGCATTATTAATGGAGCAATACAATCAGTTGAGGTTACTAATTTTTCCATGAATACAAATTTAAATAATTATTTACAAATATTAAATGTTACTATTGGTAACGATATAAGCGAATTTGCAGGTTCTATTAGATTGGGTATTTTTGATAATACTGGTAATTGGCTCTCAACACATCCGTTCAGTTATAATGTTAATTACCAAATAAGTTGTAACTGTTGGAATAGTACTGGAGGTCTATCTGGTTATCAACATAACCCTTGTGCGGGAAGAAATGGTTCCTTTACTAATACTTCTATGACATTATGTAATGATAATCTTCCTGAATCTGGTTATCCTCCATATGAAACTCAAATTCCTGCTTCAGGCGAACCTCATTTTGTTGTTTACTTTACATTTACTTTAACTAATGATTCACTTATTGATGGAGATGTCCTACAATTTTTAATTCAAACAGATTATGGAACTACTTCTTCTGGATTTTTTACACAAACTATTAGTAATAATGTTTGGACCAAAAATGTTAGACCTGCAAGCATTGACCTACCAAATACTCCCAATACACCTTCAATATGGTTAGAGGATAATAATGGAAATTTAATTTCTAATGCGATTGAATCAGCTCAAGTTGTTAATACATATTTAAATACAACTCAAGATGATTATAGACAAACATTAAGTATAACTATAAATACAAATTCAAGTATATCTGGTACTATTAAATTGGGTATGTATGATGATGCTAGTAATTGGCTTACTGTTCATCCAGTTGGTGCATATAATGTTGATTATAAAATTAGCGGAAATTGTTGGACTAGTACTAGTATCCTAGATGGTTATGACTATGACCCTTGTGGTGGTAGAAATGGTTCACTAACTAATTCATCCTTTTCAGCAATTAATTTTGATAATAATACTCCGGTAGGTGGAGATTTTATACAATTAGTGACTATTGGATTTGAATCGACAGACGCACCTCTCGTTGGCGGTGATATTATATTACTTACACTTACTGTTGATTATCAAGATGCTAATAGTGTTAATATAGTTAGTGGATTTTGGACAGACAGTAGTGTGGCTCCTATTACTTTAAATTCAAATACAACAGGTAAAGCCCTTTGGTTTACACAAGGAACTAGTATTACTCCAGAATCAGGTATGATTGATAGTGTTTCTATTTCAGCTACACAGGTTTCAGGAACAGGGGCAAATCAAACATGGTCACAAGTAATGAGTATTACTTTATCTGGAACAGGTAATTATGGTTCTGCTGGAACTAATTGGGCAATTAATATACAAGGTGAAAATATTACTCAAACCAATAATATCACGCAACTCCCCGTTGAAGGTGGTTCTATAGATTATGAAATAGACCTCAATTGTTTTACTGGAACTGGGTCACAAAGTGGAATAAATTTCTTACCTGAACCACCACCACCTCCATCGAATATGGCTATGATACCAATTAGATTTAATGCTGTTCCTGATAGTGAATTGGGAACAGCTGATGCATTACCAGGATACACGAGCGATACATGGGATGCTAGATCAAAATATAGTCCAACAATAAATATACTATCAAGTGATCATGATGCAACTAGAGATTGGATGGGATTTGTTACTCATAATACTTTTGATGATAATGGTGTTACAAAACATATAATATCCAGAAGATACTATGATAATCCATATAGTTTAACAGATTTTAATACTCCAAATTTAGGTCCGGCAGCCACTTACGATGGTTCTGGGAAAAATAGATTATTATTTTCTATTAAATTTACAATTGAACAAGCGTTATCTGGTGTTAATGGAGATGGTATTTCTATTACATTTAAAAGAACCAATTTATATGGTCTAGGAAATGGTGAGTTTGTTGGTACTGTATGGATGGGTGGATCACGTGAAAGGGAAGGCGCAGAATTATTTTTTTCAGGAGTTGGATCATATTCAAGTTATTTATCAGTAGAAAATGATGATAGTGACGATAATAGTAATTTTAATTATTCTATTTCATTAAGAAATTTTGATAATTATTCGACTTTTTATGATATATCATCAGCATCATTGGAAAGTGAAGTTACAGGTAATTATAATGATTCAAATTATTTTAATGAGTCAGATATAGACGGGGATACTCGACGATTTTGGACGGATTATAATAATACTAATCCGTATTGTAATGTAAACTTGAAATTTAAACTAGAGGATTATCAAACTATAGCTGCTAATACAAATTTAATATTAACTTTTGAAGATATGATAGGAGGAGATGATAAAAATCAATTCGGTCTTAATATGAAACGTGGAACTCCAACTAATTTTGATTTAGATATATCAGGTCATCAGTTGGTTCAGGATGAAATAGGATATTATTCCCAAGATTTAAGCTTTAATAATTTTAATAATGAACATTCATGGGTATATAACGATACTAGTTATTTCCCTAACTCATATTTACTAGTATCTCCGTATTCTGGAATTTGGGGTACACTTTCCTCAGGACCAGACGGTAATGCTTTTGACTTAACAGAAATTCCACAGTTTAAATATTATTATTATAATAAAATACCAAAAGATAGTATTCTTAGAATTTATTTCCAAGTAAATGGAAACGAATACTTTTTTAATAAAAATTATCAATCTAATACGCTAACAGGTCATGAAGCAATTACAAATGATATTCATGACTGGAATGGAACTTGGAATGATGTCCCAAAAACGGGTAATGCTTATCCACAATTTTGTGACCCCCGTTTATGTGTCCATGTTAGTAACGGAGGCAATCAAATATCTATTACAGATATTTCAGTAAATACCTTTTCTTCTTTTACTCAACCAGGAAGCACTAATACAGATATTTCCAACAATTGGGCTAATACAGGTTCGTTCTGGCAGGGAACTGGTTTTAATTCACCAGTACGGAAAACTTTTACAGATTATTTACAATTTAAGTTTGACGAAGAAGTTGATAGTTCAAGTAATCCATTAATTATTTATATGTTAGATACAACTACTAATTTCAACTTTGCCGAGGCCGCCGTCGCAGATTATAGTAGAAATAATATACAAAGTAAATGGAGCACATATGAAACGTTTAACCCAAATAGAAATATTAATATTCCTGTTCTAGACGCCTCTTTTAATACAGTATATGCATATAATAGTGAGGTGCCCTATTATGACGATCAATGGAAACATCATCAAATTCATTTGGAAGTAAGACACCCAGATGGTTATATAATAGGTTCATATCTCAATAAACCTATGCTAAAAGAACTAGATGGTACGCAGAATACATCAGATTTAAACAATGGATGATAATAGGGTATAAAATTGAAGATTTTGGTTTTCCATGTTAATATGTTACAAAATATAACATACTAACTCAAGACAAAACAAAATGTTCTCTCTCAAGCAAGTTATCTCACAAAAAAGCAGTATTCCCAAAATCAAAGACCTCCTAGATGCATGTGAGGCATACGAATTCGACTCAAGCAACGACGATGCGGTGGTGCATCAAATGATGCATCAGCTCAGAAACTTGGACTTCTCCAAGAAAATGAAGAGGAAGATGGTATATACCCTTATGGATATTGACTACCTCAAAATTGTTCCTCATATCATCGACAGAAACCAAGAGGCGTTAGAGAAAGGCATCAAGAATGTTGATGTCTATTATTTTGAGGGCAACAGAAAAGAAATGTATGAAGAGAGTCTAGTGAATTATCTGACAGAAAACGTTTCCAATCGCAAGGTGATCTTCTTCAACTTGTCTCTACGCAACTATTGCTATGACGATGAAGAGGAAGACAGATACGCAACTCACGGTTCATGTGCCTTTATGGTGCCTCGCATCGGTAAAGGATACGATTTGTATTACGTCAATCATCATGGTGAGGCTATGAACGGAACTCTGGACTACGAACGTGTTCTTACCCGCACTCGCAATCAAAAATATTCATTCAAACATCCAGTCGATTTCATCGTTTTGGACCAAATCGTCAAGTATATGAATACACGACTTAACGAAACTATATACTATGACTTCACAACACGTCACAACTTTTATGGTATTAACTACCAGGAAGAAGACGTTCATGGGTTCTGCTTCATATTTCCCATCATTATCTACTACTCGCTAGGTAAATACTTCTGCGAAACCAAAACGCTTAATCTTGGCGGAGTCGCGAAAAATCTCAACCCTGTTTCACAAACTCTCAAGGAAGGAAAACTTAACTTCTTCATTCACAGCTGCTTCACAGAATTTGACCCAAGTTACAACGAAGTCGTCTTCAACTTTCTTGAGACAGAAAAGGAGGAAAAAAAATTTATGGAGGAGCTAGACGCTGTTTTAGCAAAACTTAAATTTCGATTCCTCAAAAAACTAACAGGATATATGTATCAATATATAACTCAACCAACGATGTTGAAAAAACTTAATCTACCGCAAAAAAAATAAAAAAATAAAATAAATTCATAAACTATATGTCTATACGACCAATAAAAACAGCTATATCAACAATTAGAAGTGTCTATGACGAAAATGGTAATTATCTTCCCACTGGTAATTATTTTTTTCGTATAAAAGACTACGACCAACCTTGTTTTACTGGAAACATAAGTCATAATGAAGAATCGTTTGGTGAATTTTGTTTTTCTCCCAAAAAATTAGTTAAAATGCTTGCTGTAGGACAATCTAGGTTAGCGCGACGGGCTGATATGCACCATATTAGAGGTATGCCTGGATATCCAAGTCCATTAAATTCTCCTCCTGTTGTTAGAAGATATAATCCTAATAGTTTTGTGAGTCGTTATGTTGTAAACGGTATTTCAAGAAATACAAGAATTAATAATCATGAAGAGGTTCAATGTAGCATTTGTATGGAAATGATAGACAGAACCGATAAGAAAACATTAACGTGTAATCACGACTTTCATGCCGGATGTATTAATACTTGGTTAAGAACTAAAGATACTTGTCCTTTGTGTAGAGCACCTCAAAGAGTAGAAGAGCCTGAAAGAGAAACTATATCTTCTCGCTATACTTTTAGTGAAGACCCTTTCACGAGGGAAATAGAAAGATTACAAAGAGATTATAGAACAGGTAGAGTTAATTTTAGTATCCCTAGTAGGAGTAGATTATCACATAAATAATTTTTATTTCTATATTAAAAAGTTTCCATGAAAAATAAATGGAGAGAAAAATGTTATTAAACTCTTGATTTATACAACATATTTCATTTACTTCATTCATTTTTTTGTAATTTTTAAACAAAATGAATTTTATTTTTCCAAGATAATAATATATTTCTCTCCAAATATTTTTGTACAAAACTATTCTGTATAAAAATATTTAAAATATAAACTATAAATTTCAATATTATGGGAAAGAAAAACCGTAAACCCAAAAAAGAGAAAAAAGCACCTGAATATAGATCTAAAGAAGAACGCCAAGCTGAAGTAAAGCATATATTAGAACAACTAAGTGAGTTTCAATTAAATCCTACCTATGAACCAGTAAAAAAACTTTATTTGAAGTTCAAAGAATATATAAGTGAAGGAGAACGCTTATTAGTAAATATTCCATTCCCGGAAATTAATAGGCGTATAAAAGGTGTCTTAGCAATTAATAAACGTGAAGACGTAACAATTGCGTTGATGAATGAAAAGTTTTAACGACGACGCCTTTTCTTTGTTTTTCTCTTTTTCCTCCTTCTTTTTGTTTTTCTTTTACGTTTCTTAGATTTTCTACGTGTTTTCCTTCTTTTTCTCTTTTTACGACCACCTTTTTTTTCTAGGAAAAAGGTTTTCTTTATATTATTAGTGAGCTTTTCTTGCTCCTGGGAGATATTACTAGAATCGGCATCTATTGCTTGAAAATATACCATAGTCATATCTCTTAAAGCTTCCCTTGACTCAGTATGATTTTCCACTAGGTAATTTAAATATTGTATTTGGTCCTGAGTAAATTTTCCAGAACTTCGTATTATTTCTAAAATAGTAGGTGGAAATGTAAATTCTCTTACTTCATCATTAAAACCTGGTCCTTCAAAATCAAAAGAGTCTAACTCTTCTATTTCTTGTTCTTGTTCTTTTTCACTCATTTAATATATAATTAGATTTATTAAATATATATTAAAAACGTGATGTAGAGAGTATGGGTATCGGGTTACGTCGCGGTGAGGGGACGCGTAGACGTTTACGCGTCGCTAAGCGTTGTCGCCTCTTCTCTTCTTGTTGTTGTTCTTCCCATTCGATAATACCTTCCCCGTGAGCTATAGTATTTACTATATCATCCTCAACATCCCTACCTAAAACATATAATATAAACTTTTGTGTTGTAATTGGAAAATGGCCATTTATCTTAATATATCTGTTTGGATCTTCACCCAGATCTTGTTTTCCTAATCTAAAAGCACGTTTTGCTCTTTGGACTCTTTCAATCATCACCGCGGTGACCAACGAGCTTGCTATACCCATAGCCGATGCTGCGTTACGAATATTATTATATACCCGCTTTAATCGCTTTTTTTCACCCTTTTTCCCTGGTTTTGGTTTAGGTTTTGATGGCTTTTTCTTTGGTGGCTTTTTCTTTGGTGGCTTTTTCTTAGTTGGCTTAGGTTTTGGTGTTGGTGTTGGACGTGGCCTTGGTTTAGGTCTATTTTTCCTTGTTCTTCTCACACAACTCAAACTACTTCCTTGGAATGCGGAGTTTAATGTTTGAAAATTTACCGTAGCCTCTGCTCTTAATGCGGCAGAATATTTGTCTGGATGATGCTTTAATGCTATCTGTCGGAACAGCTTTCTTCCTTCCCCACTATTAGGATCTGCCCTACAAAGTTGATATTTTGTTTCCTCGAATTCTGCTTGATTAGGTAGTTGTGTATTTTGTGCAGCAGCTGCGCTACTCCCAAGAACGACTGCGCCTACTGCTGCTGCCTTTGCTGTCCTCTTAAATGCGTTTCCTCTTCCTCTTTTTCTACGAGTCTTCTTTTTTGATTTTCTACGCGTTTTTCTTTTGCGCTTTTTACGAGATTTTCTTCGTTTTCTGCGTCTTTTTTTCGTTTTTCCTCCAGAGAAAGCGTTAGATATACTAGAACATAGTGATCCAGTACAAGATTTTTCTGATTCTAACTCTTCATCTTCTTCATATTGGGGGATTTGTACGCTACGTCTTAAAGGTGCTCTTTTTCTTGCTCCTTCATCGGTGTTATTACTATCTATTTTAAATTCTGGTCTTTCCCAATCTGGGTTATAAGCCATATAATATAATTAAATATTAAAATATAGCTAAATACAAAAAAAGACGCAGGGGCATTTTTGTTTGATTTTTACATTTTGTTATTTTTATTTTGGCTCTTAGGCAGCTTTTTTATAGTAAGGCGACATAGGGCTCCCCAACCCTATGTCTTTTGATTTTTTTGATTTTTTGTTTTTGTGTTTAGTCGAAATACATCTCGCGCATCCGGTCCATATCTTCTTCCAGTCTTGCGTCACGCTCCGCTTCCATCTCAATCCTATATGCTTCCATTTCCTCATATCCTCTCACGAGCCAATCTTCCTCCTCCTCTTCCTTTTCGCGCTCTTTGGCTTCCTCTCGTTGCTTCCAGCCCGCCCAGTAATATTCGATGGACTCAGCCACGGTGCGGTTCCGCTGCTGTTCTTTGAGGTGTTCGACCCACCTTATATGCTCGTAGTTGAGTTCAGCACTGAATCGCCTGAAGTTTCGCTGAATGAGCACGACTGCCCGTTGCTGGTTGATCTTCTCAGTAACTCGCTCGCAGGTGTAGTTCAGTATATTGTCAGTCTTGTCCTGGAGGTAATTCTGCCATTTCTGCTTCAAAAGCAGATGGAGAACAGATGAGTAGTTCACTCCGTTGTGACGAAGAGCTTTGAAGTAATTGCCCGTCTTCATCTTACGGTTGCGCTTGTAGCGCAGATAGTGCTTCTGGATAACGCTAGTGGCAAAGTGTTCGATGTTGCCAAGGATGTTGCGAAATTTCTCCAACCTCTTATCAGCCTTCATCGCCTGTGTGCTGCTTTCACAGCAGCAGTCGTCAAAATCTTGAACCAGTTCTTCATACAAGTTCTTGTAATACTGTCCTGAGGTTTTGAACTCCTCTGGAACTGGATACAAACTCTGGTTGTAGCGCATAGCAAACTCTGGTCCTGGCACAAGAGTGATGGACATACTGGATAAGTAGATGTGTAAACAGTGGTTCAGTTGTTGTGTTTGTGTGATAGTCGGTGCTGTCGGTAGGTGGTTGTTGGTGGGGGGACAGTATGTAGTCTATGAATACGAAACAATTCAATTTTCTATAGTAGTTAGTGTTACAAGTTTATACCTATTTAATACATTAGGGTCAAATACCTTGACTTGATATTTCTATTCTGGTTGTTGATCTATTATATGATTCCATTTGTCGAATCCATGTTTTGCTATAAATTGCATTTGTCTCATACAATATCCAAATGTTGCCCCGGAATGGTCGTTAACTTCTAGTCCATCACTTATTTTTTTTACATTGGGATCTTTCCAATATGTATAACCTGTGTCTTTTGGAGGAGATTCATTTTTGAACCATTCCCACAAGTCAAGTTTTGTGGTAGTGTTAGCCATATCTATAAGACAAGGGCGAAAATCCATTCCGTAAACAGAAACGTATTTCCAAGAAGTAATATTTCGTGGATAATTAATAGATGTCATATACATTAAGTCTAATTATCCTTTTAAGTATATTACACAAAATAGAAAATTGAAGTTCTTTGTTTTCATAGTGAACCCTATTACAAAACCTAAAGCAAACCGACAAAAACTACATAAACCTTAAAGAATGTTCACCACAACTACCGCTACTCGCGAACAAGCTCTCAAGGCTGCTGCTGCCACTGAGCGGGCTATGGAACGTCACGCGTGCTGTAAGAGTCAGTTCAAGTTCAAGTGCTTCTCGTGTGGAGAGTTCATCAACCGCGGGGACAAGATCACGCGCTGTAACCGGGCGACTACCGGGATGTCTCTCCGGTTCAGAGGCGCTGACTGGCGGAACGGTCTCACTATGGAGGAGACCACCTTTTATCAGGCGACGACTGGTGAGAACATGTGGGTTCACATCGGTTGTATTCCCTGTTATTGGGACTCGCTACCAGAGGACAGCAACGAGTATTCTCGCCCCAAACTTAACCCCATTTGCACAGATTGGGGTGTAAAGGTTTACGGCGAGTGGGAGGAATGGGCGAATGATGATGAGCCGTGGAGCATCATAGAATTCGGGCTTCCCCCTCCAGACGTGCCCTACTTTTGTAAGATAAAAGGATATCCAAAGGAGAAGTTCATGAGAGACCGCATCGTCCACGCAGTCACGCGATTTCAGGCCATCTGGCGAGGACACCTCTACAAAAAGGCGTATCCGTTGGCACTCGCACAAAGAAGAGCCAAGGAGTTGACGATTTGGAGGGAGTTTCTGGCATGGTGTGGTAGTTTGCCGCCACAACAGTTCCGGTCTTTCCCCCTCTTCTGTAAGTTGGAAGGGATTCATACGATGTACAGCGGCATTCAGCTGGGGCAGTACGCCGCGGCGGCGGCAGCAGCAGCGGAGGAGGAGGAGGTTGAAGTGGCTCTTGCCTACCGCAAAGTGTGGAATGCGCGGGAGGATGCTGAAAATGCGCGGGCCCGCAACGGATTCCTCCATAATAATTGTTTTGGAGCACACATGGAGATTCTGTTTGATGAAAAACGAACCAGTGCCGCTATTTATAGCGGTGAAGTAATAAAAATACAGGGCCAGGGCGGCGACGGTCTATACTACTGGGTAAAATTTCATCACGATGGTGAGGTGCGACGCTACCACTGGAAACGACTTCTCCAGCTGAAGGGAGAATGTGGTGACTTCAAATCAAAACATGGCATACTGGCGCAAATTAAGGGCAAAATTTCCATCTACTGCTTCATACATGGAGCATCTTACACTACGAAGATATATAAAAAGCAAAAAATCAAAAAGAAATAAAAAAAAATACATAAAAACACCTGTAAATATTAAATTAATGCATAGCGACAAACCATATATGTGTCCGCACTGTAGCAAGACTTTTTTAACTGAAGTG
>Ga0209503_10000325_pt1 | contig 31493 bp, 43 predicted proteins | sample SouAtlMetagenome_2_FD_187448 | JGI IMG/M metagenome (GOLD analysis project Ga0209503, IMG submission 187448) | Marine eukaryotic phytoplankton communities from Atlantic Ocean - South Atlantic ANT15 Metagenome (SPAdes) (version 2) | ecosystem: Environmental > Aquatic > Marine > Oceanic | place... | reverse complement strand
AGTAAAGTAGTAGACCGATTTGAGGATGTATTAAAAAACCCTGCCAAACATGGGGTTGGAAGATTCGATCCGAAAGACCCCAACGTCGTGACTGGTCTCGCAGGTGCACCCGCATGCGGGGACGTTATGAAGTTAGATTTGAAATTAAATCCAGACACTGACGAAATATTAGATGTTAAATTTAAAACGTATGGATGTGGTTCTGCAATTGCCTCATCCACTATGTTTGTTGAGATGTTAAAAGGTAAAACCTTAGAAGAAGCTAAACTTATTAAAGATAAAGAAATAGCTGAAGCTTTAGAATTACCTCCTATAAAATTACATTGTTCTGTATTAGCCGAAGAAACTATCCAAACTGCTATAAAAGATTGGGAAAAGAAAATGGCGCATAGGAGACATAATCAATATGGAACTGACGAATGAAGCGATTGAACAACTTATTAAAAAAACTGACTCAAAACGCAACACTATTCGCATTGGTCTCACTGGTGGTGGGTGCGCTGGTTTTGAATATATATTTGATTATGAATCCACAGTACATCATGACGACCACGTGTTCGACTACGGTACATTCACCATTGTCATCGACACACTCTCCATGCCTTACTTATCTGAGGCAACCCTAGATTACCAAACCCTTGGTATAAACGAACAGTTTAAAATTATAAATCCTTCCGAAAAATCCTCATGTGGATGTGGAGTTTCTGTCCAATTTTAGTGATTTAGCTTTCCAGCTATTATAAATAACTATGTATTATGGAAGAAGCGTTCTCATTTATATCTGATGTAGGACTCCCGATAGCGGGAGCTTTGGTTATGGGTTATTTTATATTTCTCATAATGAAACAGATATTTGAAGGACTGGTCGATGATATAAAAACTCTAACTATGTTTTGTAATAGTTTAGAGAATAGAGTTCGTACAATGAATAATGAAATGATTAAAATAGATTTATTAGTCAGTTCAGCATTAGAACTCCGGCCTGATATCGAAAGAATTTCTCGTTCAGAGAATTTTATCGAAGATGGCAAGGTTGATGTGAGAAGAGATTAATGGAAGAACAATTAGGCACCGTTGCCACCCTCGTCCAAGATTATGGATTCCCAGTTATTATGGTAGTTGGTTTAGCTTATTACGTATATTTTGTATGGAACTTTGTTTCAGAAAATATTGAACCTGAGATAGAAAAGATGCATTTTCAATTAATTAAACTAATTGACCAAGTAAGAATGCTAGACCAAGATATGATACGTTTACAGCAAAAAGTAGATGTTATATTGGAAATGAGAGAAAACGAAAAGAAGAAGAGAGAGAAAAATGGCTGAATATAGAGATTTAAGATATAAGTATATACCAATGAGACCTGAAAGAAGGACAATTAAACAAAAGCTTTTTAGCGGATTAGTAGCTTTATTGTTAATTGCTGGTGGATTATATTTTTTCTTAGGCCAAAAATTAAACGCACAAGAGATTACTCACAAATTTAAAAACCCATCATTTAGTGGCCAAGGAACTGGTGCTCATTATTTAACTATTGAGAACCAAGAATTCAGTAGAAAGAAAGCTATTGAAGAAGCTTTAGAATCTGCTAGAAAAGCAGCCGAAAGAGCTGAGGATAATACAACCTTAGCCAAATTTATTAGAAATTTAGAATCGAGAATATATGCTCAAATGGCAAAACAGCTAGTCGAAAGTATGTTCTCAAATGATAACCCTGTACGATTTGGTTCGTTTGTTTTAGAAGGTTCAACAGTGACCTATGAAGTAATAACAAATGAAGATGGTTCAGAATTTATTAGAATGACTATAGTCGATGAAAATGGTACATCTACCATTATTGAAATACCAATTGGTTCAGGATATTTCGGAGGAGATGTCGATGGCGATGGGACGACTGACGGCGGTTAGTTTAGCACTATTAATAGTACTCAGTGGCTGCGCAATGTCGCCACGCTATACCGAACTACCACAAGAATGTAATAAAAAAACATGGGGACCTGAGTATAACCATGACCTATGGAACTATGCAAAAGCTTCTGGTAGAACATTTGAAAGAGCCTTACCATTCCTATGCGTAGAAGACCCAGAAGTTGTTAAACTTCCATCCTTTATAGAACTATTAGATTTACCACCAGCTGAAGAAATGCCAGTTGTTGCAGTTTATAAGTTTGCTGATAAAACAGGACAAAGAAAACCAAAAGAAAATATAGCTGATTTTTCTACTGCTGTATCACAAGGTGGAGTTGAATTAGTAATTGATGCATTAAAAACTGCAGGTCAAGGTCAATGGTTTAGAGTTGTAGAAAGAAATGGGTTAGACCATTTAGTAAGAGAAAGACAAATCATTCGTTCAGCAAGACAAGATTTTGCTAAACGTGAAGGACAAGAAAAATTTCAAGAATTAAATTCACTACTATTCGCTGGTATGATAATCGAAGGTGGTGTAATAGGGTATGATACTAATATTAAGACAGGTGGACGAGGAGCTCGTTATCTTGGTATTGGATATACAAAACAATATCGACAAGATGTTGTGACAGTTTCTATGAGAGCCGTATCGGTTCTTACTGGAGAAGTTTTACTTAATGTACAAACTCGTAAAACCATATTAAGTTATGGTAAATCAGGCGATGTATTCAGATTTATTGAAATGGGTACTGAGCTTGTAGAATACGAGGACGGAGCGACTAATAATGAGAGCGTGACTTATGCAACAAGGTCTGCCATAGAAGCAGCCGTGTTGGAATTAATACACCAAGGTCACAGACGTGGCTATTGGAAAATAGAGGGGTATAACGAAAATGAAGAAACTAATTAGTTTAATTTTATTATTGTCGACAACAACCATTTTCGCTGATACTGATGATAACGAAATCATAATCACTCAAACTGGTGATACACTAAAGTTATATATTGACCAAGAAGGTTTTGGTAATAAGATTGGAGGTAATAACTTTCAATCTACTGGAACTGCAATGTTAATAACTGGTACTACACTTGAGTTTGATTTAGATTTTACTGGCAATTCAAATATTTTATTTGGTCCAGTCACTGCAGATAATTCAACATATAAGTTGGATTTTACCGGTGATTCAAATATAATTGATTGGAGTGTTGGTGGTACAGGTAGTTCAGACGATTCTGATATAAACTTTGGAGTGACTGGTTCAAGTAATACATTTGACTTAGACCAAGGCACTGCATTTAGTGCAGAACGTTTAAACGCTGATTTAGTACTCATTGGTAGTTCGAATGTATTTGACATCGATTGGGAAAGTGATGATGTAGTTTGGAACTGGGATATAACCGGAGCTTCAAATAATATAAACACTTTACAAAAAGATGGCGCAAACGAAATGACAGTAGAATTGAATGGTGATAGTGCCGATGTAGACATAAACCAAATATCAGGAACATGCGCAGCTTCTGGTAATGGATGTGCTACGCCGAATGCTATTATAACATTGGATATTACAAGTGATAATTCGACGATTCAAATTAATCAGAAAGATTCAGCTAACGATAGTTAGTATTTGTTTATCAATAGGGTCAGTTTATGCTGACTCTATTGGTGACATTGTTGAATCAACTGGTATCGGTAAAATAGTACGTCAACAAGAAGATATATCAAACCTCAATAATTTACCTATTCAATTAAATGATGTAGCAGAAACCGCAATGGGAAGTATGCTTATCAAATTCCTAGATGACGCAGAGTTATCTTTAAAAGAACATTCAGAAGTTTTAATAGACGAAATCTATTATGACCCTGACCCAAATTTATCCAAAATGTCTATGAAGTTTACTATGGGAACAGCAAGATTTGCTTCAGGTTCTCTTGGTTTAGTAAACAAAGCAAACATAGATATACAAACGCCAACAGCTACAATAGGTATTCGTGGAACAGACTTCACGACTACCATAGATGAGCTCGGACGAAGCCTTATAGTCCTATTGCCGGACGCAAACGGTTCCCCCTCGGGTGAAATCAGTGTCACAAATCTGGGAGGAACTGTGATATTAACCGAATCTTACCAGGCAACTATGGTAAGTACACTTGACAGCACTCCGACTACTCCGGTGACTATCAATGGTTTAACACCATCTATGATTGATAATATGTTTATTGTTAATCCACCAACAGAAGTTAAACAAGCAATTGAGGATGCTGCAGCTGATGAACAAGACCAAGATAGTGGAATGTTGGATGTAGACTTTTTAGAGTTTAATGAATTAGAATCAGATGCTTTAGCTGATTCAGAAAAAGATTTAGAATTTAGTGAATTAGATATTGACTTATTAGATGTAGACTTCTTAAAAGATTTATTAGATGTTATAGAAGCTTTAGATAGAACCAAAGTTGTATTAGGAGATGCTCAAGCTTCAGCTGGAGACTTAGGTGGATTTAGATTAAAAGGTGCTCAAGTAGGATTTAATAAAGATTCGCAATTTAACGTTTTTGAACAAGATGGCAATTTAGTTTTCTTTCGTAGCGTTAATGGAGTTATAAATATAATAATAGGAGCCGGTGGTAGTGGATTTATAGATGTTATTACTAATGACTACCAAGGCGTAATGCAATTTAATGACGGAGATGGAATTGAGATATATATTAATCAGTCTAATTAGTTTATCACTACCTATTTTTGCAGGTCCAAGTGATGATAATCACGTGCATGTCGAACAAGTAGCAAGTGGAGATAACGCAAATATTAATATAACACAACTAGGATTTGGTAATGAAATTAATTTTTCATTTGCACATCAAAATAATACATTTAATTTTTTACAATCAGGTACAGACAATTATATAGGTTGGGTTTCATACTGGGGCTCAGGAAAAAGTTGGGGTGGAGATGTTGATGGCACAGGTAATAATGAATATGTAAGACAATATAACGGTGCAACTTATGGTCGACATATATGGGGAAATAATAATGATGTTGATGTATATCAAGAAGGTACTCATACTCATAACTTAGACATACATGCAAATGATGTGGTTCATGATATAAATCAATCAGGAACTGGAAGTCATTATAACCATACATATTTTTATGGAAGTACTAGTACATCAGAAACAACTATAGTTCAATCAGGTACTGGTTCTCATAATTCACAAATAAAATTACAAGGTAATCAACCAACAACATTAAATTTAACACAACAAGGTGGAACAAATATGAGTTATAATTTAACTCAAAATTGTTTTACTGTAGGAGGGTGTACAGTCTCAGTGACACAAGGTAATTAATGGCATATAGTAAAGAAGTAGTAGATAGATTCGAATCTGTATTAGCCAATCCAGAAAAACATTCAGTTGGTAGATTCGACCCAAACGATAAAACAGTAATCACAGGAATGGTTGGTGCACCAGCTTGTGGAGATGTAATGAAACTTGACATGAAAATGGATGGAGATAAAATTGCAGATGTTAAATTTAAAACTTATGGATGTGGTTCAGCAATAGCATCAAGTACCATGTTTGTAGAAATGCTAAAAGGTAAAACTATTGAAGAAGCAAAACAAATAAAAGATAAAGATATAGCAGATGCTCTTCAATTACCTCCAATAAAATTACATTGTTCAGTATTAGCAGAAGAAGCTATTAAAAAAGCTATAGAAAACTGGGAACCTGATACAATGTTAGGTCATAATAATCCACCATCATGATTGAATTAACCAATGAAGCAATTGAAAAACTTATACAAAAAACTAAAAATGGTAACGATACGATTAGGATTGGCCTCACTGGTGGTGGCTGTGCTGGGTTTGAATATATATTTGATTATGAATCCTCAGTTAACAGTGACGACCATGTGTTTGACTACGGAAAATTCACAATCGTTATCGATGATTTATCATTGCCCTATTTTAAGAACGCTACCTTAGATTATATAATAGAAGGCATCAACGAACAATTTAAAATAATTAATCCAGCTGAAAAATCATCCTGTGGATGTGGTGTTTCAGTTCAATTTTAGTATAACACAGTATAACACTTTATGAAATATTTTACTTCAATATGGACTACAATTCTTTTAGGTATAACACTTATAGGTATAAGAATTGATGACCCACAAATATTAGAACAATTTAGACTCAGTATATTTGATTCATATATACAATCGATTCCAGTAGAAAAATCTAATGATGTAGTATTAATTAATATAAGTGAATCATCACTAGAAACTTATGGTCAATACCCTTGGCCAAGACAAAACTATGCACAAATGATATCTGATTTGCGTAATGCAAATGCTGGTATGATTGGATTTACAATAATGTTTCCAGAAGCGGATAGGTTTGGTGGTGATGAAGTATTTGCATCATGGATAAAAGATAATGGTGTTATACTATCTCAAGATGCAGATTCAGAAGGAAGGTCATCCAAAGCTCCTTATGTTGGGTATGCAACGTTTGGTTATAGCGGAGATATATTAGACTTAACTTATCGATATGGTGGTTTAATTACAAATATTGATGTATTGGAATCAAATGCTTGGGGTGCCGGACTCTTAAATGGTGCACCAGAAGTAGATAATTTAACACGTAGAATCCCTCTGTTATCCCAAGTTAATAATGATATATATCCATCATTTGCACTTGAAACAGTGAGAGCGATGCAACAGAAGAAGTCTTATACCGTTAAATTAAATGAGGGTGGAATAGAAAGTATTGTATTAAGACCATTTATTATACCAACAGACGAAAGAGGAAGTATATGGTTAAAATGGAATACGGAATTTGAGTCATATAATTTTGGAGAACCATTACCAGATTTAAAAGGAAAGACAGCTATTATAGGAGTCACAGCAAAAGGAATAGTTCCTCAAATATCTACACCGGGAGGATTAATATACCCACATCAATTACAAGCAAATGCTTTACAGACAATAATATCAGATAATCCTATATCACGTCCTCAATGGACATTTATAGCTGAATTAGGAATGATTATACTGGGTTCTTTTCTGATTGTTTTAGCTGTATACTATTTACCGATTTGGACTGGGCTTGTATCCTTCGTCGGCTCCGCTGCTGCCGTAGGCTACGCTTCTTATTACGCCTGGTACGAATTTTCTATACTCCTCGATTTATCAGCTGCTCTAATAATATATATACTTTTACTCACCTCAGCGAGTTTCAATAATTTTTATAAACAATTTGTATTAAGACAACAAATAAAGAAACAGTTTGGTACTTATGTATCTCCTGACTTAGTTAAGCAATTACAAAAGGACCCATCACTCTTAAAGCTTGGTGGTGAAAGAAAAGAAATGACTTTTATGTTTATGGACATATGTGGATTTACTCCAATATCAGAGCATTATAAAAACAATGACGACCCAGAAGGACTCGTAAATCTTATAAATAATTATTTAGATACAATGACTAAAATCGTTCTTAAGAACGGTGGAACTATAGATAAATTTATGGGTGATTGTATTATGGCTTTTTGGAATGCGCCTTTACCGTGTAAAGACCACGCTGATAAAGCTGTAAAAACATCTATTGAAATATGTGAGGCAGCAGATGAACTTATACAACAACTTGAAGAGCAAGGTTTACCTAGGATTGATATTGGTATTGGTATCAACACAGGCACATGCATCGTCGGAAACATGGGCTCAGAATCTAGATTTGACTATTCCGTCATTGGAGATGCCGTCAACCTTGGCGCTAGGCTCGAGGGACAAACAAGAAATTATGATGGGATACGAGTGTTGTTGGGACCAGAAACTTATCGAAGCTGTACATCTCGAGCATTCTCTGAAGTCGATAGAATCCTGGTCAAAGGAAAGAGCGAGAAAGTCACAATATACACTCCACTTTGAACTAACCGACCTACCTTCTAATTGGGACTGGGCAACATTTGCTGTATTCCAAGCACTTGATGTATACACCACAGTACAAGGAACAAAATACGATTGTGTAAGAGAAGTAAATCCTATCTTTGGACAAAAACCATCAGAAAGTAAATTAATATGGACAAAGGTTGCTTTAATTACTCCAGCAGTTCAATATGATTTAAAACGAGGAAACTGGACTAAAAAGAGTATAAGGTCAATGAATAACGTAATGTTTCTTGTATTATCTAATAATTATCACGTACTCAATAGAGCCAAAAAACGTTGCACTAAAAGCGGTTAAAACTGCTGACATAGTGATTGTTGTGTAATTATTTTCATTTTTTTCCCAAAAGTCCTTTACATTTGCTCTGAACTATGTTATAATATACCTATAATTTGATAAGATAAGGAGATAAATTATGACATTAGAAGTAAGAATATTAGGCAACCAACCAGAGCCATCATTAACTATAGAAGGTTATGAAATTGTAGATTTCGAACTAAGAACAAAAAACGAAGAGCTTTTTGAAAAAGGCCAAAAAATAGTAAACGATTATATTGCTAAAAATCCTACATGGGAACATTGCCAATTATTCATCAACGATCCAATGACAGTTGGTATTTATCCACAAGACAGCACAGGCGCTGAATTCAATAACATAGTTTTAGAATTAGAAGCATTAGGTTTCTATGGTAAAGCAGCAGGATACAGAGAGGTAGCATAATTATGAATATAATATTTGATGTAGACGGAACCTTAATGAATGTCGATCATAGAAGACATTTTGTTGAAGGTAATAATGACTGGGCTTCATTCGAAGCTGAAACAGTTAACGATACTAGGAATGAGCATATATTTGAAATAGCAGAATGTATGAGAGATGCTGGTCACTCAATAGTTGTTGTATCAGCTAGAAAAGAAAAACAAAGAGATATAACTGAAAAACAATTGGCTGCGACATGCGGACAGTTCTGGGACCACATGTTTATGAGACCAGATGATAGCTTTGAGCCAGACCATCAGTTTAAACAAAGAGTTTTAGATGAGCTTATAAAAGCTGACTGGAAACCAAACATGGTATTCGATGACAGAAATCAAGTTGTCGACATGTGGAGAGCAAATGGAATACCTTGCTTACAAGTTGCACCAGGAGACTTTTAAAATAATGAACAACACTTTTCTGCAAATTATTTTCACCAAAAGTGAAAAAAAACCTTTACATTTGCAGAAAAGTATGTTATAATATACATATATTCAAAATTGATAAGGAGTTAAAAATGAATAAATTAGTAATAAGCACCCAATACATGGAAAACTATGGGGACCTAGAGTCACCTTACATGAAGTTCAAGGGTGGAACTACCTACGTAATGTTTAACTGTGGAGACCTCACCGAGAATGAGATTGCTTCAATCACTGCTCAAGTGAGACCATATATCACCACAACTCTTCTTGAGTCTAACGGTGGATGTGAAGAATACATCATTGGCAGAGCTGAAATGATTAAGCATAACCAACCTCACTGTGAAGAGTGGGAAACTACAACTCAGTTTAGTATCACACCTAGCGGTCAAGTTAACTTTATGAAAGTCACTGACAACCGTGAAGATGGTTGGATGAAAAAAGAAATCTTAGAAAAAACTGAGTCATGGACTGGCGATATGTCAGACACAAAACGTGCTAACTATAAAGTTGAATTTCTTATGGAAGACGGCGATTCGTGTGTTGGCAATAAAGCAGTAAATGCTTGGCTTAAAGAGTACGCTCCGGAGCCAGCAATAGAATTACCTAGAAACATAACATTTTAAGGAGTATATTATGGATAGATATTTAATAACAACACAGTACTATATTTACGCTGATGACGATAAAAAAGCGAAATCATTAGCTGGATATATTCAAGGCAAACAAAGAAAACAATATGACAATCAATGTCATGTGACAGAGCTAGTTTCTGCTCCGTTTGGCAGACTTGGCTCAGATAAAAATTTAGTAGAAGGAGAAATACTATGATAACAGGATTTATGGATATTGGACCACAATTTGATAAGCTTGTCGAATTGATGGAGAATTTAGATAGTAAGCTAAATGATATTCAATCGCAGATTGATACATTGGAAAGCAGAGTTTCTAATATTGACAGTATAGAAAGCGATATTAATTCTATACAAAACACTGTAGATAATATTGAGTCAAGGATAGACTAATGGCTAAAACATTTGATACACTAAAAGCAGAATTGCTACAAATTAAAGAAGAGTTCGAGATGCAGGATATTATTAGAAAGCTCGACGAACGTAAAGCACAAGTCAAGGAAGAAATGAAATTGCATAAAAAACTGACTAAATCAGTTAAGAAAGCTGGTAAACAAATGCCAGGCTCTCTCGATTTCAATTCTCCTGAGAATATGTATTATTCAGACAAAGAGGTCGATAGGTTTCTGGAAGATACATCTTATATGGACGCGTATAACGCATCAAAACTCGACCAGGAGTGGAACTAATGCAAGCAACATTAAATAGAGATGACTATAGAACTTTTAATGATAAGGTTCAAGTCTTAGAAAGCAAAGGATATGATTTACCTCATATAGTAGAACATAAAAGAGATAGCGATACTTTCGTTGTCACTATACATGGAGACCATGATTTAGAAGTCTTGGATAGTTTAACATGAGAAGTTATCCGAAAATGATTACGTCTCTAGAAAACGCTAGAGACAGAGCAACCAATACAGATTTTAAATTACTTTGGGAAAGCAAAATAATTCAACTAAAAAGAAAAAGAGATTTATCACTTATGGGAGTTAATGGAACTGCACAAGGTGATTTATTAAATGGTTGGCCGGAAGACGGACCAGCAGGAGAAAAGTTATGACTCAATATGACGAAAGAGTAGAACAGCAAAGACTTAAACTAGAAGCTGAAGAATGGGCAAAAGGTATTAAATCATTACATTCGCATTCACTTAGTTCTATGTGGTATGATGATAGACCTCAAGATACTTCTGAAGGCAAATACGTTATTGATAAAGAATTCAATAATGGTATTGTAGAAAGAACATTATCAAATGGCGAAGTCTATGTATTTACAAAACATGAATTAAAAGGCGACGACCTCATTGGAGCTTACAGTCAAAATAATTAAAAAAACAGTTTACAAATGAAGCAAAAGGTGATATAATATACATTATGAGTACAACAAGTTTTTACATGGGTTCATTAAGATATGACCCAACAGGAAGAAAAAGAAAAAATCATGCTCTTAAATCAACAAGGCGTAAAAGAGTACCAGCATATCAGCAGGGCACTCTTAAACCTGACCAAAGAGCTTTGGAAAGAATCCAAGAAGCTCATGAGCATAAAGAAAAGTATCCATCTATGATGGAACAACAAATTAAGTCTGGTACATTTGTACAAGGTGGTCACACCACAGCTAAGAAAGAAGCTGAAAAATATACCGGCACATTAGTAAAAGGTATTGCCACTATGCATAAGTCAAATGCAGTACCTGTAATCAATCAACAAGAAGCTACTGATATTGCGAGGATGAGGCGTGGGTAGTTTTATAACTTCGGGGGGATGGGTTTCTAAACTCCTTATCATAAATTCCCTGACCCCCACCTTTTTAGAATAATAAAATGGAATATATAATAGGAACAATATTTGTCATAATAGCTGGTTTATTTGCTTATGTTTCTACTCATGTAATTGAGGAAGAAAGACAAGGTAGATTTTTACCACTACTATGGGAAAGAAAAAAGAGAAAACTTTTTGATAAATCAGATTTAGAATATAAAGATGGTGATAATACATAATGGAAATGATACAAGTAATAGTGAGTATTGTTTTAGTATTGTTTATTATTACAATGTTAGTAGCTATAGTATTAATAGGTGCTGATAGTTATTGGTACTACAAAAATTTTGGAGAGAAACGTGGCAAGAAAGAAACGAAGATTAAAAAACGCTGATGAAGCGTTAATGGGACCCAAGCCAAACTATGGTCCACATAATCCTATGCCTGAGAAAGAAGACCTTAGGATAAGAGAATATCGTAGAGCAACAAACTGGTTTTATTATTTTGAGAATAAGAAAAATGCTGAAGTAGTTTGTCAAAACTATGCTAAAACTCATTTAGGTTTTACTAAAGACCAAATTAATAATCTTAAAAAGATACAAGGTTGGAAATACAGAATGGGTATATATCCACATATTGAAATGATTAATAATGGGTGGGTAGGCGAACCTTTAAATCAAAAAGTATTTGATATGATAAAGGATAAACTTATAGCAGCTGATAAGGCAGGTTCAAAGATTGTAAAAGAAATAAGTAATAAACCAAAGCCAGTTGTTATACCACCAGCTGAAAGAACAAGAAGAAAGTTATTAGAAACTCTCTATGTTGAATACGATGAAATTATTGTTGAGGGTTGGTTTGAAGAAAACTATACTCAAAAGTTTAACTTATATTCTAGATTTAAAGGTGCAGGGTTTAAAGGAAATGCCATAGAACCCTTTAGAAGAATGATTTCTATAGATTATGAAACTATAAAGGATGCATATGAAAAGACCTGTGACCAAGCTGTAGAGGCATACTCACATATATCTAAAGCAAATAAGAAAAAAATATTAAATCAATTTGAAGACATGTTTAAGGATATGGAAAAACTTAAACAAAGTTTTAGAGCTCAAAGAATTCCAAGAGCTGTAAAAAGAAAAACATCTGATGAGCAAGTAAAGAATTTACAATACTTACAAGAGTGTGATGAATCCAAACTTGCTTCGATTAACCCTGTATTGATTCCAGGTAAATCTAAAATGTGGGTATATAATACCAAACAAAGACGGCTGACCGAATATGTGACTACCGCCACAGATGGATTCCTTATCGCAGGTACATCGATAAAAAATCATGATGAGAAGGAAAGCAAAACTGCAACCCTTCGAAAACCGGAAGATATGCTTCCCTTAGTATTATCTAAAACTGAAAAGCAGTTAGAGAAATTTTGGAAGGATATCACAACTAAAATAACATCTCCTAACGGGAGAATAAATAAAGATTGTATAATAATGAGGGTATTTGAATGAATATAAATTATGATATTAACATGGACTCTGTATACTTCAATCAAATTCCAGAAGATTCTGTCTCTGGAAATGAAGTTTTTGCAGATAAGAGAGTGGTTGTATTTGGATTGCCAGGTGCTTTTACTCCAACATGTTCTACAAAACAGGTACCAGGATTTGACAAACTTTATAATGAAATCTTAGCTCAAGGAGTTGATGAAGTTTATTGTACTACAGTAAATGATGGTTTTATTATGAAAGCTTGGTTTAAATATCTTGGTGTAGAAAATCTAAAATACTTAGCTGATGGTTCAGGCCATTTTGCAAGAAGGCTAGGTATGTTAGTAAGTAAAGAAAACTTAGGATTTGGGTATAGGTCATGGAGATATGCCGCCGTAATAAACAACGGTGTTGTTGAAACATTTTTACCAGAAGATGGTATATGTGACAATTGCGATACTGACCCGTATGAACACTCAACACCTGAGAATCTTTTATCACAACTATGAGTAAAATAGAAGTACCAATAAAAGAAAAGATTATGACGAAGAAACGTTTTTCTACAGCTGTAGAGATAATGGTCTCACAACATAATATGTCTTATATTGATGCTGCAACATACATAGTAGAAGATAGAAAATTGGATTTTAGAAATTTAAAAAGGCTTTTGACTCCAAGCTTAAAACAAAAGATTGAAGAGGAAGCCACATCAATGCATTTGATTAGAGGAAAAAAGATTACTAATAAATTACCAGTATGAATGACCCGTATGAATCTTATAAACTATATAATGCACTCAAACTGCATTTTGAGACAGATTCATATGATGCATTGAAGTATAATTATAAAACTTCAATTAAACCAACTTCTTTTTTTAATAGAAAAGATAAATACTTCTTTGCTAAGTTAGCAAAAACTTATGGTAAACATTTAAAGGATTACTATATTGCTAATTTTAAAATGGATGTTAAGTATGTCGGTGATATGCTTAATGAAGGAGGAGAACAATACTATCTTTCTCATAAGAAAGTTATGGAGTCAATACACTATAGCTTTGAGAACGATATAAATAAACTTAGTGAGATTGAAAAATCATTTGATAGTTTACTAACATCTGAGAATAACAATCACCCTAAGATTATAAAGCTTTGGATGCAAGATGAAATACTTTTGGAAACAATCGTAATCTTGGATTCATTAACTGGGTTTATGGATAGGGAAAATAAGAAGATAACTGAGACAATCATTTGGCCAGATATCTATCGTAAAATAACTAAATATAAACCTTTTGTAAATTTTAACGCAGATAAGTGTAAAAGTATACTAATAAAACAGTTTACAAATGCATAGAAATGTGTTATAATATAACTCTATATTATGAATAAAGTGGATAATTCAGTAAATACAATGCATATACGGAGAATAAAATGTCATTAGAAAACTTAAAGAGCATGCGAGGCTCATCAATCGATAAACTCGTAAAGGCTGCGGAAGCAGTATCCACAAAAGCAGAAACTAAATCATATGATGATGATAGATTCTGGAAACCAACCAGAGACAAAGCAGGGAACGGTTATGCCGTGGTGAGATTCTTACCTGCCAAAGGTGGTGAAGACCTCCCTTGGGTAAGATATTGGGACCATGGTTTTAAAGGTCCTACTGGTCTATGGTACATAGAAAATTCATTAACCTCAATTGGACAAGATGACCCAGTCTCTGAATCCAATTCTGTTCTTTGGAACTCTGGTAGAGATGAAGATAAAGCGTTAGCAAGGGAAAGAAAAAGAAGGCTACATTATATATCAAATGTGTTAGTAGTATCTGACCCAGAGAATCCGCAAAATGAAGGTAAAGTATTCCTATACCAATTTGGTAAAAAAATCTTTGATAAGATTATGGATGTTATGCAACCTCAATTTGCTGATGAGCAACCAGTAAATCCTTATGATTTCTGGGAAGGCGCTGACTTTAAAATCAAAATCAGAAAAGTTGAAGGTTGGGTTAACTATGATAAGTCTGAGTTCTCAAAACCAGCAGCTTTATTTGAAGGTGATGAGACAAGGTTAGAAGAAATTTATAGTAAAATATATAGTTTACAAGATTTCTTACAGCCTGAAAACTATAAGTCATATGATGAGTTAAAGATGAAACTTAATAGAGTACTAGGTGTTCAGGCAGCTGAAGAACCTATGCCATCTGTTATGGATTCAGCTCCAACTCAACAGGCTCCGACAATGACAACAGCACAAGCTGAGTCAATGGGTACATCAGAACCAGCACAAGCTGATGATGATGACACATTATCATACTTTGCTAAACTAGCAAAAGAAAGTTAATTTAAATTAATTTTGTGAGGGACTCGAAAGGGTCCCTTTTTTTATCTACCGCTCGTGGCAGCAATCATTGATGATGAAGCTGTTGGTGGAGCATATTGTATAGAAGTAGTTTGACTTTGGTTAGATGTGTTTTGTACAGCTTGGTTCACAAAGGATTCTGATGTATTACCTTTATTGTTCCCGGCTATTTTTAAATCAGTATTTCTACTTTGTAAAGCTTGTATATCATCGCCCGTAGTAATACCAAGTCCAGCAGCTGCTAATTCATCATCAAATACACCTTCTGCCTCAGCCTCAGCAACTAAGTTTGCATCACGTTTCTTTTTATTTTCTCTAGCCTGTAAATCTTCTTTAAACTCAGCACTTCTATTTGTTTTAAATCCTTCACCTAAGAAGTTATCAACCATATCACCAACTTCATCTCCAAATATCCACCTAGCTAATCTACCGCCACCTAAGAATTGGAATATTTTACGTGGTATAAATGTGATACCATTTAATATAGCAGATAAAGCATCAATAAGCATTAGCGCACCATATTTAATAGTGTCCATAATGGTAGCACCTTCGCCTAGAGAGTTCTTTAAAAAATAAAAAGCTCCAGCGATAACAGCAATTATAGCAAGTATAGGTAAAAGTGGAGCTATTACTGGAGCTAAAGCTCCCATTATTGATGAAAATGCACCCATCATTCCTGGTATAAAAGTTCCCATCATAAATACTCTAAATACTTTCATTGCATTTACTACTTTACCTAGAGTTGTAAATAGCCCACCAAGAGTAGTTAATAAAGGACCACCAAACATAAGTAATACACCAGTCATAATACCAATAAACAATCCTAAGTTCTCTTTAATTTTTGTTCCGAAAGTTTCAAAATCACCTTGGAAGAAAGCCATTAATCCTTCAACTAGTTCTAAGAATCCCTGTGTTAAATTAGTTATAATAGCCATTAAAAGTTTAGGGTCTATTACTCCTAGAACAAGACCGACTAACCCAGCTAATAGCCCACCTGTTTTTAAAGCTTTACCACCAAAATCTCCTAATTTAGTACCCATTGTATCTAAGGCTTGGCCCATTTTTACAAAGTTAGAATTTTGAAGTTCAGCTGCTTCTTCAGCTTCTCTTTGTTTTTCTCTATCGTTAATACCATTACTCACCTCTTGCATTATTTTGTTCATTTCAACTTGATTGATATTACCTTTTGCTAAATCATCTTGAGCTTTATTGAAAACATCCAACAATCCCTTTACACCTTCATCACCTGCCATATCCATTCTTAAGAATGTAAGTTCTTTAAATTGTTTTTTAATCAAGGGAACAGAAAGATTAGCTGTCTCAGTATTAAGCTTTATTTGATCGGTGACATCTCTTAAACCACCTGGCTGTTGAAGGATATCTTCTACAACAGTTTCAGATCTCTTTTCTCGGTCTTCTTTGTCCTGCTTATATCTATCTTTTCTTTCTTTTACTGCTTCGGTACGTTGTTTAACACCAATCTTTATTTCATTTAAACGTTCTATTCTATTTTTTGAAGCTTCTATATTATCTTTAGCTTGGTTTTTAAAATAATTCTTTTGAACTTTAAATTGTTGAAGATTTTGTTTGTGTAATTCTATAGAATTTTCATCACCAGCTACTGTGGCATGATATAAAAGCTCATTGAGTTCTCTTTCAACCGCGTCAAATTCTTTTGTAGCCTCACGATAAGCATCTGTTGCTCCAAATGCTTTATTTTGCTGCTCTGTAAAATTCGAAGCTTCTACAAAAGTTTGTTTGGCTAATTTGGTTTGTTTTTCGAGCTCTGCTTTTTGTTCTTTTGCAGCTTTTTCTTGTGCAGCAGCAGTTTTTTGTTCTTCTGCTAATTGTTCTTTTAGAGTGTCAAGGGCTTCACCATCAACAGTAGCTGTTAATTTTTCAATTTTTTGAGTAGTCTTTTTCTGCTCTTTTATTAAATCTTCTTGTAGCTTTCCTGGGTCCTTAGGTGTTGCCATTGACTATTTCCTCTATTTTCCGCCGAATGCTTTACCGGCTTCTGATATTCCAAATGCACCTAATGTCACTACAACAAAAGATGTATATATTGTTTCAGATACTTTTAAATCCATATCATAAACTAAAGCTGTGACTAAGTCAGTAATACCAAATACTGTCATCAATGCAAAAGATATAAATCCTATAATGGATTTTTCATTTATATCATTATCATCTAAGAATAAATCCATAAACTTTCTTTTAGGTGGTGCTAATTGAGCTTTTGCTTTCCTAGCTTCCTCTTGCATCTCAGAAATTGTATCTTCAGCTGTATCTAACTTTTCAATTAGAGACATATACTTATCTAAATCTATTTCAACTTCATTACGAGATTTGTCTGTCGCGTCTGTCATTTCTCTTTCCTCTTATTATCGCATGCCGGCTTTATTTTGTTCCTTTGCATACTTTTCATTTTCTTCTTGAACATGATTCTTTAATAGAGATATATAAATTTCTCTTTCATAAGGAATCATATTATCCAATTCCGTCAAACTATACTTGTGGTGCTGCATCATCGCGAAATTAGTTTTGTAATGGTTCACTAATGTGTCGTGAGAGAGGCCTATGTAAAAAAACTTTGAAGACCTCTTAACTCCAACTCGTTAGGTTTACCACAACCAGTACAGTTCCACTCTACGTTTTTAACTAAACTAGGTGTACTACTAATCCAATCAACTATTTGCTTAAACTGAGCACTACTTAAACTATCTAAGAAATCTCTAACATCTTTATGGTTTTCCTCAATTACTGAGTAAGTATTATCTGCATCATATATTGTTTCTAAACATTTTATGATAATATCAAATGCGCCATCAGGTGTTTTAAGTGTTTCTTCATCCTGTCCTTCCATATCTACTAAAGTAGGATATTTCATAACTAAGCCGATAGTATCAGTTAGTTCAATTACTTTATTTTGAACGATTTCAGTTAATGAAACTTCATCTAATTTTATATCAACTTCTGTTTTAGCTTTACAATCTTCTTCTTTACATTTCAATTGAACTTGAGCTTTTTCTCCAACTGATTTACTTCTCAGTTGTAAAAATATCCACTCTAAATCAAATGAAGTTAATGAATCAATATTGATATCACTTAAAACACAAGATTGTGCTACATCCTTCATCGCTCTGATAATTGCTTTACTATCTTTCGATTCCATCGCAACCATCATTATTTTTTCTTCCTTAACCAAATAAGGTCTATATTCTATATCCAAACCGGTAGAAGGTAGCTTAGTGCTATACCGACTTGAGTTCACTACTGGCAATGCCATATTTTTCTCCTATTATGTAATTAAATCCAAGAATGAGGATGCCTTTGATAAAGTAGAACCAATAATTCCTAGTTCTTTATATTTATCATACTTCCAATCAACTTGGAATTCCACTAACTCATCTTTTCCTTGAGTTAAATCTATTCCACTTATTTTTACAGGATAAGCTTTTTGTAATTTTACCCCGTAAATTGCGTTATTTTCTTTGTCTAACATTTGTAATGTGACATCAACTGAATAATCATCTTTAAAACTAAATTTATGTTTTTCTATATCATATATTGATTTCATCCAATTATCAAACATTTTTCTCATATACATATCGTTTGTTAATAAAAATTTCATACTACAATCATCATCGATGATTTCGTATGGATATGCGTTTTGTTGTTCTGTTCCTTCGGCTGCATAATTAAAAGTACTTAATGAGCGTCCAGGTATATTAACTGATTGACACAAAAGACTAATATCTCTTGGGTCATTAATTAAATTTTTAGGATCGAATCCACCACCTAAAGAAGCTGATATAATCGAAGAAATATCAAGGTTGAATAAACTTTGTGTTGGTGGTGTAAATATAACATTAAATCTATTATTAACTGCAGCACCTGAATGTTTATCCATTGCAGATTTTAATTTATCTATATCCATTTATTATCCTAATACTATTTTATCTGAGTCTGTCCAAACATTAGATTTACTAGCTTTATAAAATTGCTCAACTGGTAAAAATATTGCTATTTCCCATTCAGTTATTGGTACTCTTACAAACTGTGATTTTACGTGTTTTGCTAAATAATGTTTAAAACATGGTTTAAATTCTTTGTATCTTGCAGCTCCTTTTAATAAATCATAATTAATTTTAGTTAATCTATCTTCGTTAGTTGGCTTTTTAGGTGCTAAATCTAATAAAGCATCTAAGAAAAGAGCCCTTGGTTTATAATTTAAGTAATGTAAATTTAGTCCATAAAATCCACCAGGTGCTTCACTAACCATTATTGTTAATGGAAATCTATCGTAATATGGTAATTGCTTTTTTAGCTTAGGGTCATATATATACATGTACATACTACCAATTACGCTTTTACTTTCTTTTTCTAATGCTGGGTCGTTTAATAAACTATTTCTACTAGGCCTTTTTAAATTCTGTACATTCTTTTCAAACCATTTTAGAGATTCTTTTGTTCTCGCCTGTACGCCCGCACGGAACGCTTGAGCCTGTAATGTATCAAATAAACTAGCCATATAAACTATTTATACTAACTCTTTAGTACTTTGATGCCTAAATTGTTTAAAGTTTCTTCAGTCCAAACTTGGAACTTCCAACCTTTATGTTCAGCATATTGAGTGGCTGCTTCCCACTTATCTTGATTTTTTGCAAAAGTAAGTACTTCGTTTATATACCTTTTAGTTTTTCTTTTAGGTTGTTTGGGCGGTCGTGTTTCTTTCTTAGGTTTGATTTCTATTAAAAAAACTTTTCCATTAGTCATTTCAATATATAAATCTACGAAATACCTATGTAATTTACCATCAGTTCTGCATTTATAAGGTACAACAATCTCTTCAGAGCTCCAAGCTCTTATCTTTGGATTATTTTCACACCATCGAAATGCATTTCTTTCCCATAAAGAACGAAATATTACTTTAGTTGGATTGCCCAGATATTTATCTGGTGATTTAATTTTGTATTTACCTTTATAACTCATATAAATAACTCTATAGTATTTTAATTTAAATAGGTATTTATAATGGTAGCAGAGACAACCTCAGAAAATAACTCTTCAACAGAAGCAGTCGTAACGGCTGAAGAAAAAGAAAGAACACCCAAATTTGTTAATAGTAATAATAACGAGATAGCACTAGTATTTCCTGGTCATTTACCAACTTTACTAAAAGAAGATATATCACATCCACATGTTATATTCCATCATAATAATCTAGATTCTGTTGTTAGGTCTATATGCTTACCAATTCCAACAGGATTACAATTAAATGATGGTGCTTCATACGAAGGATTAGATACAGCAGATTTTAAAGGTGCAGAATTTTTAAAACAAGGTGGAGATGTATCAGCTCAAGATGCACTAGTATTAGGTATAAGAACTGCTCAAAATTTTCCTGGGCTTGATAAAATTGGAGACCAACTATTATCTAAAGCCAGAGTAGCATCTAACCCTATGACTGAAATGACATTCCAAGGTAATTCAATGAGAGTGTTAGCACTAAATTTTTCAATGACACCAAGAAATAGAAAAGAAGCTGAGTCAATTAGAGATATCATTAATACATTTAGAAGATTAATGTATGCTGAACCTACAGGTGATTCAGGATATACTGTTAAATATCCTGCGATGTTTAGGATTGAATTTTTATCTGGAGAAAATCCTTCAGAATTTTTTCCAGTATTTTATGATTGCTACTTAACAGCTTTACAAACTAACTATGGTGCTCAAACTGGTGGATTTATACAAGTAAATGAGAACGATTCAATGTATCAACAAATAAGTATTAACTTAGAGTTTGCTGAAGGCAAAATGCTTACGAGAAGAGATTTATATGGCAAAGGAGGTTCAATCACTCCTATACCAAACGATCAAGCCATGAAAGATGAAAATCCTGATGAAGCAGCTATTACTACTAGTCTTGGAGAGTTAAATAGAATTAAAAGGGAAAATAATAAAACAGAAGAAAAACCAACAGAAAGAACTGTTGCTCCATCTCCAAATCAGGTCTATTTTGAGCAGACAATATTTGGCATCCCGATTCCAAAGTATGATATGTATGGAAATCCTTTGATGGAAGGAGAAGGTTATGACGGAGGAATGATTTAATGAGTTATTTTAAACAATTTCCAAAAATAGAGTACGATTTCAATCGGTCTGGTTCAATAAACAAAATGGTGGATATCTTTCGTTCCGTACGACCTTTGCAAACTTTCTTAGATAGTTTTACTGGATATAGTACTTACAATGTACAAAATGGTGAAAGACCAGATATTGTATCTCATAATATTTATGGTCGATCAGATTTTTATTGGACTTTTTTTGTTATAAATGAATTTTTACATGAAGGTTATAAAGCATGGCCATTGAGCCAAGAAGCTTTGTATGATTATATTAATAAAGAATATAGTGGTAAAGTGATTGAAGTAAATCCAACTATGATTGGTCCAGTGGAGGCCCGTACTCAGATCGATAGTATAGCTGGAAAATTTAAAATAGGAGAAACAATTACTGGCCAAACAACAGGTGCAACTGGAAGATTAGTTAAGAAGAATACTGATATGCATCAACTTATTTTAAAAGATGTGACAGGAGCTTTTCAAGGAAATATGCATGAACCAAATGGAGTTCAAGAAGCTGTAAAAGGTGGAACGAGTAGTGATTTAGTAAATACATTTAGAGTTTATAATTATGCTGATGCACCATACTATTACTATTCAGAATTTGACGGAGCAAGGAAACCTGTCGCAAATGCATTACATATTACAGGCGGTGTTGCATCAAGTGATTTAGCATTTTCAACATATAGAGAAAAAGAATACGAAAAAAATGATGTAAGATCTAAAATACGATATATTAATATAAATCGTATAGAAGAATTTATGGATGAATTTGAAAGATTAATAAATGTCTAACGTACAAACAGATATAATTTCTGGAGCAGGCGCAACTACGCATCCTGGTTCATATGAAATAAAAAAAGCTTTATTATATCCAAGTAATCAAAAGGGTACAAATCCAGTCACAATTGGTGGTGTATCAGGTGGTCAAAAAGCTGAGTTTATTTTAAGTTTAGAATTTACAGAAGATTTAAGTACACCTTATATTGTAGGTAGTATTTTTTGTCAAGATGCAGCTAATATTTTACAACGATTAAAATTAAATGGTGGTGAAAGATTAGAACTTAACATAGTAAGAAATAATTTAATGGAAGGTACTAATCAACCTGAGCCTCGTCAAGAATGGAAATTAGATACTGTAATTACTGAGATAAGTGATTATTCAAGAGAATATGCTTCACGACAATTTTATCGTTTAAGTTTTGTATCAAAACAATTAGTAAATAGTAATGCTTCAGTTTTAAAATCTGCTTTTAAAGGAACCATAGGTGAATTGATTGGAGATATAATGGTTGGTTTAGGAATTGAAGAAACAAAGGGCGTTTTTAATCCATCAACTAAACAACCTATTAAAGGTGTGTATCCTATGATGAAACCATTAAAGGCTGCTACATGGTTATTAAATAATGCATACACTGGAGATGGCATGCCATTTTTCTTTTATGAAACATGTCATAAAGGAATACACTTAGATGATTTAGGAAGTATGTATGATAAAGAGATATATCAAACATATGAATTTAAAAACTATTATGAATTCAAACAAGGATCGCCGGAATACTATGATGAACTTTCTAAGAGAATTTTAAAATTTTCATCCCCTTATAATTATTCTCAATTCGTAAACGTTGGAGCTGGTGTATACGGCTCTAGAGGAAACTTTTTAGACATAGCCACAAAAACTTATACATCAGAAACATTCAAATATAAAGGAGATAAAACTTTAAATAAGAATCCTCCTTTTTCAAAAAATGAAAGAATTCAAGATAGATTTTTAGATGAAATAACTGACGCTAGAGATTATTATGTTAACATAAACTCTAGAGCGTTTGACGGATCACTTGGTAAAAATGCTGATAATGTTAACTTTCATTCACCTCTAAATATTACTATACTTGAAGGGGAATCTAATTACTTAGCAATGCATACTCACACAATGGAAATGGATGTACATGGAGATTTTGGATTAGAAGTTGGTAAAGTTATTCAAATTGATATAAGTAAAGCATCATCTGCAGCTACAATAGCTGAAGAAAATATGATGGATAAATATATAGGTGGAAAATATCTAATTAAAAAAATAGTAAGTAAATTTGAATCAGAGTTCAAACAAACTTTAACATTGGTAAGAGATTCTCTACCAGAGAATATCGATAGTTTACAAAAAGGAGAGGTAGCAGGCAGTGAAACGTAGTGATGGATTTATAGGAAATGACTTTCATTGGTTTATAGGTGAAGTAGAAGATATAGATGATACAGAACTTTATAATAGAGTAAAAGTAAGAGCCTATGGTTATTATGAAGAAGAAAAAAATGGTGGACCATCTACAGATGATTTACCATGGGCAACTGTAATGATGCCAACAACATCTGCATCTAACTATAACCGTGGTAGTACTCATGGATTAGAAGTTCGTTCGTGGGTTGTTGGTTTTTTTAGAGATGGTTCAAGTGCTCAAGACCCAATTATACTTGGAAGTATACAATCTAGATTTATGAGTAATACTCTTCCAGATTCTCCAGCAGGTCATAAAAATAAAATACCTACTGGAGAAAAAACTCTTTTTGATTCAGTGACTGCAAGTCCTTTAGGTTCACTTGCTGATTTAGTAGGTATAGGTAATCCTGATGTTGGCACAGGTTTTGATGATAGACCAAGTATTCATAATAAAATTCATGTCACAAGCTCTACGGATAGATTAGTATTTAAGCATGCATCAGGTTCTTATATTGTAATGGATAGAGAAGGTAATATATTAATTAAATCTGCTTCAGGTGGAAAAACGAAAATAACATAATGGCTGAACAGCAGGTAATTGAAGAAGTAGTCGTAACGGCGAAGAGAATTAATAGAACAATTCCACCTTTAGAATGTCCTAATGTATTATTACCAACACCTGCAAACTTAACAAACTATTTTGGAGCTTTAATTACAGAAGCTGAAAAAGGTATAACTTCTGAAATAGATAAAGTAAGTGAAGAAGCTCAAAAATTAAAAAAGATATTAGATGAAATAAGAGATAAAATTTTAAGCCCTTATGACCCTAAGTTTGAAAAGTTAGAAATACCTGAAAAAGAATATGAGATAATGATTAGGCGTATGATTGGTGAATATAGTACTTATGTTCAAGCTAAAATCATGGAAATAATTAAAGATGTCACGTCTATTTCAATTACAGTAAATATTTTAGGTGTTGAAATAGATGTAATAAAATTTGCAACTGATAGAGATTATTTACAGAGTATAAAAGACCAAATTGATGTAGATAGTATGTATGATTTACTTCCTCCAGAATATCAATTGATGATAGACAAATTTGAAAGTAGAGAATACAAGTTAAATCAAATAGATGATTTTATTAGAATGAAAGTAAAAGAATATATGAATAATCAAATCAATATTGCTTTGGATGCTTTAGATGCTTTAGGATTTAAGATTCCTACAAATCCAGCAGAAGCAATTGAAGAGTTGATTTTAAAAATAATAGAGGATACTGAAAAATCTATTGAAGAAAAAATAGATGAAATAATGGCGATTAAGGTTGGACCATTTACTTTAGAAGAAATATTAGGTGGTGAATTTAATGATGATGTTGAAATACCAGAATTTACATTAGCAAGATTAGTGACTAAAATAAAAGAATTTGCACAGGATTATTTTTCTTTCTTAATAAAGGAAGCTATTCAAGCAGTAAAAGATGCTCTTGATGCAGTTGGATTAGGAAAGTTAGTAGAATTTTTAACATTAGATTTTTGTGATTTTCTAGAAATAATAGGATTTCCAAAGAAGATAGACTTAAGTGGATTTGAAGGAATAAAGGAGGAACCTAATACATTTCAATCATCGTTAAGTGACCAAACGATCGGTCAAAGTGTATAAATAGTTATATGGCAAGATTTACTTCAGCAGCAAAACAAATAACTGGAAACATTAAAGGGGCCAGTATTGTTGCTCGTAAAAAAGAACATAGAGATTTAGATTTGAATTTTACACTACATCCTATAAAAAAAGATATTGTTCCATTGCGAGATGATAGAGCAATCCAACAGTCTCTTCAACATATATTATCGACAAATGAGTTTGAAAGACCATTTAACAAAGATTTTGGAGCTAACTTACGTAGTATATTGTTCGAACCAGACGATCCACTTACAAGAATTTTTTTAAGACACGAAATTAGAACAGCTATTTCAAGAAGTGAACCTAGAGTCGATGTGACAGGTGTCAATATAAAAAATATTGAAGCGAGAGATTCATACTTAGTAGATGTATTTTATATTATAAAAGAATTTAATATACAAACAAATTTCACAATAGAATTAAGAAGGTTAAGATAATGGCTAGTAATTTAAACGTAACGGAATTAGATTTTTCAACAATAAAGAATAATCTTAAAAATTTTTTAAAAACACAATCAGAGTTTAATGATTATGATTTCGAAGGCTCGGGCTTAAATATTATTTTAGATGTATTAGCTTATAATACACATTACAACGCAATGAATGCTCACTTTGCTTTAAACGAAGCATTTTTAGACTCAGCTCAAATAAGAGGTAATGTTGTCACAAGAGCAAAATTATTAGGATATGTACCACGTTCAATTTTATCTGCAAGAGCTACTGTAAGTATAGCAGTTGATGTTTCAGGAGTAGGTGGTGATAAACCAACTGCAATATCATTAAATAGAGGTACAAAGCTAACCACAATTGTTGATGGCCAAGAATTTCAATTTGTGGTTTTAGAATCTCATCAATCAATTTTAGGAAGTGGAGGAACTAATATATATTCGTTCCCTAACATTACAATAGCTCAAGGCACACTAAGGGAAATGAAATATAGAGTTGATAATGATATTGAGAATCAAAAGTTTCAAATTTCAGACAGAGACGCAGATACGAGCACGCTACGTGTACGCGTACAGGAAAACCAAGAATCAACTTCATTTGATATATATAATAAATTTGAAACACTTAAAGATGTAGATGAAACAACTAAAGTTTATTTTTTACAAGAAAATCCATCAGGATTTTATGAAGTTTATTTTGGTGATGGCGTTACTGGAACTAAACCTATTAATGATAATATAGTCACAATCGATTATGTAAAAACTAAAGGCGATGATGCAAATGGTGCTAGTGCATTTACCATGGTTGATTCCGTTGCTGGATTTACAGCTAATACTCCAACAACTATTACAAACGCATCTGGTGGTGTAGAACAAGAAACATCAGAATCTATTAGATTTAATGCACCACTTACTTTTATTGCACAAAATAGAGCTGTGACTGCAAATGATTATGCTTCAATTATTAAAAAGAATTTTAGTAATATAGATTCAATTGCTACATGGGGTGGTGAGGACCAAGAAATACCAGATTTTGGAAGAGTATATATTTCAGTCAAACCTATATTATCTGAGATATTAACTGAAGATGAAAAAACTGAAATAAAAGATGCTATATTAAAAGGTAAGAACGTTGTATCCGTCACACCAGAAATTGTTGACCCTGTATTTACAAGATTAGAATTAGATGTAGCATTTAAATTTAATCCTAACCTTACAGATAGAAGTTCTGTAGAATTACAAACAGTAGTAAGAGATACAATTAGTGATTATAATTTTAATAATTTAAATAAATTTGATGGTGTATTTAGACATTCACAATTAACCAATTTAATTGATAGTGCAGACCCAGCCATATTAAACAGTTCAATAAGACCAAGAATGTGTCAATATATAACACCACTTACAGATATAGATGGTGTAGTCACAACACAAAATCATACACTTAATTTTGCAGGTTCTTTCTTTGATAGAGGAGCTTCAGATAAACATTTAATTTCTTCAACAGCATTCAAATTAAATAGCTCAGACACTAGTGACCATTTCTTTGGAGATATAGCAATTGCTGGTAATTCAACTGAAAGAAGAGTAATTGTATTTAAAAGTGTATCAGGAAATAACGTGACAGTTATTGCAGATGCTGGTACAATTAATATAGCAGATGGAACAATTACTTTAAATAATTTTATTCCAACAACAAACGCTAGAATTAAAATTAGTGTAATACCTGATTCTTTAGATATTGCACCTAAAAGAGAACAACTATTAACAATTGATAATTCATTACTTACTATAACTTCAGAAGTTGATACAATCGCAACAGCTGGTTCAAGTGGAAGTATTAATTATACAACAACATCTAGATTAAAAACATAATGAAATTAAGTAAATTTAATTTAACACCTGGTGTAATAGAAGTAGATGATTCCACTTTAAGACATACTAAAGAGGATATTCGTCTAGACCAAATTATACCTGGTGATATATTATCTAATAAACCTAAATTAAAAGCTTTCTTAGAATCATATTATACATTCATGAATATGGATGAATTCTTATACCAAGAAACAAAAGTATTTAATGATATAATATTAGATGGCGTAGCTAGATTCAGAGTACCAGACCCAACACAAAATAATAATCAATTTTTTACAGATTTTTCAGGGACAAGTTTAGTTCTCACGATCACCTCTCCAACTGGTGATTCACCCGCTAAATTCACCTTTGATGGTTCTTCATCATCGGTAGTTGATACCACAAACAATAAGTTAATAATAGGTACTACCAATCAGGGAGCTTTACCAGTTGGAACTGAAATTATATATGATGCTGGTGATGGTACACAAATTACTGGATTAACAAATCAAAGTAAATTATTTATAGTATTTTCAAATGGTGGAGAAATACAACTAAGTGCTACAAAAGGTGGAACTGCTATTGGGTTATCAGGAGTTGGAACCGGAGTTCAACATTCAATAAAAGGTGCTACATCTAGTATGACTATTCCATTAAATTCTATTAATGTAGAAATAACAAATGGAAATGATTTACCTGGAAGTTTAGCAGATACAACCGTAAATCAAATAGGTAAAACTTATACTGTAAGTGGTTTAAGTTCTTTTAATAATTACTCAGCTTCTTTAACCACAATAGTTAAAAGGTGGGTTGGACCAGGACCATCAAATGTCATGAATTCAATTGAAGAAGCTATGGATATAGATTTAAATGATGAAAATTTCCTGACAATGATGCAGAAAGAAATTGGAATATCATTACCTAGAAATACTGTAGGAAATAAAAGAACTTTATATAAACAGATAATAGATTTTTATAAATTAAGAGGAAGCGCAGATTCAATTGAAATATTTTTTAGATTATTATTTAATGATAATGTAGAAGTAGAAAGACCTTATGATAGAACTCTTATTCCATCGGAAGGTGATTGGGACCAAGACCCTAGACACACTACAACTTTAACCTCAGCCAGTAATGGTAGTACAACTGTAAATATCGCAGCAAGTAATAATATTATAAAAGTAGGTTCTAAATTAATTAGTGGTACAACATTTACTCTGGCTAATGCACCTTCAGTGACCGCTGTTAGTGCAAATGGGAAGGTTATAACCCTTGGTACAGCCATAACTTTGCCATCTGGTGCATCTGTGACCTTCGTACAGCGAGGTACTTACCTAAACCAAAAGGGTTTTGTATCATATAACCAGGTATTACAAGACAGTAAGAAATTTCAAAAGTTTGCATACCTAATAAAAACCGGTAGAAATTTAACTGATTGGGAAAATGCATTTGATAAATTAGTACACCCAGCCGGGTTTATTTATTTTGCAGAGATTTTAATATTCTTACAATTAATAGATTCTACTATTACTAAAAATCATATATCAATGCCTGGTGTTCAACCTGGTGTAATTGGTATAGAGGATATTCCTTTATTAGTAGAAGCTTTTGCATCTCAATTTACACCAATTGCAGTAGCTAAGATTCATAAATCAGGTACACTTTCATTACTATTAAAGAATGGTGTTATCTCAGGATTTACTTTGACTAGCTTAACGGGAGGTCGTAGTGGTACCGGATATACAAGTGCACCAACAATTACAACATCAGATGCTGCATCAGCAAGTGGATTTACTGCAGCAAATTTAAGTGCTACAATTTCAGGTGGTGGAGTCACAAATATTACAATAACAGATGGTGGTCAAGATTATGGAAACCCACAAGGAACTTTCTCAGCACCTAGTGCTATGACATTTAATCCAGCAACAGCTGTTAACACATCAAGTAATACTATTACATTAACAACAGCTCAAGCTGCAGCTTTAAATGATGGCGATCAAATCACATATAATAGTGGTGGAGGTGGAGTTATAGCAAATTTAACTAGTCCTAAAGCATATAAAGTTATCAACAAATCTGGTAATACAATTCAGTTGAGAGAAACTACAGGAGGTGGAGCAATTAATTTAGGTTCCCAAGGTAGTGGAACAGCACACACTTTAACTGGTGTCACAGCTACAGCAACATTTACAAAAAGTGACGGCCAAGTAAAATCAATCACAATAGGTGAAAAAGGATTTGGATATACAGCAAGTGGTAATGAATTAGATGTTTCATTTAATGGAACAGCAGCAAGTGGTCAAACAACAACAAACCCAGTAGCAAAAATAGGATTAACTTCAGATGGTGAATTAGATGTAGATGATATTAGGATTTTAAATGTAGGTGGAGGTTTTGCTCAATTATTCGCGACAGTTCCGTTAAACTCTAATGCTACAAAGATATCAAAGATAAGAGTACTTGGTCCATCACAAAAGAATTTTAGAACACCACCTGGAATAACATTTCCACCACCTAATGCAGTGGATGCTGATGGTAATCCTTTATCAACAAACGTTACTGCAGTAGCATCATTTGGAAATTTAGATTCAAATGGATTTATTACAAGTGGAGATATAACACCAAGCAATCCAGGGTTAGGTTATACAACAGACCCAATAGTAAGAATAGCATCTGGTGCACATAACGAATTAAGAGCAAACAATCAAAAAGAAATTTTAATATTAAGTTTAAATCATAATATGACAAATATACATAATGGATTTAATTTTGACAATTTTAAAACCATTATAAATAATGGATATAAACAAAGGAAAGGTGACTTTTACGATACACATAGGTTATTTAGTTCTAACCAACAAATATCCTTTTTAGGTGACGTAGAAATTCAAAACGTCGATCCAACTAATATAAATAATAATAACATACGTACATTCGTAGAAATAGAATAGGTAATTAAAAATGGCAGCAATAGTATCAAGTAATTTTAGAGTTGTAAACTCAAGCAACTTCAAAGAAGATGTTTCAAATAGTGCAGTATATGTTGGTATTGGTAAAGGTGATGTGTGGTCTAATTCCACCTCTGATACTACCGATGCAGCAACAGCACCTAACCCAGGAGACCACCTCGATGAAATCGGAAAGGCAAGGTCTAATCTTATTGGAGTTAAGAAAGTCACATCAGCAAACGTTTCACATGTAGTTCCAAGACATACTTGGGATGGACAAACATCATATTTAGCATGGGATTCTGATGATTCAGATATATTCGATAAAAAATTCTATGCAATTACAAATGAGTTTAAAGTTTATAAATGTATAAAAGCTGGTGGTGGAGTATCAACTCAACAGCCAACACAAACATTAACACAACCACAAGCTGAATCAGATGGATATACATGGAAATATATGTATACAACTTCTGTAGCTGATGCAGAAAAGTTTTTAACAAACTCATTTATGCCAGTTAAATATATTTCAATGGGAACCGAAGCTCAAGTAGCTGCCAACTCTGCTTCAGGTGCAACCGTATTATTATTAAAAGAAATGAATGATGATATTGCTCTTGGAATGACAGTCACAGGTACTAATATGGGAAGTTCCGCAAAGGTAAGTGCAGTGAGTGGTTCACAAATTACAGTAAGTGTAGCAAATGGTGGTATAGTAGCAGCAAATACAGTTTTAACATTTGCATATGCTGCAGATTCAGATGCAGAATCAAACTTAACTGAAGCAGATTATGCTCAATACCTAAACCAAAAAGCTTCAAGAGATGATTCATTAGCTGCTGGAATCGAAAGAGTTGAAGTCACAGCAGGTGGGTCAAGTTATAATAATGGTACTCATGAATTTGCTGCTGGTTCTTCAGGAACTAGATTTATAACAATA
>Ga0209503_10000324_pt1 | contig 31652 bp, 29 predicted proteins | sample SouAtlMetagenome_2_FD_187448 | JGI IMG/M metagenome (GOLD analysis project Ga0209503, IMG submission 187448) | Marine eukaryotic phytoplankton communities from Atlantic Ocean - South Atlantic ANT15 Metagenome (SPAdes) (version 2) | ecosystem: Environmental > Aquatic > Marine > Oceanic | place... | reverse complement strand
ATGGCCAACAGGTTAGTATTTTTGGTAAAGAAACCAAAAAGTTAGGGCCACTAATTGATACCCTTGTCAATCTGGTTTGTAGAGTAAATATTAATAGTTCTTGTCAGAGAGGTCCGGACATATATCCGTTTACAGGCAGAAAAGACTCCGCGTTTAGTACACTGAGTGTTCATGATGCCTTAAGATCTTTCTCAATAAGAACTTTCGTAGCATCAAAAGATAATCAGGAGAACAATAAGATAATCAAAGAATTATTAAGTTCTGATGATTCTAACTTTGTATCAACTGATTATATTCTTTAGTCAATCCTTCTTTTTTTTGATAAATATTATTTACATTAGTTTCATTAAAGAAATTAAATGCAATTATTTAGTAACAACTTTAGCTTTTATAAAATCTTTTATCTAAAAGTTTTTTAGAGGCTGTTGTTATTATAATAAAATAAATAAATATAGTCTCGAGAGATCGAGACTTTTTTTTATGAAAAAAAATATAGGTATTCAAGGCATAAAAGGTTCATTTCATCATATAGTAGCAAATAATTTTTTTGGAGTAGACACTAATTTAAGAGAATATTTATCTTTTGATGAAATGATTTTTAGCCTAAACAAAAATAGTATCGATTACGCGGTGATGGCTATTGAGAACTCAACGGCAGGCTCTATTATTCCTAATTACGCTTTAATCGACGAATTCGATGTAAGCATTGTCGGAGAATACTATTTGCAAATAACACATAATTTAATGGCTTTGAAGGGGCAAGTAATTGAAGATATTGACGAAGTTCAGTCACATCCAATGGCACTTCTTCAGTGTAGAGATTTTTTTAAAAATAATTCTAATATTACCTTGATTGAAGAAAAAGATACAGCTCAAATAGCAAAAAAAATAGCAAAATTTAAGATTAAAGGATTAGCTGCAATCGCCAGTGAACTTGCATCTGAAATTTATGATCTTGAGATTATCAAGGATAATATTCAAACAATCAAGGAAAACCAAACAAGATTTGTAATTCTTCAGAATGGAAAATTATCAAAAAAAGACGGTGTAAATAAGGCCTCCATTAAGTTTGAATTAGACCATAAGAGAGGTAGTTTAGCAACTATCTTAAATGTTTTAAGTGATTGTAAATTAAATCTCACTAAAATACAATCAATGCCAAAAATTAATTCTCCTTGGAGTTATTCATTTTTTGTTGATGTAACTTTTAAAAACCTCAAAGATTATTTAAAGGCCAAATCTATCATAGAAATTATGGCCAATGAATTCAAAGTTCTTGGTGAATACAAAAACTCTAAAGATGATTGATTACTCCGAAAGAATTAAAAAAATAAAAGAGTACTATTTTTCTTCTAAGTTGAGAGAAGTAAAAGCTTTGGTTATGTCTGGAAAAGATATAATTAATCTAGGTATCGGAAGTCCTGACTTATCTCCTCCTGAATCTGTTATTGACACTCTGCATAATGCATTGTTACATAAAGGAGCGCACAAATACCAAAGTTATAATGGTATTGATAAGTATAGAGAAGCAATTTCAAATTTTTATAAATTTCATTATGATTTAGATTTAGACCCAGATTCTGAAATTTTACCGCTTATTGGAAGCAAAGAGGGTATATTTCACATATCAATGTCGTTTTTATCAAAAAGTGATAAAGTATTAATTCCTAATCCAGGATACCCAACTTATTCGTCAATAACAAATTTAATCGGGAATGAAATAGTCTATTATGATTTAAATGAAGATAACGGTTGGCTTCCAGATCTAGAAAGTTTATCAAAGCTTGATCTTTCAAAAACTAAAATAATGTGGGTCAATTATCCCCATATGCCAACTGGTAAATGCGCTTCAATGTCATATTTGACTCAATTAGTTGATTTTGCAAAATCGAATAATATATTATTGGTAAATGACAACCCTTACAGTTTCATATTAAATAATAATCCCCTGAGTATAATGAAAGTAAAAGGGGCTAATGAAGTTTGTATTGAATTGAATTCCTTAAGTAAAAGTTTTAATATGGCTGGTTGGAGATTAGGATTTGCCATTGCCAAACCTGATTTTATTTCTAATATTTTAAAAGTCAAAAGTAATATTGATTCGGGTATGTTCTATCCGTTACAAATTGGTGCAATTTCTGCATTAAGTGAGTCTAGGGAGTGGTTTGATAATCTTAACAAAGAGTATTCTGAAAGAAGAGAATTAGTATGGAAGTTAGCCGATAAGTTAGATTGTAAATATTCAAAAGATTCGGCTGGGATGTTTGTATGGGCTAAAATTAATTCAGAAAAAAGTTCTGTGAATTTTGTTGATGAACTTCTAGAGAAAAAAAATATATTTATTGCTCCTGGAAGTATTTTTGGTTCCAATGGAGAGGGATATGTTAGAATATCTCTTTGTAGTCCAAAAGAAACCATAAGAAAAGCTCTTGAAAGAATATGAAAAGAAAAATATATATTGTTGGAATTGGACTCATTGGGGGTAGTTTTGCCCTTGAAATTAGGAATATCTATCCACAATCAGAAATTATTGGTATTGACGAGTCTGAAGACAATTTAAATCAGGCGATCGAGTTAAATCTAATTGACGATAAATCAGAAATTGACAAAATATTAAATCCAGATATAGTTTTAATTGCAGTTCCTGTAAATTCAATTATAACTTTACTTCCCAAGGTTTTGGACCGAGTAAACAATGATACCCTGGTCTTAGATTTTGGCTCTACAAAATATAGTATTTGTAATTCGGTTTCTGATCATGTAAATCGTTCAAGTTTCTTAGCTGCACACCCAATTGCAGGGACTGAGTTTTCGGGCCCTATGGCAGCTCATGTTGGTTTATTTAAAAATAAAAATATTATTATTTGTGAAGAACAGGCAACAAATAAGACAAATTTAAAATTAGCATTATATATATTTAATGAGATGCAAATGAAGGTTAGCTACATGGATGCAAGTTCTCATGATAAACATATTGCATATGTATCTCACTTATCCCATTTAAGCTCTTTTATGTTAGGTAAAACTGTGATGGATGAGGAAAAAAATGAAAAAAATATTTTTGAAATGGCTGGAAGTGGGTTTGAATCTACCGTAAGATTAGCAAAGAGTTCTCCTAAAATGTGGACTAATATTTTTGAGGATAATAAACAAAATATATTAAAATCATTGGAAGATTATATTATTAATTTAGAACAAATCAAAGATTTAATTCAGAGAGATCAATTTGATGAAATTGAGTTACAATTAAGGTCAATAAATTATATTAAAACAATTTTAAAAGGAATCAATTAAAAATGAAGAATAGTAAAGGTTTGAGAAAATGGTTAGATGACATGAATCTTAATCATCCACTTGTTATCGCTGGACCGTGTAGCGCAGAAACAGAATCTCAGGTTATAGATATAGCCAGAGAAATTAAAGATTCAGATGCTACTATTTATAGAGCAGGAATTTGGAAGCCCAGAACAAGACCAGGTAATTTTGAAGGTGTCGGTGCTTTAGCACTGGAATGGTTAAAAAATGTAAAAAAAGATACTGGTATACTTACTACAACTGAAGTAGCCAATTCAAATCATGTCGATCTAGCACTAAAAAATGAAGTTGATATTCTCTGGATTGGAGCCAGAACAACAGTTAGTCCCTTTATAGTTCAAGAACTTGCTGAGTCACTTAGAGGAACCAATAAAATAGTCCTTATTAAAAACCCGGTCAACCCCGATTTATCTTTATGGATGGGAGCTATTGAGAGATTTTACTCATCTAATATCAATAATATAGGAGCAATACACCGAGGTTTTTCAACTTACGAAAAAACCAAATATAGAAATAATCCTGAATGGCAAATTGCTATAGATTTACAGAGGAGATTACCTGATTTACCGCTAATCTTAGACCCTTCACACATAGCTGGAAGAAGAGATTTGATATTTGACTTATGCCAAACAGCATTAGATTTAAATTATGATGGACTAATGATTGAGACACATAATGATCCAGACAATGCATGGAGTGATGCAAAGCAACAAATCACCCCAAATTTCCTAAAAGATTTGACCAAAAATCTTAAGATAAGAAAGTCGACAAATGACGATGAAAAATATCTGGATAGCTTGAAAAATTTGAGAGCTCAAATTAATTTACATGATGATCAATTAATCAATACTTTGGGCAATAGAATGAAAGTTGCTGAAAAAATTGGACTTTTAAAGAAAAATAATAATGTAGCTGTATTACAGTCAAAACGTTGGAATGAGATATTAAGAAATATGATTCTTGAGGGTGAAGAAAAAAATCTCAGTGAAGAGTTTATTCTAAAAGTTTTCAAAGCTATACACCAGGAGTCTATAAATCATCAAGAAAATATCTTAAAAAACAATTAATATTTGAAAGGATTAGTTTACAAATCAACAGGATCATGGTACTCGGTAAAATCTGAGGATGGAACCATTTATGATTGTAAGATAAGAGGTAAATTAAGACTGGAAAATATTATCAGTACAAATCCTGTTGTCGTTGGAGACATAGTCGATTTTATTATTGAAAATCAAGACACAAAAGAAATCGGATTGATAAAAAATATTCATCCCAGAAAAAATTACATACTAAGAAAATCTGTAAACTTATCAAAACAAACTCATATTTTAGCCTCAAATATTGATTTAGCTTTACTCGTAATTACTGTTAAAAATCCTATAACAACTACAAGTTTTATAGATAGGTTTTTGGTAAGCGCTGAGGCATATTCGATTAAGACATTATTGGTGTTTAATAAAATTGACATCTACAATAAACAAGAAGAAGCCCTCATAAACGAATTGATTGGTATTTACAAGAGTGTAGGCTATGATTATATTAAAACATCAACTTATAACAAGATTGGAATTGATGAGGTTAAAGAGAAAATTAAAAATAAAACTATAATGTTAGGTGGCCATTCAGGAGTTGGTAAAACTTCAATAATAAATGCAATTGATGATTCCTTAAATCTTAAAGTTGGAGATATTTCTGACCAACACCTACAGGGAAAGCATACCACTACTTATGCTGAACTTTTTGACATAGAAAATAATAGCAAGCTTATAGATACGCCTGGGATCAAAGGATTTGGTTTAGTTAATTTTAGTAAACAAGAAATTGGTGATTTCTTCCCCGAATTTTTAAATGAAAAATCAAAATGTAAGTTTAATAATTGCCTGCATTTAAATGAGCCTAAGTGCTCTGTTAAAAGAAAAGTTGAATTGGGTCAGATTTCTAAATCGAGGTATGATAATTACATTCGGATTATTGATGATGATGATTTAAAGCACAGGTAAATTGAAATTAGTTATACAAAGAGTAAAAGAATCAAATTTAAAGATTGATGAGACCAATTTTTCGTCAATTGGATTTGGAATGGTAATTTTTTTAGGAATTTCAAAAGAAGATGATAATAACAAAATAAAAAAAATTGTCACTAAATTGTCAAATCTTAGAATATTTAATGATGAGCTTGGCAAAATGAATAAAAATATAAATGAAATAAATGGAGAAGTATTAGTGGTTAGTCAATTTACATTGTATGCTGAGACAAAAAAAGGGAATAGACCAAGTTTTATTAATGCGGCAAAACCAATTTTTGCACTAGACATTTATAAAAATTTTATCAAGGAATTACAATCATTGATAAACACAAATGTAAAGACAGGAAAATTTGGTGCTGACATGAAGGTTGAATTAATAAATGATGGCCCCGTAACTATAATATTAGAAAATTAAAAACTTTTTATTATGAGAAAATATAACTTTTTAAAAATTTTAATCATTTTGCTGCTAGGATTAAGTTCTTATTCGCAGGAAAAATCAGAAAAAGAAAAATCAGAAAAAGAAGAATCAGGAAAAACATACTCTGATATAATCAACGATCAAGCTGAAACTGACCCTGGTTTATTTGACGTACATAAGGTAAAAGATAAGTACTACTATGAAATAAATGATAGTCTTTTAGGTCGTGATATGTTAATGGTAACCAGAATTGTAAATATGTCTAAGGAAATTCCTTTAGGTCAGCATAAGATGAGTGAACAGGTTTTAAGTTGGCAAAAATTTGATGATAATATTTTATTAAAAGAGATTTCCTTTTCTAATTATGCATCTGATTCCTTACCCATAAAAGAGGCTGTATCTAATTCTAATTTTGAACCTATAATCGCTAGCTTTAAAATTGAGGCTAACAATGATGAAAATAACTCTATTCTTATCGATGTTACTAGCTTATATAAAAAAGATATAAAGTCATTTGGTTATCCACAATACAGTAGGAAAAGAAATAAAATTACAGGTTTGGATTCAAAACTTTCTTTTATCGAGTCTATCAGAAGTTTTCCGATGAATGTTGAAGCAAAACACATTAAAACATATAAATCATCTGATGCCAAAAACGGTCAAATATCAATGGTTTTAAATAATTCAATGATTTTGCTACCAAAAACACCGATGAAGAGAAGGTATTATGACGAGAGAGTAGGGTGGTTTACAACTAGTCAAACAGATTATGGAATTGATAATCAGGAAGCAGAGACTGTAAGGTATTTGGATCGTTGGAGATTAGAGATAAAAGATGAGGATATAGAGAAATTTAAAAACGGAGAATTAGTTGAGCCAAAAGATCCTATAGTTTATTATGTTGACAGAGCAACACCAAAAAAGTGGAGAAAATATTTAAAGCAAGGAATAGAAGATTGGCAAGCTGCATTTGAAGCAGCTGGATTTAAAAATGCAATTATTGCAAAGGATCCGCCAACCGTTGAGGAAGATCCAGATTGGAGTCCAGAAGATATTAGGTATTCTGTTGTAAGATACTTGGCGTCTTCAACTTTAAATGCAAATGGCCCACATGTTAGCGATCCAAGATCTGGTGAAATAATTGAGTCTGACATAAACTGGTACCACAATGTTATGAAATTACTTAGAAACTGGTATTTTATTCAAACATCAGCAGTAGATCCAAATGCTAGAAGCACCGAATTTAAAGACGAATTAATGGGAGAATTAATAAGATTTGTTTCAGCCCACGAAGTTGGACACACTTTAGGCTTACCTCACAATATGGGAAGTAGTAGTGCTTTTCCCGTAGATTCTTTAAGATCAGCATCTTTTACAAAAAAGTATGGAACAGCTCCATCTGTTATGGATTATGCTAGATTTAATTATGTTGCTCAACCTGAAGACAAAGGGGTGATTTTAATGCCTTCACAATGGGAGTCACCTAATGTTGGTGTTTATGATAAATTTTCTGTAATGTGGGGATATAAGCCAATACTTGACGTTTCTGAAAAACAGGAAAAAAACATTCTAAAAAAATGGATAACCGATAAGGAAAATGATCTTATGTATAGATTTGGACCTAGTGGAGGTATTGATCCAAGTTCTCAAACTGAGGATTTAGGAGATGATGCGATAAAAGCAAGTTTATATGGTATAAAAAACTTAAAGAGGATTATTCCAAATTTAATGGAATGGACAACTGAAGACGGCGAGACATATGAAGAATTGGAATATATGTATTCCCAGGTACTTAATCAATTTAGAAGATATATTGGTCATGTAACTACTAATATTGGAGGAGTTTATCAGTATTATAAAACATCAGATCAAGATGGGGCAGTTTATACACATGTTAGTAAAAGCCACCAAAAAGCATGTTTAAATTTTCTTAATAAAAATTTATTTGAAACCCCATACTGGATGATTAATCAAGAAATATTGAATAAAATTGAATACGCTGGAACTACAGAAAGGATAAGATCTTTACAATCTAGTTATTTAAACAGAATTCTTGATTTTGGAAGAATGGCAAGGATGATTGAAAATGAGGCTCTCAACGGATTAAAATCATATTCATTGATTGAAATGATGGATGATTTAAAAAATGGAATTTGGTCCGAGTTAGAAAAAGGAGATAATATAGATGTATACAGAAGAAATTTACAGAAAAGTTATATTTTAAGATTAGCTTTTATCATGAAAAATGATCAAGAATCAAGGCCTGGATGGGGAGACTATATAACTAATGTTAAGGTCAACGTTTCTGATATTAGGTCTGTTACTATGAGTTCTTTAGTTGAATTAAAAAAAGAATTAAAAAAAGCGATAAAGAAATATTCAGATAAATCTAGCAAGAGTCATCTAGATTATTGTATTTCAATGATCGATGAGGCTATAAAAACCAGTTAATTATATATAATATGGAAATAAAAAATTTACAATTAAAGGTTGATAATTGGATTAAAAATCATGGTGTTAGATATTTTAACGAATTAACAAATATGGCGCAACTTACGGAAGAAGTGGGTGAGGTAGCCAGGATAATTTCAAGAAAATACGGGGAACAGAGTTTTAAAGAATCCGATAAAGATGCTGACCTCGCAGGTGAGCTGTCTGATGTTTTGTTTGTATTACTTTGTTTAGCAAATCAGACGGGTATTGATCTTCAAAAGTCATTTAATGAAAGATTAACTATGAAAGCTAAAAGAGATCACTCCAGACACCATGCAAATAAAAAACTTGATTAATGAAATTTTCATTAAAGGGATCTAAACTAAAAGAAGAAAAAATAATTATCCCTGGATCTAAAAGTGAATCAAATAGATTATTGATATTAAAATCTCTTTACAAAAACTTATCATTAGAAAATTTATCTAATTCTGATGATACAAATCATTTATTTGAAGCTATACAAGACAAAAATAAAATTATCAAAATTGGTCATGCTGGAACAGCAATGAGATTTTTAACTTCGCTATTAGCACTTGAAACTAAAAAAGCAATAGAATTAAAGGGGTCTAAAAGAATGCATAATAGGCCTATTAAGATTTTGGTTGATTCATTAAAAAAAATCGGAGCTAATATTGATTATTTAGACAAATATGGATTTCCTCCTTTACTGATTAGAACTTCAATATTGACTGGAAGAAAACTTTCTGTAGAATCTTCTGTAAGCAGTCAATATATATCATCATTATTACTTATTGCACCAAAAATCAAGGGTGGATTAGAAATTGAACTATTAGGAAAGGAAACCTCACTACCTTACATTAATATGACAATCAGACTTCTAAAAGAAATAGGTGTTTGTGTAAACATCAATAATAATATAATTAAAGTCAAGGAGCTACAAAAAATAAAACCCGTCAAAATATTAATAGAATCAGATTGGTCCTCAGCCTCATATTATTACTCGGTTGTAGCCATGGCTGACATTGGTTACACCCTAGCTTTAATGTCTTATAAAAATAATAGTATTCAAGGAGACAGTGAGATTTCAGAAATATTCAAATTGTTTGGTGTACAGACAATTTTTAAAGATGATCAAATAATATTAAAAAAAGTAAGAAAAAACATAAATACAATTTCGTTAAACTTATCCTCAAACCCAGATATTGCACAAACCATTTGTGTTACTTGCCTGGCACTAAAAATTAAGTGTAATTTAACAGGCCTTCATACATTAAAAATTAAAGAAACGGATCGATTAGTTGCTCTTAAAAATGAGATCTCAAAATTTAATTTGATAGTTAATATTACAAACGAATCCATATCATTTCATAATGAAAGTGATTTGGAATCTGGAATCGAAATTGAAACATATGATGATCACAGGATGGCTATGTCTTTTGCCTGCTTAGCGGTAAAAACAAATATTATAATTTGTAATCCAGCCGTAGTAACTAAATCTTATAGGTCTTTCTGGGAAGATTTTGCAAAAATTGGCATTGTTTCTCAATAAATATATCTAATTACTTGACATCCCCTGTTTCAAGATTGTATATTTGCAACTTTTAACACCCTTGATATGAGAATGAAACTTTCAGATTTTAATTATGAGCTTCCAAGTGAATTGGTGGCAGAATATCCTAATAAAAACAGAGACGAATCTAGATTAATGGTTATTGACAGAAAAGACTACTCAATAAAGCATAGGCAATTTAAAGATATGATTGAGTATTTTGATGAAAATGATGTAATAGTTTTAAATAACACTAAGGTTTTCCCCGCAAGATTATATGGAAACAAAGAAAAAACGGGTGCAAGAATTGAGGTATTTCTCCTAAGAGAATTAAATGCTGAACAGAGATTGTGGGATGTATTAGTTGATCCAGCTAGAAAAATTAGGATTGGAAATAAGCTTTATTTTGGCAATGATGACACACTAGTTGCAGAGGTTATTGATAATACAACATCAAGAGGAAGAACACTAAGATTTCTTTGTGATGTTGGATATGATGATTTTAGAAAGTTGCTAATTGACCTTGGAGAAACTCCTCTACCAAAATATATAAATAGAGAAGTAGAGCCAGAGGACAAAGAGAGGTATCAAACTATATATGCAAAAAATGAAGGTGCTGTAGCTGCCCCAACCGCTGGACTACACTTTTCTAAGCATCTGATGAAGAGATTAGAGATAAAAGGAATAAATTTTTCTGAAGTTACACTTCATGTTGGATTGGGTTCGTTTTACCCGGTTGAAGTTGAGGACTTATCAAAGCATAAAATGGACAGTGAAAGGGTAATTATTAATCAGTCTGCTGCAAATATGATTAATGAGGGACTTACCAATAAAAGAAGAATTTGCGCAGTAGGCACTACCGTTATGAGAGCCATTGAAAGCTCTGTCTCATCCATGGAAACATTAAACGAATTCAACGGATGGACCAATAAATTTATTTTTCCTCCCTATGATTTTAATATTGCAAATTCAATGATAACAAATTTTCATATGCCCAAATCAACTTTATTAATGATGACCTCGGCTTTCCTGGGCAATGATTTTGTTAAAAAAGCTTATGAAGAAGCCATTAAAGAAAAGTATAATTTTCTTAGCTATGGTGACTCAATGCTAATTATATAGATATTTTGTCTCCCAAAAAGGATATAAGATCTTTGAGTGAAAATGAATTAAAAGAAATTTTAATTTCTAAATCATTTAAACCCTTTAGAGCTAAACAAATATTTCATTGGATATGGAATAAGTCTGTTCATAGTTTTGATCAGATGAAAAATCTTCCTGAAAGTCTTTTAGAATTTCTAAAACAAAACTTTATAATAAATTATATAAAAGTTCACAGAATGCAAAAGAGCTCTGATGGAACTATAAAGAATGCTATACAGCTTTTCGATGGATTTATTGTAGAATGCGTTTTGATACCTACAAAAAATAGAATTACTGCTTGTGTTTCATCTCAAGTTGGATGCAGCTTAAATTGTAAATTTTGTGCAACAGCAAAACTAAAGAGGATGAGGAATTTAAATCCTGATGAAATTTATGATCAGGTTGTTTTGATTAATCAGCAAAGTAAAGAACATTTTAATAGACCTTTAACAAATATTGTTTTCATGGGAATGGGGGAGCCTTTGATGAATTATAATAATGTTTTAAAATCTATTAACAGAATAACTTCAAAATCTGGTCTAGGAATGTCATCAAGAAGGATTGTAGTTTCTACTTCAGGAATTCCTAAAATGATAAAAAAGTTAGCTGATGAGAAGGTTAAGTTTAAACTAGCTGTTTCCTTACATTCGGCGATAAACGAAAAAAGGACTTCTATAATGCCTTTTAATGAAAAAATGAACCTTAATGAATTAATTGATGCATTAACTTATTGGTATGAAAAAACAAAAAAAATAATAACGTACGAATATGTGGTTTGGGAAGGTATTAATGATAAAGATGAAGACATTTCAGCTCTAGTTCAGTTTTGTAAAAAAGTTCCTAGTAAGGTAAACCTTATACAATATAACCCTATTGATGATAATGATTTTGTACCAGCTGAAAATAAAATAATAAGCAGATATATAAATTTATTAGAGTCAAATAAAATTAAAGCAACAATTAGGCAATCAAGAGGCCAAGATATTGATGCTGCCTGTGGCCAACTAGCAAATAAGTCATAAACCTGTTGCATTTAATTCCAAAAAATAAATAATAATTTCTTAAATTAAGTAATTCAAATTTTTATATTTTGATTTCAAAAAGTACCATAGAAAAAGTATTTGAAACTGCTCGAGTGGAGGAGATAATTGGTGATTTTGTTCAACTCAAAAAATCAGGATCCAACTATAAGGGTTTAAGTCCTTTTACAGAAGAAAGAACTCCAAGTTTTATGGTTTCTCCTGCAAAGCAAATTTGGAAAGATTTTTCAAGTGGCAAGGGTGGTACAGTCATTACTTTTTTAATGGAACATGAACAATTCACTTATCCTGAAGCTATCAAATACATAGCAAATAAGTATAATATTGAAGTTGAGGAAACAGAAAGGTCTCCTGAACAAATTTCCCAAGATAATGAAAAAGAGAGCCTGTTTTTAGTATCTGAGTATGCTAAAAATTATTTTAAAAAAAAACTATTTCTAGAACAAGGAAAAACAATTGCATTAAGTTATCTAAAAGAGAGAAAGTTTAATGATAGAGTTATAGAAAAATTTGAAATTGGATACTCTGTTAATGAAAAAGATGACTTTTCAAAAAATGCTATAGAGGCTGGATACAAGTTAAATTTTTTAGAAAAAACTGGTTTGACAATTGCTAAAGATTCCTCTAATATTGATCGATTCAGAGGCAGGGTTATTTTTCCTATTAAAAGCATGTCTGGAAGAATTTTAGGATTTGGTGGTAGAGTTTTAGGAAACTTAAAAAATATTGCAAAATATATAAATTCGCCAGAGAGTCTAATATATCAAAAAAGTAAAGTTTTATATGGTATATTTGAGGCAAAACAGACCATTGTAAAAAATGATAATTGTTTTCTGGTTGAAGGGTATACTGATGTTATTAAAATGCATCAGTCTGGTATTACAAATGTGGTCTCATCATCAGGTACTGCATTAACCGTAGGTCAAATAAGACTAATAAACAGACTTACTAAAAATATTACAGTCGTTTTTGATGGAGATGCTGCGGGGTCCCGTGCTGCACTAAGGGGAATTGATCTAATACTTGAGCAAGGGATGAATGTTAAAGTATGTAATCTTCCAGCAAATGATGATCCTGATTCTTTTGTAACCGATAAACCATTAAATGAAATAGAGTCTTATTTCACAGAAAATTCAAAAGATTTCATTGTTTACAAAGCTTCATTATTATTGAAAGATTCTGATACTGACCCCGTTAAAAAAGCTGGTGTTATTCGCGACATGGTTGAAAGCATTTCTAAAATATCTGACCACATTAAACGCGAAATTTATATTAAAGAATGCTCAAATATAATGGATATCAGTGAGCAGGTATTATATAGTACTCTCGCTCAAATTGTAAAAAAAGATTTTAACAATCAAAAAAAAGGTTCCTTAAAGAAATATGAGCCTATTAGTATTGTAAAAACAGATAAAAAAAAGAGTCAAGTTGATGAACTTTATGAGTTGGAAAGAAAAATTATTGAAATCTTATTACTTTACGGAAATGATTCAATTGATTTTGAAGAAGAATTCTTTTCTCAGAATGAGGATGGGAGCGCAGAAACTAAGCTTTCAAATAGGACATTGAAAGTTTTTGAAAAAGTTTACATGGATCTTCATGTGGATGAAATGGAGTTTTCAAATGAAGATTTTAAAAACATTTATTTCAATATTATTGAATGCTTTAATGAAAACAAAGAAATTAATATTGATAAATTTATGAGTGAGCTTAGTGACAATCAGCAGTTAAAGGTCACGAATATTGTAATGGATAATGAAAAGTACTATCTACATGATTGGGAAAAAAATAATATATACCCCAAAACTAAAAAAGACTCACTTTCACAATTAACCATTGAAACAATTTTAAATTTAAGGTGCTATTTAATTGATAAAAAGGTAAATGGATTCAAAAATCAAAGTTCTAAAGAATCTGCGTCTGAAAATATCTTGGAGGAGGTTGTAAATTATTCAAAACTTAAGAAACTTTTATCTGAAAAATTAAACAGAGTATTATAGTCTAAATTCCTGTGGTATTTTACATACAGGAATACTAACCATTTTATGTTTATTAGCTTTTTGATGTTGTATATATACGTTATATATATTTTTCAATTCATCTTCAAAATTTTCAGGATTACTTCCATTTTCAATTTCATTCATTACCTTCTCAAGATCATCATATGAAGCCCCAATTTGATCTTCGTCAGATCTATTATCATCCCATAAACCGTCGGTTGGTTTAGCATTTATAATTTCATTATTAATATTCAAATATTTTGAAATTTTAAAAACTTCACTTTTCATCAGGTCAGCAATTGGGCTTATATCCACACCACCATCACCATATTTTGTATAAAATCCGATTCCAAAATCTTCGACTTTATTCCCTGTACCAACAACTATCGAATTATCAATTCCTGCATAATAGTATAATGCCATCATTCTTATCCTTGATCTAGAGTTAGCTAGTGCTAATTCGTCAGCTTGTGATTTATTTTCAACACATTTTTTAAATTCATTAAAAACACTTGTAAGTTCAAAATCAATAGATTTTACATTTATAAATTTATTTTCTAGCCATTTGATATGGTTTTTCGCCCTTTGGTACTGATCTTGCCTTTGTCTAATGGGCATGTTAAGACAAAGAGTTTTAATTCCCGTTAATCCACAAAGTGTAGATGTTAATGCAGAATCAATTCCACCTGAAACACCAACAACTAATCCATTTATCTTATTTCTTTCTTTGTAGCTTTTAATCCACTTTGTAATATGTTCGACAGTTTGAGATATTTTCATTTAACGAGATTAGCTTAAAAGTATGTTATATTTGTAATACAAAAATAACACAAACTTATGTCAATTTGTTTGCTAAAACACATAAAAAATACAGTAATAATGTTGGTTTTTTTAACTGCTATTTCGTGTGATAAAAAACCCTCTGGTATAAATAATATCGTTAAAATTGAAAGATTTGAAAATTTATTTTATAATTCTGATGAGCAGGGGTTAAGTGAGCTTAAGGAGTTATATCCTTACTTTTTTCCAAATGAATTTGATGATAAGGTGTGGAATGACAGATTGAAAGATTCTATTCAGCTTGAAATATACGGTGAAATAAAAAATAAATACAAAAATGTTAGTCTAATAGAGAGAGACCTTTATTATTTTTTCCAAAAACAAAAAATCTTAAATAAAAATTTTGTTGAGCCAAAAGTGATTACTTTAAACACCGATGTCGATTACAGAAACAGAGTAATACTCGCAGACACATTATTACTTTTAGGATTAGATAACTATTTAGGTCCCAACCACCCTTTTTACGAAGGTATTCCGATATATATCAAGGAAGATTTAGGTACCGAAAATATCTTGCCAGACATAGCTGAACAATTTGCATATACTCTTATACCAAGACACCAGTTTTATACATTCCTTGATAAAATAATTTATCATGGAAAAATTTTAGCCTATAAAGACTTCTCTTTAAATAAATTTAATGATAGACTTAAAATTGGTTACTCAAAAAATAAAATGAAATGGGCAAAAGACAATGAATATTTTGTCTGGACATATTTTATTGAAAATGATATTCTTTTTAATCCAAGTAATAATTTAAATAGTCGATTTATAAGTGATGCTCCATTTTCTGTATTCTATCTAGAGATAGATCAAGAATCATCCGAAATGGTGGGTAGGTATATTGGATGGCAAATTGTTAAATCATACCTAAAAAATAATGATGTAACTTTAGCTGAAATGCTTCGAACTGAACCCATTGAAATTTATAATAATTCAAGATATAAGCCAAAAAGATAATGAAAAATAAAAAATCTAAAATCGAAATTAGTGTAGAGTTAGACGAAAATAAAATTCCAGAAAAAATTTATTGGTCAGCTAGTGATGCAGGAATTAAAAATAATCAGACTAAAACTTCCTTTCTTCATATATGGGATTCTGAAAGGAAAGAAAGTCTTAGCATTGATTTGTGGACTAAGGATATGCCATTAGATGAAATGAAAATATTTTTTTATCAGACTCTTTCTAACTTATCTAATTCATATAAGAGGGCAACTAATGATGAAAAAATGTATCAAACTATGCTTGATTTTTGTGATTATTTTGCAGAAAAACTTGATTTAAAAAAATAAAATTACCATTCGTTTATCTTATTACCATCCAGTCTTAGAAATATTGACAATAACAATGTAAATGCAATTAAACTGGACCCACCGTAACTTAAAAATGGTAATGGAATACCAATGGTTGGGGTTAACCCCAATACCATACCTATATTAATAAAGAAATGAATAAATAGTATAGAAGCAGTAGAGTACCCATAAACTCTACTGAATTTATTTTTTTGATTTTCAGATAAATAGATAATCCTTATTATTAGTAATGAATAAAGAATAATGATAAATACGCTACCTAAAAACCCCCATTCTTCACCAACTGTACTAAAAATATAATCACTATGCTGAGCAGGAACAAAATTGCCCATAGTTCGAGTTCCCTTTAAATATCCTTTTCCTGTCAACCCTCCAGAACTTATAGCTTTCTTTGATTCGTTTAAATTATATAAAATGGTTTTTTCCATTTTTTTAATTTTAATAGGGTCTTTTTCTAGATCAAGCCAAACTTTTATGTAGTTTCTCTGATGATTTTTTAAGATATTTTCATAGGAGAAAATGGTGCCAAAACATGTTATTAGACATAATATTGAAACTGAAACTATTTTGAAAATTTTATATCTGACCCTCTTTTTTGATAAATAATATAAAGTGACAAATAATATGCTAATTAATGATGAAAATAAAAGCGAAAACTTTAAGGTCGAGATTGAAATTATTATAATACCAAAAATCGATTTTATATAATTTTGGGAAATACCCTCTCTATATAAAACAAAAAAAAGTGAAAAGAATACTATTGAACTACCTGTGTCATTTTGAGAAATGATTATTAAGATAGGTATAACGATGATTAATAATAGCTTACTTTGATCAATAATTTTAGTTAAATCTGTCTGAAAGTCACTAATAAATTTAGAAACTGCTAAAGCAACTGTGATTTTTACAAATTCACTTGGTTGAAGATTGAAATTTCCCAATGGAAACCATGAAAGGGCACCATTTACTCTTTTACCAAAGAAAAATAGTGATATTAAAATTAGTATTGATATAAGGTAAAAAACACTTGAAAACCTTTCATAAAACTTCACCTCAATAGAAATAGCGATAAATCCTAAAAAAATAGCAAAAGATGCATATAGAATTTGCTTACCGTATAATGTTGTGAGATCAAAAATATTTATTTCTTCCCCGGAAACACTAGATGATAATATATTACCAATTCCAAATCCAATCAACAAAAAATAAACCAGAATAATTACCCAGTCAAGCCTAAGGAAATTTTTTCTTTTACCAATCATAGTTTATTAATTGTGAATTTTTTATTTGAGTATGGTTTAATATATTCCTCACTCAGATTTTTATTTATAACTAATTCTTCTGTTTTTTTGAGTGTTGTAAATCCTTTAATATATTTTTCAATCATTAGACTTGAAATTCTTCCTGCCCATGTTGAACCATAGTAACCGTTTTCTACAAAAACAGCTATTGCAATTTTTGGATCTTTTTTGGGGGCATAGGCAACAAAAATCGAGTGATCTGTAAGTTGTGTTTTTTTTCCATTTATTTTTGTAAAATTTTCTGCTGTTCCAGATTTCCCACATATTTCAATTCCTGGAACATTTAACAGCTTTCCAGTTCCACTCTTCATTACTTCAGCTAATCCCACCTCTACCACATCAAAATATTCTTTTTCAATATTAATATCTTTTCGAATCCTAAATCTTAACGGAATCGAATCACCTTCAATTTTTTTTATTATGTGGGGGGTATAATAAAAACCTTTATTTGCTACTGCTGCCATCATATTTGCCAATTGTATCGGAGTTACTAATATTTCTCCTTGCCCAATAGAATTTGAGAGATTAGTTGTGGGTCCCCATCTAAAATCCGGATACCATCTGTCATAAAAATCTGAATTTGGAATCATTCCTTTTTTGCCAATCGGTAAATCATTATTTAAGTAGTTGCCTAATCCAAAACTCTTCACATTGGTACTCCAGTTGTCAAAGTTCTCTGAGATAGTGTTTTCTTTTGATATTGTTTTTCGGTAAATATCAGCAAAATACGAATTACAAGATTCTGATATTCCATTATAAATATTTCTGTAACCACCTCCACAATGACACTTCATAGACTTTTTTTTCTTGCCGTAAATATATTTTCCATCACAGTAAATTGAGTTTTTGTCATTTATAATTTTTTCGTTAAGGGCAATTAGGCCAACGATTATTTTGAAGGGCGAGCCTGCAGGAAAGGTTGATAATAATCCTTTATCAATAAGGGGTCTGTAAATACTGTCTTTGTATAGCTCATAATAATTTTTAGATCGTTCTCTACCAACCAATAAGTTTGGATTGTATGATGGTGCAGAAACAAGAGCTAATAATTCACCGCTTTCTGGCTCTATAGCAACGATAGCTCCCTTTTTATTAGACATTAAAAGTTCTCCATAATCTTGAAGTTGAGAATCAATAGTTATAGTTAAATCATTTCCGGCAATCGAATTTATATCATTTTTTCCGTCATTGAATTTGCCAATATCACGGTTAAATCTGTCTTTTTGAATGAATTTAATTCCTTTTTCTCCTCTTAGATACTTTTCATATGATAATTCAACCCCCTGCTTACCAATAATATCCCCTTGTGAATAATAATTGTCCTTTTCAATATTAGATCTGTTTACTTCTGCTACATATCCTAATACATTAGCCCCAATTCTTGTATTGTACTGGCGTAGGTTTCTTTTTTGAATATAAAATCCATCAAATTTTCTGATTTTCTCTGCAAGAAATCCATAATCCTCTTTTGATAAATGAGCTAAGAATACTGAGGGAATCTTTTTTGAATATTTACCAGTTCTTTCAATTTTGTTTATGAAATAATCTTTTGATATTTTAAGCAGATTACAAAACTCTATAGTATCCATTTTATTTACAAGGCCAGGAACAATCATTACATCGTAAGAAGGTTGGTTTGAAACCAACAATTGATTATTTCTGTCATATATGTATCCTCTTTTGGGGTATGTATAAACTTTTCCTATCGCATTATCTTCATAAATTGAGTATGGTTCTGAAGCATATACTTGTAGGTAATAAAGCCTAGCTATAAAAATAAAAGAGGTTGCTAATACAATAAGTAAAAAAAGAATTTTTCGCATTTTATTTCTTAATTATCAGTTCATACAATATGTAAATTGTTAGGAAAGTTAATATTCCACTGTTTATAGTATTTTTGAGAATATATGTAATTTTTGAAGTATCAAAAATTTCCAGACCAAACAAGATAAAATGATGTATTAAAATAATCGACGATAAATAAAATATATTTTGTTTTAATTCAATAGAATTAAATTTGACAACCTGGTGTTCATATGCCATTCCAAAAAATAATTTTAATATGCTTGGCCTAATGAATGATACTGTCAAGGTAGCTGCGGCGTGAATGGCATGGGTGTCAGAAAAAATATCGATAATAATTCCAAAAACAAAAGCACAAGAAATAAAAAAAGTTCTGTTATTTTTAATAGGAAAATAAGCTATAAAGAATAGATAAATAAATGGATTTATATTTCCTAAAAAATTAACATTATTAAAAAATAAGCCCTGAACTAATATAAGGGAGATTGCCAAAATAATATTTGAAAAGATTTTACTCATCAAGTGAATTTATTTCTTTAATATTATTGTTATCGATGATATAAACATTTTCAATGTTGGTCATGTCGGTTGATAAGTTTATCTCTAATTCAAGATAGTTTTCTGAACTATCAAGTTTATATGAGTTTACATAGCCTATTAATATTCCTTTTGGAAAGATCAAAGAGTTCCCCCCAGTAACAATCGTGTCTCCAATCGCTACATTTGCCTGTTTAGGAACATCTTTAAGCTGAACTTTGTTAATATTACTCCCATCCCATGACAGTACTCCAAAGTAGTTAGAATTTTTAAATTTTGCGTTAAGTAAAAAATTAGTGTTGAGTATGGAAATGAATCGAGAAAAGTTTTCAGAAGTATTATCAATAATTCCCACAACACCTTTGGAAGAAATAACCCCATTATCTGGGCTGATGCCGTCTTTTTTACCCTTATCAATTGTTATGAAATTATTTGAATAGCTGTAGCTATTTTTTATCACTGAGCTTGCCGTCACATTGTAATCAAATTTTTCTAAACTTATATCATTTGATTTTCTTGAATTATTATATTTAAAAAGCCTTAATTGTCTATTTTCTTCCACTAATAATTTGTTTTGAAATTCTAAATTGAAATATTTAGAGACGGTAAACTTGGTATTATATAATGATGAAAAAATAAAATTACTTGAATTTATAAATTTACTTTTATTATACTCGTTAAAATTGATGTTTATGGATAAGCAAGTGGCTAACAACGAAAGAAATAAAATAAAATCCTTATTTCTAATTAAGAAATAAATAATTCGTTGCATATTTTTTTAACTATTTGATAAGTACACTCTTATATTTTGGAATATTTTTCAGTACAATACCAGTCCCTCTGACAACTGCTCTTAGCGGATCTTCAGCAATATAAACCGGTAAATCAGTTTTTTTTGAAAGTCTTTTGTCAAGACCTCTTAGCATAGAGCCACCACCTGCTAAATACATACCAGTGTTGTATATATCTGCCGCAAGTTCTGGTGGTGTTTTGGATAAAGTTTCCATTACTGAGTCTTCAACTCTCAGTATTGATTTTTCAAGGGCTTTTACAATTTCACGATATGAAATCTCAATCTGCTTAGGTTTTCCGGTAAGTAAATCTCGCCCCTGAACGCTCATGTCTTCAGGAGGATCATCTAAATCCTCTGTAGCTGCACCAATTTGGATTTTTATTTTTTCTGCGGTTCTGTCTCCAACATACAAATTATGCTGAGTTCTCATGTAATAAATTATATCATTTGTAAATACATCACCGGCTACTTTGAGAGATTGATCACATACAATTCCACCAAGAGCAATTACAGCAATTTCAGTTGTTCCTCCACCAATATCAATTATCATGTTCCCTTTTGGTTGCATTATGTCAACTCCTATTCCAATTGCAGCAGCCATGGGCTCATGAATTAGATAAACTTCTTTACCGTTTACCCTTTCAGCAGATTCTTTAACAGCTCTCATTTCAACTTCAGTAATTCCGGACGGAATGCAAATTACCATGATTAAGGAGGGTGAAAATATTTTATTTTTAAGTGTGGGTATGCTTTTAATAAACAGGTTGATCATTTGTTCTGATGCGTCAAAATCAGCAATGACACCATCCTTTAGTGGGCGGATAGTTTTAATATTTTCATGAGTCTTGCCTTGCATTAGATTTGCTTCATTACCAACAGCAATTATTTTTCCTGAAATTCTGTCTTTTGCAACAATAGAAGGGCTGTCAACTACAACTTTATCATTATGGATAATTAGTGTATTAGCAGTACCTAAATCAATAGCTATCTCTTCTGTTAAAAAATCAAAAAATCCCATAGGGTCTCAAACAATAAAAAAGTTAATTATACTTAGGCCTGTAATGTAAATCTAAGAATAAAAATTAAATAAAAAAACAATAAATTAATATCAATGTTTAAAATGTCTAACACCTGTAAAAACCATCGAAATTTTATTATTATTACAATAATCAATACTCAAATTATCTTTAATTGATCCGCCAGGCTGAATAATTGAACTTACTCCTTTTTTATAAGCAATTTCTACACAGTCTGGGAAAGGGAAAAATGCATCACTAGCCATACAAGAACCCTTTAAATCAAAACCAAATTTCTCAGCTTTTTTGATAGCTTGGTTTAATGCATCTACACGGCTTGTTTGTCCGGTTCCAGATGCAAGTAATTGTTTGTTTTTGACTAATACAATCGTATTTGATTTTGTATTTTTTGATATTTTTGAGGCGAACAATAAATCTTCGATCTGATCATTATTAGGTCTTAATTTTGTTGCATAAGTTAACATTTCTTTATTATCAGTAATGTTGTCATTAGTCTGTAAAAGAGTTCCGTTCAGGCATGATCTAACTAATTTGTTTTTTTCTGGAAATGAATTTAGTTTTAAAATAATTCTATTTTTTTTTCTCTTGAGTATTTCCAACGCATCTTCATCAAATTCAGGTGATATTACAACTTCGCAAAATAGGTTGTTAATTGTTTCTGCCGTTTCTAAATTAATTTTAGAATTCGATATTAGAATTCCCCCAAATGCAGAAATTGGATCTGCTTGAAGAGCAGCATCATAGGCGTCCTTAATGTTGTTTCTCATCGATATACCACACGCGTTGTTGTGTTTTAGAATTGCAAAGGTTGGTAAGTCGTCTTTAAACTCAAACATTAAATCCACTGCCGCATCAATATCAAGTAAATTATTATAGCTTAAATCCTTTCCGTGAATTTTTGTAAATACATCATTAATTTTTCCTGAGAATACACCGCTTTGATGGGGATTTTCTCCGTATCTAAGGATAAGTTCATCACGTTCGTTAAAGTACTCAAAAATGGCTTTGTCATAGTTTGAAGAAGTTTTAAACGAGTTTGTGGCAAATGTTTTTCTGTCATCTATATTTAAGATTCCTTTTTTCTCAATGTACTTATTTAAAAAAGTCTCATAGTCACTAACAGAAGATATACAGAGAACATTTTGAAAATTTTTAGATGCTGCTCTAATTAGAGCTATACCCCCAATGTCTATTTTTTCTATAATTTCAGATTCACTACCTCCTTTTTTTAAAGTTTCCTCAAAAGGATATAAGTCTACAATTACTAAATCGATTGAAGGGATATTGTAAATATTTTTTTCTTTCAAATCTTCTTCATTATCTCTTCTAAACAAAATACCGCCAAAAATTTTTGGGTGAAGAGTTTTAACCCTACCGCCGAATATGGAAGGGTAATCAGTGATATTTTCAACTTCTGTAACTTTATGTCCCAGTTTGGAAATAAAATTATAGGTTCCTCCTGTAGAGTATAATTTTACATCATTTTTTACAAGCTCGGAGATTATTGGTTCAAGACCCTTTTTTGAAAAAACAGATATTAAAGCAGATTTTATTTTCACATCCTTCATATAATCAAAAGTAAATAAATTGATATATCAATTATGTAAATTGATTAGTAAAGAAATAGATTTTGTTAACACATTTTTTTGATAAGTTAAAATTTAGTTATTCATAGATTTAATTAACTCTATATTCTTTACTTTTGTTGATATAAAATAAGCTTATATTGAAGCACTTTTTATTTTTTTTGTTTTTGTTGTTTTCACTTAATATCTCTTCTCAAGACCTTTCAGGTAAGGTAATAGAAATTAAAAAGGGTGAAGAGATTCCGGTTGTTGGAGCAAATGTTTATTTGATTGATAATTCAAAAGGAACAATTTCAAACGAAGAAGGAGAATTTTTTATTTCAAATATTGGAAATATCAAAAAGTATGTTGTTAGTTATGTGGGCTTTGTTAACGATACGATAAATACCACAAAAAATAATCATAAAGTTATTTTAAAAGAAGATTCAGCTTTAGATGAGATAACCATAAATTTTAAAGACAAAACTTCTTCAGTTTCTTTATTGAGTTCTGCAAACATACTTAATATTAGTTCTGACGAACTATTGAAAGCTGCTTGCTGTAATCTTGCTGAAAGTTTTGAAACTACCCCTTCAATAGACGTGAATTTTTCTGATGCAATTTCCGGAAGAAAGCAAATTAATATGTTAGGTTTAGCTAGTCCAAATATTCTGATATCCATTGAAAATATACCTTCTATAAGAGGGGCTTTAAATGCATATGGACTAACATTTATTCCAGGCACATGGATTGAAAGTATTCAGGTTGCAAAGGGTTCTGGAAGTGTTGTAAATGGTTATGAGAGTGTTTCAGGACAGATCAATGCTGAACTACTTAAGCCTATGTCTGATAATAAGTTTTTCGCTAATGCGTATTACAACTCCATGGAAAGATTTGAATTAAACACCCATTATTCCACAAAATTGATGCAAAAAATTGATTATGGTTTGTATTTGCATGCTGATAAAAAAGATAATAGAGACGATCATAACAATGATAATTTTGGTGATTCTCCTACGGGTAAACAAATTAATATTTTAAATAGATTTCAGTATACCAATGCAATTAAGGGTCTAGTTGGTTTTTTTGATATTAATTATGTTGGTGATGAAAGGGTCTATGGAGAAATTGATTATTTTGATCCCGCTATTATTCCTGGACCTCCTATTAACGATTCTTGGGGTGGTTCTGCAGATTCCAATATTATCAGAAGTACTTTAAAATTTGGATATGTTGATCCAGAAATAACCTACAGGTCTTTAGGGTTACAATTGTCATATAGCAATGTTGATCAGGGGGCTGATTTTGGAAATAGTTTTCATGATACAAGACATACTAGTTTTTATTCCAATCTGGTATATAATTCTATAATTGGCGATACTAGAAGTAAAATTAAAACCGGAATTTCATTTGCGCGTGATAATTATGAAGAATCCGTTAACAATTTAAATACATCATTTTTTGACTTAGATAGAACAGAAAAGTCAATTGGAGCTTATTTTGAATACAATTTTGATAATCTTGATAATATAAATCTATCTGCTGGGATAAGGTATGACAATCATAACATTATAGGTAATTTCATATCGCCTAGATTACATGTGAGATTTCAGGCGCTGCCAAAAACAACGATAAAAATGTCTGCAGGTAAGGCAAATAGAATCGCCAATCTCTTTTCTGAAAATCAAAAACTATTTTACAGTTCAAGATTAATTTCCTTTTCCAGTGTAGATTCATCAAGTGAGTTTATGTCATATAATTATTTTGACATGAAACCTGAAGTTGCTTGGAATTATGGAGCTTCAATAATTCAAAGTTTCAATCTATTTGGTAAAGATTCTCAACTAATAATAGATTACTACATTACAGATTTTGAAAGCAGAGTTGTTGTTGATTGGGAAAGTCCTTCAAATATTTTATTTTATAATTTAACTGGTAGAAGTTATGCTAAGAGCTTTCAAGCACAATTTTCTTATTCGTTAGCAAATAGTATTGATTTACTATTTGCTTACAAAAACACTGACGCCAAAACAGATTATATATCTGGCAGGCTACAAAATCCATTAACTCCCTCCAACAGGTTTTTTCTAAACCTTTCATACGATGGTCCTTCAAACGAAAAATCAAGTAAATGGAAGTTTGATTTAACCTATAATCATTTAGGAAAACAAAGAATTCCTTCAACTATTCAGAACCCAGAAATATTTAGATTAAATCCCTTTTCGTCAAAGCTGGATTTAATTAACTCTCAAATTACAAGGGTTTTTTCAGATTCATTTGAGGTTTATTTAGGGGTTGAAAATCTGACTAATTACAAACAAACTGATGGTATTATTTCTAATTCTGATCCGTTTGGTCAATATTTTGATGCAACCATGATTTATGGTCCAGTTTCTGGTAGAATGTCGTATCTTGGACTTAGGTATAAAATTAATTAAATTATTAATTCATGAAAAATAATAATTATCTATTTATTTCAATCTTTCTATTGGTTACATTAAATAGCTTTAGTCAAACTAAATCTGCCAAAATTGTTGTAGACGGGGTTTGTATGATGTGTGAAGAAAGAATTGAAAAAAAAGTAATTGAGGTAAAGGGAATTAAGTTAGCTGATTGGAATCTGGATAATAGAGTATTGAAAATTGTTTATAATGAGAAGAAAATTACAATAAATGAGATTCATGAATTTTTAGGATCAACTGGTCATGATACAGAGAAAAAAATTGCCTCTGATGAAGCTTACAGCTTATTAGACCCTTGTTGTCAATATCGTGATTTGCAAGTTATTAAAGACCACGGCTTAGACAGAAAGCCAATACATACATCAAATAAAAAAGAGCAATAAAATTAATTATTGCTCTTTTAATTAAGATTTATTTAAGTAACTACATCATTCCTGGCATACCGCCTCCACCCATTGGTGGCATTGGAGCTGGAGAATCTTCCTTAATATCAATAACTGCACATTCAGTAGTTAAGATCATGCCAGCAACAGAGGCAGCATTTTCTAGCGCAACTCTTGTTACTTTTTTAGGATCAATTATTCCTGCCTTGAGCATGTCTACATACTCCTCATTTTTAGCATCATAACCAACAGTATCTTTACTTTCAAGCACTTTTGAAATGACAATACTACCTTCACCACCTGCATTTTCAACAATTGTTCTTATCGGAGATTCAATTGCTTTATCAACAATTTGAATACCGGTATTTTCATCGGCATTCTCAGATTTAAGTTTTGATAATTTATTCTTGGTTCTAATCAGTGCGACACCACCACCAACAACAATTCCTTCTTCAACTGCAGCTCTGGTTGCATGTAATGCATCATCAACTCTATCTTTCTTTTCTTTCATTTCAACTTCACTTGCGGCACCAACATACAGTACTGCTACCCCTCCAGCTAATTTTGCAAGCCTCTCTTGAAGCTTTTCTTTATCATAGTCACTTGTTGTTGTTTCAATTTGAGCCTTAATTTGATTGACTCTAGCTTTAATTTCTGAAGCTTTTCCTGCCCCATTAACGATAGTTGTATTATCCTTATCGATTGTAATTGTTTCAGCTGTTCCTAACATAGATAAATCGGCATTTTCTAAAGAAAACCCTCTTTCTTCTGAAACAACAGTTCCACCAGTTAGGATTGCAATATCTTCAAGCATAGCTTTTCTTCTATCTCCAAATCCTGGAGCTTTTACAGCAGCGATTTTTAAACCACCTCTAAGCTTATTAACAACAAGGGTAGCGAGGGCTTGTCCTTCAACGTCTTCAGCAATAATTAGTAATGCCCTTCCAGATTGAGAAACGGGCTCGAGTATTGGTAAAATTTCCTGTAGATTCGAGATTTTTTTATCAAAAAGTAAAACATAAGGATTTTCAAGTTCGGTTATCATCTTATCTGCATTTGTCACAAAATAAGGAGAAAGGTAACCTCGATCAAATTGCATACCTTCCACTACGTCAACATATGTGTCAGTTCCTTTTGCTTCTTCAACTGTGATAACACCTTCTTTACCAACCTTTTCAAATGCAGTAGCAATTAAATTACCAACATTAGTATCATTATTGGCAGAAATGCTAGCTACCTGTTGGATCTTCTCAGATGAGTTTCCTACCTGTTTGGCTTGCTTATTTAATTCTTCACTAATACAGGACACTGCTTTATCAATTCCTCTTTTTAAATCCATTGGATTAGCACCAGAAGCAACATTTTTTAGACCTTCCTTAACTATGGCCTGTGCTAAAACGGTAGCTGTTGTAGTCCCATCACCGGCTAAATCGTTAGTTTTCGATGCAACCTCTTTAACCATCTGAGCACCCATATTTTCAAGTTCATTTTCAAGCTCAATTTCTTTTGCAACGGTAACTCCGTCTTTTGTTACTTGTGGACCTCCAAAGGATTTACTAATTATTACATTTCTACCTTTTGGACCTAATGTTACTTTTACAGAGTTAGCTAAAGCGTCAACTCCTCTTTTAAGTCCGTCTCTTGCTTCAATATCAAATTTTATGTCTTTTGCCATTTCTTTATTTTTTGATTAAACTATTGCCAGTATGTCTTTTTCTGGCATGATTAAAAAATCTTTTCCTTCAAACTTGAGTTCTGTACCAGAATATTTTCCATACAAAACTGTATCTCCAACTTTAACAGTCATTGAATGATCTTTTGTTCCACTTCCTACAGCAACAACAGTTGCTTTTTGTGGCTTTTCTTTTGCGTTATCTGGAATAATTATTCCGGATGCTGTTTTTGTTTCTGCCTTCATTGGTTCAACTAGAACCCTGTCAGCAAGCGGTTTAATATTTACTTTCATAATAAATTATTTAGATTAAAATTTTCACAAACCATGCCATTGATAAAAAACTGACATATTTGCATGTAAGTGTTATTTATTCCGGTTCTTCAGATAAAGAATCTTCATTTTGTATGATTGGTAGAGGTTCAGCTATAATTTCTTCAGAATTCAACGCCTTCGACTCTGACACAGCATCTGACTGTGTGAAAGTAATATTAGACAAAAGAATTAGTCCGATCAGGGTTGCAGCTAGATACCATGTACTTTTATCAAGAAAATCTGTAGTTTGTTTTACACCACCAAGTTGTTGGGTACCACCACCACCAAAAGATGAAGACAGTCCACCGCCTTTTGGATTTTGAACCATAATCACAACAACTAGAAGAAATGCTACGATTACAATAAGAATCAGAAAAATTGAATAGGAACTCATTTTAATAGGCTTTTAATTTTTTTAATTTGGTTTGCAAAGTAACTGTTTTTTTCTGGAAATTTCAAAATTAATATTTTATATGATTGGATAGCTTTATCATAATTTTTCTGACTGAGATAAAGTTTGGCTAGAGTTTCTGTCATAAATCCAGAATCTGCTAATGTGAGTTCAGTTGAATCTTTGAAAGATTCATCCTCTTTGACCTTAATATTTAATTTTGGTTTTTTGGAAATAAATTCGTCAACTAGGTCAGATTTGATCTCTCTGTCTATAGGCTTAATGTTTGAAATTTTTAACCAGTCAACAAAACTGTTAAATTCATTATTTTCATTTTCACTGCTGTTTTCATTTTCATTGATAATATTAGTTATCTCTTTTTTATTAAAAAAAACATTCTCATTTTGGATTTGGTTGTTTTTAATAAAATCAAAAAGAATTTTTCTGTCTCTTGTGTGTGCAGCAGTCAACTTTAAATATTTTTTAAACTTAATATTGTCCGTCTCTTTGAGATATTTTAGAAAGATGGCTTTACTAACCTGAAAGTATGGAAATTCTTCATTTATTTCTTTAATAAATGAAAGTTCCTTTTGAGATAAGTTTTTAGGATTTTGTAATATTTTCAGAAAATTCTTTTTATTCATTTTACCATTTTGCTAGCGAAGCATTAAACACATCTTGCGTTATTCTTTCAAATATTTCTTGCAAAGCAGTGTCTTTTTGACCTCCGATTAATTGAACATTTCCAGGGTAATCATAATAAAATGAAAATCTTTTCTCAAAATCTGACTCCGAGTCGCTTTTGTCATAAAATCTTATATTGACTCCGACAGTTAATCTGTTTTGAGCAGCGGTATTATTAGCTGTTGCGGTTGTTGGAGAAATTCTATATTCAACAATTTCCCCCTCATATATTAAATCTCCGTTTGATTTTACCAATTCTAAACTTGTTTGATTAATGAGAAGATCAATTAACTGATTGGTAAAATCACGCTCAATTCCAGGTTCAATTAAAGGTGCATTATTTTGAAAATAATTAACCTGAAAAGTTTTTGTTTCTGGTGAAATTGATGCGCCGGTTAAACTATATTTTACATTACAACTATAAATAAAGAGTAATATTAATGTAGTTCTTAAGATATTCATTTTCATAGATCAAATTGTTTTATTTTTCTGTACAGTGTCCTTTCACTGATTCCTAATTCTTTGGCTGCAAGCTTTCTTTTACCTTGGTGTTTATCTAAAGATTTTTTTATGAGCTCTAATTCTTTTTCCTGAATTGACAGTGATTCGATCGCTTTAACTTCCTGAACGAAATCAAATTCATTTTCATATTTATTATTTAATCTACCCGACTTATTATTTTCAACTTCAACTATTTCTAGATTATCATTTTTAGAAAAAGTATCCTCTTTATAAACTTTATTTATAAGGTGTTCATTATTTTTTTTGAACTCACTTATGTTAGATGTTTGCATTAACTCAAGAGTTAATTTTTTTAAATCATTCAAATCGCCTTTCATGTCAAAAAGTACTTTGTATAATATTTCCCTTTCATTGTTAAATTCAGTACTTTTTGTCTTTTCAGAAATTATTGCGGGTAAATTTCCTTCAAAATTTGGTAAATACTCTTGTAAAACACCTTTGCTAATATTTCTATTTTCTTCTAAAACAGATAATTGTTCTGCAATATTTTTTAACTGTCTAATATTTCCATCCCATCTATAATTTATTAGTGTTTTAATTGCATCGTCACTAAGTCTAATGGTTGGCATACTATATTTTTGAGCAAAATCAGAACAGAATTTTCTAAAAAGAAGGTGTATGTCATCAATCCTTTCTCTTAATGGTGGTAAATTAATTTCAACGGTGCTAAGTCTGTAATACAAATCTTCTCTAAATTTGTTTTTTCGAATAGCCTCTTGCATATTAACATTCGTTGCAGCAACAATTCTCACATCAGTTTTTTGAACCTTACTTGAACCTACTTTGATGAACTCGCCATTTTCTAATACCCTCAATAATCTGACCTGTGTAGTAAGTGGTAATTCCCCAACTTCGTCTAAGAAAATTGTTCCTCCGTCTGCCACTTCAAAATATCCTGCTCTAGTTTGTGTGGCGCCAGTAAATGCACCTTTTTCATGACCAAATAATTCACTATCAATAGTTCCTTCAGGAATGGCACCGCAGTTTACCGCAATAAATTTAGAGTGTTTTCTGTGAGAAAGTTGGTGAGCTATTTTTGGAATAACCTCTTTACCAACCCCACTTTCACCAGTTACCAGTAAGGAAATATCTGTTGGAGCGACCTGAATTGACTTTTCTAGTGCTCTGTTCAGTCCGGTATTATTACCTATTATTTCAAACCTTTGTTTTAATGCTTGTAACGAAACCATATTTTAATTATTTTTTGAATATCCTGTAGCCACACCAACAAGAGTAGCGCTTGTACAATCACTAATTTTGACATTTACAAACTCTCCAATTCTATAATTTTCTTTTGGAAACACAACAGTTGAATTTTGTTGGTTTTTTCCTGCCCAGTGAGAGCTAGATTTTTTTGATTCTTTTTCTATTAAAACCTCGACCGTATTTCCAATAAACTGCTTATTTCTAAATAAGCTGTGTTTTTGTTGTAGTTCTACTATTTCGCTAAGCCTTCTGCTCTTGGTCATTTCGTCAATATTATCATCAAGCTTTCTGGCAGCTGGTGTACCTGGTCTCTCAGAATATTTAAACATATATCCAAAGGAATATTTAACCTTTTCCATAAGTGACAAAGTATCTTTATGATCCTTCTCTGATTCGTTTGGGAAACCTGCAATCATATCATGACTTACACTACAATCAGGAATAATTTTATATATATTTTCGATAAGCTCAATATATTCTTTTCTGGTGTGTTGCCTGTTCATGGCTTTAAGAACGCTATCACTCCCACTTTGGACAGGTAAATGAATGTATTTACATATATTATCGTACTTAGCCATAATTTCAATCACATCAACTGACATATCTTGAGGATTTGAAGTGGAGAACCTTATCCTCATTTTGGGTTGGGTAAGGGCGCACATTTCCAATAATTTTGCAAAATTAATTGAGGATACTTTCTGTATTTCACTTGCTTTAGAAAAATCTTTTTTTAATCCACCACCATACCATAAGTAACTGTCTACATTTTGTCCTAATAAAGTAATTTCTTTGTAGCCCTTATTGCTGAGATCATTAAGTTCTTCAATTATTGACTGTGGATCTCTACTTCTTTCTCTTCCTCTTGTGTAGGGAACAACA